>Ga0209434_1000203_pt1 | contig 30547 bp, 38 predicted proteins | sample ETNvirnome_2_300_FD_184068 | JGI IMG/M metagenome (GOLD analysis project Ga0209434, IMG submission 184068) | Marine viral communities from the Pacific Ocean - ETNP_2_300 (SPAdes) (version 2) | ecosystem: Environmental > Aquatic > Marine > Oceanic | place: Pacific Ocean | collected 2013-06-22 | reverse complement strand
AAAGATAATGCTCGGGCTTGCTTTGTCGGTAGCTGTTGTAAGTGGAGTTATTTATTTCGATTCCATATAAAAATAAAAAAAGTTCAACTTTTTTCTTGACAATGTATTTGAGTTGTGTTATATTATAACTAAAACTTAAACAAGGATACGTATGTCAAAAAAAATTAAAGTATTAACAATAGGGGATCACCCCATGAGCCCATCGGGAGTTGGTACACAAACGAGGTATGTTTGTGAAGCTCTTCTGAAATCCGAAAAATTTAGCATTTTATCTCTGGGCGGAGCCATTAAGCACACCGACTATACTCCCGTCGCAATCGACCCGTGGGGTCAAGATTGGAGAATTATTCCTGTAAATGGTTACGGCTCGCAAGAAATGATTCGATCTCTAATAAGAAATGAAAAACCAGATATTCTTTGGTTTATGACCGATCCGCGATTTTATGAGTGGCTTTGGGCGATAGAAAATGAGATTCGACCATTGTGTCCTATGGTGTATTATCATGTGTGGGACAATTATCCGTATCCGATGTTTAATAAAAAATTCTATGAATCTAATGATCACATTTTCACTATTTCTCAATTAACTGATAATGTGGTAAAGAATGTGTCTCCCAATACTCCGAGCACTTACTTGCCACATGCTGTAGATGGCGAGTTGTTTAAACCACTGTCCGACGAAGATAGAAGAACACTTCGAGAACAGAGCATGGATCCTCGGGATCTAGATAAGTTTGTTGTGTTCTGGAACAATAGAAACGCTCGAAGAAAACAATCAGGAAGTTTAGTGTTTTGGTGGAAAGAGTTTTTAGATAAAAACAATCTACACGATAAAGCACAGTTACTTATGCATACTGATCCCAAAGATGTTCATGGGCAAGATTTGGAGTACATTATTGAGTCTTTGGGTATGACGAATAGAGAAGTAGTTTTTTCTACACAAAAAGTGCCTACTCAAAATATGCCCATTTTCTATAACCTTGTAGACGCAACAATCAACATTGCAGATGCTGAAGGCTTCGGTCTTTCAACGCTTGAAAGCCTGTCGTGTGGGCGACCGATTATTGCCAACATGACCGGAGGCTTGCAAGAACAAATAATGTCGGGAACAGAACAATTTGGAATTCCTGTATTTCCAGCTTCTAAGGCTATTATAGGCTCCCAACAAGTTCCTTATATTTTCGAAGATAGACTGAATAAAGACCATGTGGTGTCTGCCTTATCTAATCTGTATCACATGGGAAAAGAAGAAAGAGACAAAATGGGCATGGCCGGTCGCGAACACGTATTAAAGAATTATAATTTTGCTACTTTCGAAGAACGATGGGTCGAGGAAATGCTTAAAATACACGAAACCCACGGCTCGTGGGAAACACGAAAAGGTTATCAATCAATTACATTTAAGGAGATAGTGTGAAAAAGAAAATTTTTGTTAGGGCTCCGTGCCTTAGCCAATCCGGATATGGCGAACAATCTCGCTTTGCCTTACGGGCATTACGAAGCAGAGAAGACATTTTTGACGTCTACATTCAGCCAATCCCTTGGGGACAAACAGGCTGGATTTGGGAAGACAATGAATTTAGACAATGGCTAGATAGTCGAATCATAGAGACTCAGCTCCTGGTACAGCAGCAGCAATTGCAACCTGATATCAGTCTTCAAATCACAATTCCTAATGAATTTGAAAAACTGTGCCCAGTTAACATTGGCTATACGGCTGGTATCGAAACTACTAAAGTGGCTCCCGTTTGGCTTCAGAAAGGCAATGAAATGGATAAAATTCTGGTTGTTTCTAATCATGCCAAAGATAGCTATGTTAATACGCAGGCAACTGCCACCAATAATGACACAGGCGAAACTTTTCCTTATAAATTAGAAACTCCCGTAGAAGTCGTGTGGGAAACCACGCCTCGTGAAGAGCCCGAAGAGATTGAAGGACTAGAATTATCTTGTGATTTTAATTTTGTAATAGTCTCCCAATTGGGGCCTCGGAAAAACCTTTTCAATGCTATCAAATGGTGGGTTGAAGAATTCGTGGATGAAGAAGTGGGACTAATTTTAAAAACCAATACTCGTGGCAATTCTCGTATGGACTTAGAGCTAACCGAAAATACCATTAAAAGAGTCCTAGAGGATTATCCTGATCGCACCTGCAAGGTTTATCTCCTGCATGCTGACTTGTCTGGTGGACAAATGACTTATTTGTATAATCATGAAAAAGTAAAAGCTATGATTAACATCGCTCATGGAGAGGGATTCGGCTTACCACTTTTTGAAGCAGCTAGAGAAGGGTTGCCCATTATTACAGTGGAATGGTCAGGGCAAACAGATTTTTTGAAATATGATAAGACCAAGTATTTTCAGAAAGTAAATCATGTAATGCAGGCTGTTCAGCCCGAAGCTCACTGGGAAGGTGTCGTGGAGGCAGACTCTCAATGGGCTTATGCCGACCAAGGGTCTTATAAAATGGCACTTAAAAGAACTATGAAAAATTGGAAAGAAATGAAAACTACTGCCAAAGAACTACAAGAGCTTGTAACTACTAATTTTGATACCGACAAACTGTACGCGGGATTCTGTAAGCACTTTTATAACGAAGAAGAAGAAGATCTGGAAATGTGGTTGAATACTTTTGAAGTTCAGGAACATGAATGAAAATAGTTTTCATTGCTGATTTTTTTGTTGAACAGGTACTTGGTGGCGGAGAATTAAATAATGAAGAATGTATTAACATTTTAAAGAATAAAAACTTTGATGTTATTAAAATTCAAAGCCACTTAGTGACCCCGGATTTGTTGAATACGAACAAAGATAACAAGTTTATTGTCGCCAATTTTATAAATTTAACAGAAGAGTGCAAGAACCTACTCCAGACGTTGCAGTATGTAATTTATGAACATGACCATAAATATTTAAAAACACGAAATCCACAAAATTATGAAAATTTTAAAGCACCTCCTGATCAAATAATCAATTATGATTTCTACAAAAACTCCCAAGCCGTTTTATGTCAAAGCGGTTTTCATTTGTCTATTGTGGAAAAAAACTTAGGGTTAGATAATATCGTTAATCTCTCGGGCAATTTGTGGACTTTGGATACGCTGGATCTCATGAAAGAATTGTGCGCCAAAGATAAATTAGATAAATGTTCTGTACTACAGTCCCCCATTGCTCACAAGAACACGCGCCAAGCTGTGAGATTTTGTGAATATAAAAAGCGAGATTATGAATTGGTGGCGTCAGCAAAACATGAAGAGTTTTTAGATAAAATTTCTAATAATAAAACATTTGTTTTCTTTCCTAAAACACCGGAAACTCTATCGAGAGTTGTGGTAGAGGCACGAATGATGGGAATGTCTGTTATTACTAATAAGCTCGTCGGTGCTGCACAAGAAGCGTGGTATGCCCATAAAGGACTTCAGTTGATAGAAGAGATCACACAAATGAGAGAAAGAATCCCTAACACCGTCTTGGAGAAACTGGGTGTCCATTAAATTTACTATAATAATCCCTTGTTACAATGCCGAGATGTGGATCAAGACCTGCATTATGTCTGCTTTGAACCAAACTTACGAGAATGTGGAAGTGATCTTTGTAGATAATGAGAGCACCGATAATAGCTTCGAGATAGCCAAGGAGATTCAAGGAACCCATCCACATTTAATCGTTGATTCAGCACCTAATTTATATAAGTATTCTTGGGAAGAACCAGTTGAAAAAGCTTTGAGCCTGAGTAGTGGAGAATACTTCACCATTCTCGGAGCAGACGATTATGTTTCTAATGAATATGTGGAAAAAATTGTAAAAATTATTTCAACAAATCCGGATAAGATTAAATTGCTACAAACTCCTATCATGGGAGTACGCGGAGGAACAGGCCGACATACTGGTTTGATTAAGCATTCTTATAGGAACCTCCAAGAATTTAAAACTCTGCTGTTTAACACATGCCCAGTTACCACTCCATCCGTAGTCTATAGCAAAGAGTTGCATGATAAAGGCATTGTCCGATGGGATTCACAAAATTATTTAGGAGCAGTTGATTATGATTTATATTTTAATTTAGCGGATCATGACTGTTTTATTTATCCCTACCCTACATGGATTGGATATTATTATCGCTGGCACGACGACCAGGCTACCTGGGGAATGCACCGAGAAACAACAAATTATGATGAGATTATAAAAGAATTTTGGAAGAATAAATGGAAACAAAGTTAAGTATACAAGACTTAAGAGATTTTGAATTAAAGATTTTTCAATTATTTAAGGATGGAAAAATAACCTCTCCCGTTCACTTACGGGGCGGTAATGAACAATCCTTAATAGAGATTTTTAAAAACATAAATGAAGAGGATTATTGTATTTGCACCTGGGCAAGTCATTTAGAGTGTATGCTCAAAGGCGTTCCCCGCGAAAGACTAGAAGCCTCTATTCTACGAAACAAATCTATTTGTTTAGCGTTTAGAGATTATAACATTATTTCCTCGGCTATCGTGGGAGGAAACGCTCCTATAGCAGTAGGTGTAGCCAAGGCAATAAAATTAAAGAAAGAAAAAAAACATGTGTGGTGTTTTGTGGGAGACATGTCTTTTTATACTGGAACCACCCAGGAAAGCATTCGTTATGCTGAAGTGAATGATCTTCCCGTTACTTTTGTAGTAGCGGATAATGGTCTGAGTGTCACCACGCCCACCTCGGTCTGCTGGGGAAACGAAATCAAAGCTTTAGCCGATAAATCCCCTAAATGCATTTATTATTCTTATACCAATGTATTTCCACACGCAGGCATTGGTGAAAAGGTACTATTTTAAGATGTTAAATTACAAAGAACAATTAGAAGTAGCGATGCTACTTTTGGCTACAAAGCCAGACACCATCTTCCTTGGGCAGAGTTTGGAATATGGGGGTATTGCTATGGCACAGACATTCGAAAAGATTGCTTCCGACAAGAAAATAGAAATGCCCGTGGCTGAAAATTTACAGCTAGGAATCTGCACAGGATTGGCACTTGAGGGATTTGTTCCTATTTCAGTATTCCCTCGCTGGAATTTTTTGCTGCTAGCGGCAGATCAGTTAGTAAATCATCTAGATAAAATAAGTTTGATGACCGAAGGGCAGTACAAACCTAAAGTGATTATACGTGTAGCTGTGGGTGCTGAAAAACCGGTTAACCCCCAAGAACAACATTTGGGGGATTTTACGGAAGGATTTAAAAAGATTTTAAAAACTGTGGAAGTTATAAAACTCACCAGCGCTGAACAAATTGTCCCCTCTTATTTACATGCCTACACTAGAACCGATGGCGTTTCCACAATCCTTGTGGAGGAACATCAATTTTGAATTTTTTGATAACAGGCGGAAATGGATTTATAGCCCGAGAGCTTACTAATCTTTTAAAGAATGACAGTCACAGAGTACTATCTCCTCCGCGCCAAACCCTGGACGTATGTGATTTTAAACAATTGGATGATTTTTTTTTAAATCATCCAATTGATATTGTGATACATACCGCGATTAAGGGCGGTAAAAGATTTCGTGAAGATCTTCCTTCGGATGTGTTTGATAATCTTATAATGTTTAATAATCTAGCCACTCACTCTCATCAGTTTAAATTAATGATCAACATGGGCTCTGGCGCAGGTTTTGATCGAACAAAGTCCATGCTCTTTATCAGAGAAAAGGCATTATTCGAAAGAAATCCTGCAGATTATTATGGGTTATCCAAAAATCTAATAGCCAAAAGAATAGTTAATTTAAATTCCAACATTGTAAATTTGCGCCTCTTTGGGTGTTTTGGGAAAAAAGAAAAAGAAACCCGTCTTTTCAAATCAACCATAACTAATTTCAACGCAGGCAAACCAGCTATTCTGCACCAGGATAAGCTTATGGATTATTTTTATGTCGGCGATCTTTATCGCGTTGTTTGCCATTGTGTTCAGAATTACGATTCTCTACCTTTTAAGGATGTAAACCTTTGTTACTCGACAAAGAAAACTCTTAAGGAGATGATTTTTTTAATAAAAAACTTGACAGGTACAGACGCCGATGTTATAATAGAGAAGAAAGAAATGGGTCTTTCCTATACAGGAAGCTCCGAAAAACTAAATTCTTTTAATTTGCCTCTTGTGGGTTTAGAAAGAGGAATTAAAGAGATGCTAGAAAATTATGAAACTTAACTTTGCCGATTTAATTAATAAACACGCTGGTATGCCTTGTGTGGTAGCACTCCATGGTCCCAGCCTAGATCCCCATAGAGAGAAAATCGAAGACCTCCAGCAAAACGAAGGTTACTTGAGACTTTCGGTCAATCAGTGGTATGATTTTTTTAAAGAGAAGCCCGATTATTGGGTTGTTTCCAATACAGAATATACCATTTATAATAGCATTCTTCCTAATTTTTTCTGGGATCAGTACAATCGATTTGAAAAAAATGTTTTTAACAGGTACAACGTCCCCCTGCTGTACAATGATACAGCAGATTTAACCGACGCAGTATTTGTAGATGAGCAATTAAAATGTGATTATCTGTCATACGATACTAAACATTTTCAACAAATGAACTGTGTTGACATCTTAAAGAGTTTTAAAGAGCATTATCTAGAAAATAAAAATTTCGATTTTAAACAATTTGGCAATAACACGATGATGTGGCAACCATTGACTACGGAAGGGACAAACTGCGATCCTGCCTGGGCAACCTTCGCAGGCGCCTGGTCACGCAATAGAAAGTGTTGCCACAAGTTAAATCCCAATCGCCGAACCATCCAGGAAGAACTCCAGCTCTTGTCAGGTTATGAACAACACATGGGCCCTGGCGTTAGTGTGGGGTTTTTTGCGTTATCTTTCGCTATCTTAATGGGGTGCAATCCCATTTATGTGGCAGGAATGAATCTAGATTATACCGAAGGCTACGCGGATACGGCGGCAACCAATTACAAGCACAGAATAAATCGAGGAGCGATTGGGCATTGGAAAGTTATTTATAATGAAACGATTCGCGATGACTTGCGCATTTTAAAAGAAAGCGCAGCGCTGCTCGGCATTGACATTATTAATTTGAATAAAAATTCTTGGTTTGATACTCTGCCCTTGGGGGAATTGCCTTGAAAACAATGACCGCTATTATTCCCGCCCGAGGCGGAAGCATAGGGATCCCTAGAAAGAATATCGCCCTGGTCGGAGAGCATCCTGTGATTGCTTATTCGATTATGGCATGCCAATTGGCATCTAAGATTGACAGAATCATTGTTTCCACCGATGATCCTGAAATAGCTTCCGTCGCTAGAGCGTATGGAGCAGAAGTTCCTTTTCTGAGACCTGCCCAGTATGCTCGTCATGATTCTCGAGATGTAGAGTTTTTAAAACATTTTTTTGATAATGTGTCTGTGGATGATGTGGCTCTCATAAGACCAACAACACCCCTTAGAGACCCCCTAGTCATAGACCAGGGGGTTGAGACCTATTACAAAATGAAAGGCAAAATAACAAGCCTGAGGAGCCTTAACAAGATCAATCAATCTCCCTATAAGATGTTCGGAATAGAGGATAATTTGTGCGTGGGTCTTTTTGGGGACTTTCACGGGATGACTAACTATTCTAATTTACCCAGACAAGCGTTTCCTGATTGTTTTGAGGGCAATGGGCATATTGACATTGTTAACAGAGACACTGTAGCCCGAGGCGATGCTTTTGGAGATAAGATTTATGCATTTATTGTTGATAAAATTATTGACATTGATGTTGTGTTTGACTTGGAGATTTTAAAACTCCAAATCAACACAGAAAACGATTTACTAACTAAACATTTGGAGAAAAGATGAGTAAGACATTTATAATTGCCGAAATTGGCATTAATCACAACGGCAGCATAGAAATAGCCAAGCAATTAATTGATGGCGCGGTTGATGCTGGTTGCGACATGGTCAAGTTTCAAAAAAGAACACTGGACTTGGTTTATACCCAAGCTGATTTAGACCGTCCCCGTGAGAGCCCTTGGGGAACAACCAATCGCCAACAAAAAGAAGGCTTGGAGTTTTCTGCCACGGATTATCAAGAAATCGATAGTTATTGTAAGGAAAAAAATATTGAATGGACAGCATCTGCTTGGGATGTACCGAGCCAATTGTTCTTGCAACAATTTAATTTAAACTATAACAAGGTCGCTTCCGCAATGCTCACCGATAGAGAACTTATGGAGACTATAGCTGCCGGAGGGCGTCATACCTTTATTTCTACTGGAATGAGTACTTTGGAGCAAATCGAAAAAGTGGTGAAGATTTTTAGAACCTACAACTGTCCTTTCGAACTTATGCATTGCAACAGTACTTATCCAATGCCTGTCGATGCTGCTAATTTGCGTACAATCGCCACTCTTCGAGGAACCTTTGACTGTAATGTGGGCTATAGCGGACACGAGACTGGTCTCATTGTAAGCTGTGTAGCCGTCGCCTTGGGAGCCACTTCCGTTGAGCGCCACATTACATTGGATAGGTCTATGTATGGATCTGACCAGGCAGCTTCAGTTGAACTCGGCGGCTTGAAAAAATTGGTTAATTACATTCGAGCAGTTGAAGATTCGCTGGGAGACGGAAACAAGGTAGTTACCGAACAAGAAACTCAAATCGCCACCAAATTGCGGAGAGTAAATACTCTATGAATTTGAGACACGTGGGTATAACTGTAAGCGACATAGAAGAAGCCATTACTTTTTATAGAGATGTTTTGGGTTTTGAAGTCGTTAGAATCATGGACGAGAGCGGAGAACACATTGATAAATTCTCAGCCTTGTCTCAAGTTAATGTCAGAACCGTTAAAATGAAAGACGCCTCGGGTGGAATGATAGAGTTGCTTAAATATCATTCCCACCCACAGCAGCCTAATTGTGATGACATTACTCGTATAGGCTGCAGTCATTTCGCCTTGACAGTTAATAATTTAGATTTATTAGTTGAAAAAATTGTAGAAACAGGTTATACTATTAATTGTGAACCACAGCTATCACCAGACGGAAGAGTAAAATTGACATTTTGTAAAGGTCCCGATGGTGTGCTATTAGAATTAGTAGAGGAATTAGCTTGAATATCTTTAAGGACAAAACAGCATTAGTAACAGGAGCTACCAGCGGCATCGGGCTAGCCATAACTAAAAAATTGACAACGCTCGGTTGTAAAGTTATTTTTACCTATAGAACTCCCGAGAAGCTCCGCAGTGTACTAGATCAGCTACCTTTTGCAGATCTCTTTGCTATTCCCTGTGATTTTGCTAATAAAGAAGATGTGGATAATTTAATTAAAACTATCGAACATCAGAATGTGGACATCTTGGTGAACAGCGCGGGAGTTTTCCCTCTCAAAAATCTAAGAGAGAGCAGTTCCGCCGATTATGATGCATGCTTTGATGTGAATGTTAAAGTGCCTTTTTTGTTGTCGACAATACTCGGTAATCGGATGTGTAAAAACGGCTGGGGCAGGATCATCAACATAGGCTCTTCCTCGGCTTACAACGGTTCAGAGGATTGTGGACTCTACTGCGCTTCTAAACACGCCCTATTGGGTCTTACACGCTCTCTATTTAAAGAATTCAAGCCATACAACGTCAGGGTATTTTCCCTTTCCCCAGGTTCGAGTCAGACTCCCATGGGAAAAACAGATACACGACAAGACTTTAGCACTTTTATAACTCCTGATGAGATTGCCGAGTTTGCTTGTTATGTTGCTTCTTTTGATGGAGAAGGAATTGCGGAAGAAATACGCATTAATCGAATGGTGGTTAGATGAAGGATTTGAAGCGTAAATTTGCCCTTGTGACTGGCGCCGGCCGAGGAATCGGCCGAAGTTTCGCTACCGCTTTACACGAGTGCGGTACATTTGTGTGCGGAGTAGATGTTGTTTTCCCTGAAGAAGAGTATCCTTTTACAACATTTCAAATGGATTTGACGGATGAAAACGCTTATCCTAACTTAGTAAGATACATGAGCACATTTAGGAGTCGATTGGACATTATAGTTAACAACGCAGGCACCACTCTGCCATCCGAAACAGAAGCCTATTCTTTGGAAGATTGGGAAAAGACTTTTAAAATTAATGTCACGGCTCCGTTTCTTTTGGTTCAGCACCTATTGCCAATGTTAAAGAAATCTAAAAGCCCAAGCGTTATAAATGTGACAAGCTTAAATGCGGAGTTAGCATTTCCAAACAACCCTGCTTATGTAGCAAGTAAAAGTGCTTTGGCTGGGTTGACACGCTCTATGGCTTTAGATTACGGAAAACACGGTATCAGAGTCAATGCTATCGCCCCTGGATACATCAAGACTGACATGACGGGCGAAAGTTGGACTAACCTTGAGAAGAGGAAAAAGAGAGCTGGACGTACTGTGCTAAATCGATGGGGAACACCAGAGGATCTAGCTGGTCCATTACTTTTTTTAGCATCCGAGATGTCAAGGTATGTGTCAGGTCATTCACTGTTTGTGGACGGCGGATGGAGAATAAGAGGTTTATAATGACTAAATATGTAGAAATAATTTATCCTAAAGATGAAAAGAATAAATACCCGACGAGGTTAGCAAAGTATTTGTATAAGAGATTTATGAAACCCGGCTTCGATTTGCAGATTAAGCGAAAAATTCTAGACATTGGAAGTTGTACAGGCAAAGCACTTCGGCGCTTTGGAGAATTTGAAGCCTTTGAACTTTGTGGAGTAGACATTCGAGACGAAGGGGTAGAAGGTATTAACTTTAAGCCATGCGACATTGAAAAAGACAAAATTCCTTTTCCTGATAACTATTTTGATTTTGTGTACAGCAAATCGGTTTTAGAACATGTAAGAAATACAGATAATTTTGTAAAAGAATCCCTGAGGGTTTTAAAACCAGGAGGCATCTTTATAGGGCTGACTCCAGATTGGAAAAGCCAACATGAAATCTTTTGGGATGACTATACCCACGTGAAGCCCTTCACCAGAAAAGGTCTTAGGGATTGCTTAAGAATTCATGATTTTAAAGAAGCAGATTGCGAGTATTTTTATCAACTTCCTTTCTTATGGAAATATCCTTGGCTTACTTTTATAGCGAAACTTATCGCTTTGCTTCCTGAACCATGGAAATGGAAAGACAGTGAGCAACGAAATACAAAAGATCGAAAACTCATTAGGTTTTCTAAAGAAAAAATGCTATTGTCCTATGGTACAAAGGGGGAAAAATGATACATGTAGATAAAGGCTGGGGCTGGGAACGCTGGATTGTTAACTGTCCCCAATATTGCGGCAAGTTGCTCTATTTTGAAAAAGGTAAAAGGTGCTCCTGGCATTACCACCAGGTTAAAGATGAAGTTTTTTATTTACAATCTGGTAAGATGATTGTAAAATATTCTGATGAAGATGATCTAGAAAGTGCGAAGGAATTAATTCTAAATCCAGGTGAGAATTTTCATGTCTACACAGGACTGAGACACCAAATGATTGCACTCGAAGATAGTGAATTGTTTGAATTTTCCACCCAGCATTTTGACGAGGATAGTCTTCGCATTGTGAAAGGTGATTAATACGATGATGAATCATCCAAGTCCAGATGTAATTTATTTTCACACTTTTCCTCGTTCAGGAAGTCATTGGTTTCGTTATTGTTTTGAATTTATTACCAAACGAAAATCTGAGAGATTACAGGACGAAAATATAATTTGGACAAAAGAAACGGGAGCATCCTATCCTCGCGCTTTGTATCATTCTCACGACCCCAGTTCTTTTCATCTATGTACACATGTCGCTTTCGGGGAGAAAGTGGGTGAGAATACTGGTGATCCTGGATGGCGCTTTGCAAAGAATGTAATGATAATGCGAAATTATAAAGAAGCACTTCTAAGTGAATTGATTAATCGATTGTTTATAATTCGCACCAACCTCGCCGACCCTCACTCCGCCACCCGGACACCACCCCAACCTAACCCACAATGGGTAGAATACTGCCGAAAACATCTGAGAATTCCGATTGCCAATTTAGATCTTATATCTATGCCATCAGTGATGACACTAGATGATGCTTCTACAGATTTAGCATCAATGGAAAAATTGATAAAGACCCACGCAGAAGTTCATCGAATCTTCCTGGGGCTGTTTGGGCAATATTGTGGGCTTTTACAGTTTCATCATCTTCTTCGGGAGAAAAAACCAGAGAATGCGCTAGAAATGTATTATGAAGATTTTATGCAAGATCCCGAGAGACAATTAAAGAGGCTAGTAGGTTTTTTAGCCCATCATAAATTACCATTATTAAGGAATAACATGGTGTATCACAACAATTTGAAAGAGTTAATCGCCAATCTAGATTACCATCGAGACACTTGTATGGGAACGTATCAAAAAAAGGGACATTTAGCAAAGACTTATACGAAATCAAGTGAAGACATTAATTTTAATTATTATTCATCTTTTTTTAGTGATGAATTTTTAGATAAAATGGATAAATCGATGGAAATCTTAGCTCGAGACTTATACCCCAACTATCTAAGGCGATACGCTGGTCTTCGAGGGTCGACCATAAAGGAGAAAATCTAATGGTTTATTATGTTGACATTGATGAAACAATATGTTATTATGAAGGAAAACGAGAGTATCCTCGAGCCCTTCCAAAGCTGGATCGGATAGAGAGAATGAATAAACTCTTCAAAGAGGGAAACACAGTGGTTTACTGGACTGCCCGAGGCGGTACAACAGGCATCGACTGGACAGAATTAACAACCAAGCAATTAGAGGAGTGGGGCGTCGAATACGATGAATTAAGAATGTGGAAACCACATTATGATCTTTTTATTTGCGACAAAGCCATAAACTCCGAGAGGTTTTTTGATGACGAATAAGATAAAAGTTAATTTATTTGATAGCTTAACACCTGAGAATTATTTTAAATTTTGGAAAACCCAAAATTTTTCAAGTGAATTTGAACCTACGCTGATCGAATGGGTTCGAGAAGGAACTGGAATGGGTCTAGAAGAATTCGATGGAGTTACCGTGTTTACCGACAAAGATCTGTTGTCGCCCTGGGTTGATAAGGTGAAAACCAAATATAAAGTGGCGTGGATTTTAGAATGCAGAGACATACATCCTTTTGCTTATGACCATATTAACATGGCAGCTTCTAAGTTTGATTACATTTTCACTTTTGATGAGAAACTCCTTCAGAGCGGAGAGAAATACATTAAGAATTTAATTGGAACTTCACGTGTATCTAATGATGACGCAGGAATTTCGGACAAAACTAAAACGGTTTCTATGATAGCCAGCGATAAAACTTGGACTAGAGGGCATCGTTTACGACATACGATTGCTAAATCGTTAGGAAAGCCCTTTAACATAGATCTCTGGGGTACTGGCTATAAGCCTTTCGGAAAACGGAATACTGGACTTTCCGCCGCAGCAATCCGAGAAGGAAAGGAAGAACCATTGCAAGATTATTTTTTTAGTATCGCAGTGATGAATTCCAAAGCTAACAATTATTTTACAGAGACTTTAATTGATGTGTTTCGTTATGGTACTATACCTATTTTCTGGGGCTGTGATAACATCGGAGAATACTTTCGTGAAGAAGGAATACTGAAATTTAATACGGGGGCAGAACTCGTTAACATTTTGGAAAATCTCTCTGAAGATCTGTATAATGAAAAACTAGAGTTTGTAAAAGAAAATTATGAATTAGCAAAAAAGTATGTATCCATGGATGATACTTTTGCAAGGAATCTAATCAAAGAGGTACTCAATGAAAAATGAAAGAAAATACTTACCCACCCTATCTGAACTAATTGATAGATTATCTATTGTACAATTAAAAGAAGTGTTCATCTCAGATCATAAGGAAGAATACGCAAAAGAAATAGCAGCTATTTGCCATGATATAGATATACTTCTCCCACAGTGTGAAGGTATCGATTCTAAAATGATTCGGTCCATTGTGGTTTTGTCTCAAATGAATTTACATATTTGGCACAATGAATCCAATTATCGCAAAGGGATAAAGGATGGAAATAATTTAGAACTGACACATGGTCTCAATGGAATCCGAAATACAGCTAAAAATCGAATTCAAGAAGTAGCCGGTGGACGTAAAGATTATAAAATAGACTGCCTAGCGGCAGAATTCAAAGATTGGGAGATTAGCTGGGATGAAGATTGATGGCGTAAAAATCATCGAGCCTGATGTCTATACTGATTATCGAGGGGATCTCTGGACTCTCTGGAAATCTGGAGAGCACAGTTTAGATTTTAATCACGATAAGGTTTCCACATCGCGCAAGCATGTTTTGAGAGGAATTCACGGAGATACAAAATCGTGGAAACTCGTGACATGTCTCTACGGAGAATTGTATTTTGTGGTCGTAGATAATCGTCTTGAATCCGAGACGTATGGGTTATGGGACTGGGTCATCCTGGATGACAGAAGCCGCAAACAAGTTCTTATTCCCCCGTCAGTCGGCAATGGCTTTGTGGTTTTGAGTGACGCCTCTGTATTTCATTACAAATGGGCTTATCCCGGAGAGTATCCCGATGTACAAGATCAATTTACCATCAAATGGAATGATCCCTGGGTCAATGTTAACTGGCCTATAAGAAATCCAATTTTACAAGCGAGAGATAAATGACTGAATATAATGGGTTTACACCTGAAAAATTAATTGAATTTGAAAATGATATAGCAGCAGAGTTTAATGCTGCAAAAATCAAAGCACCAGTGCATTTGTACAATGGTAATGAAGAAGAAATTATAGAAGTTTTTAAAAAGCACCAAATCGGCAAAGACGATTGGGTATTGAATTCCTGGCGCAGCCATTATCAATGTCTATTGAAAGGAGTTCCTCCCGATGAATTAAAGGCTGCTATAATGGCTGGTCGTTCTATCTCTCTGTGCTTCAAGGAACATAGGGTGCTGTGCTCGGCTATTGTGACAGGAGTGCTCCCGATTGCATTAGGGATAGCTCTTAAAAACAAATTGGAAAATAATAACAGTCGAGTGTTTTGTTTCCTCGGAGACATGACATCTGAAACAGGTTCCGCTCATGAGTGCATTAAATATGCTCGCAGTCATAAGCTGCCCATACATTTTGTTATCGAGGACAACGGCAAATCAGTGTGTACGATAACCAGAGAAACGTGGCGATTGGACAAGTTAACCTATGAGAATGTCAACGATGAATACATAACATACTATAGCTATAAATTAGATAAGTATCCGCATGCAGGTGCTGGTACAAGAGTGCAATTTTAGGAGAAACAATGGGACACTATTTTGATGAATTAAAAAGGTCTATGGAATATCTAGGCTCGCATCACGACACAATTTTTATTGGCCAAGCGGTGGAATATAAAGGAACCGCCATGACCAATACTTTAAAAGAAATAGACAAAAGCAAACTGAGAGAGATGCCGGTTAACGAAGACATGCAATTGGGCGTAACTAATGGGCTCGCCGTTGCTGGCCTTGTACCGATCAGTATTTTTCCTCGGTGGAATTTTCTAGTATTAGCTTCCAACCAGCTTATTAATCATTTAGATAAGTTTCCCATCTTTTCTCATAATGAATACGTTCCTAAAGTCATTATAAGGGTGGGCATTGGAGCTGAAAGACCTTTGCACCCCCAAGGACAACATGTTGGAGATTATACCGAAGCCTATCGAAAAATGCTTACCAATGTCGAAGTGATTCGCTTAGAAGAACCTGAAGACGTTTTCCCCGCCTATTACAAAGCGTATCATAGAACAGATGGCAAGAGTACTATTCTAGTTGAATACGGTGATTATTATAATGAGAAATGAGATTTTATGTTTAAATGGCCTTTGATAAATGACAACATCACCCAGCGCGATAAAGAAGTGCTGGCTGAATTTATTCTGAATACTAACAGATTTACAAATGGTCCTCGAGTCAAAGAGTTTGAGGCTGCTTGGTCGGAATGGCTTGGTGTTAAATATAGCGTCATGGTTAATTCGGGGGCTTCCGCCAATTATATTACGACTGCTATTGTGAGAGAATTGAGGGGTCAATCTGGAGAGATTATTGTTCCAACTATTGGCTGGATTTCGGACATTTCATCTGTTATAAACACAGGATTTACCCCTGTGTTTGTGGACGTTGGGCTCGATACTATGGGGATAACCTATGAATCCATTCAAGCTGCAATCAACGAGAATACCAAAGCTATTGTTATGGTGCATGCACTTGGTTTCAATGGACTTAATGAAAAGATTATAAATTTAGCACGAATGAATGATTTATTGCTTATCGAAGACTGCTGCGAAGCCCACGGAGCTACGTGTCGAGGAAAAAAAGTAGGAGCCATTGGTGACATGTCGTGTTTTTCGTTTTATTTTGGACACCATATCACTACTATCGAGGGAGGATTTGTCTGTACCAATGATGAAAACATTTATCAATTAGCTAAACTCTTCCGTTCTCATGGGATGACTCGAGAAGCCTCAGAGGAAATCCAAAATAAATATAAAAGCCCCGATTTAAATCCTTTGTTTACCTTCGCAGTGCCTGGCTATAATATGCGAAGCACCGAATTAAATGCAGTCTTAGGTTTAGAACAAATCAAACGGTTGGATTTTAACATTCGAGAACGACAAAAGAACTTAGCTGTATGGCTAGCAAACCTAGATGAAACAAAATACTATGTGGATTTTTTAGTCGAAGGTAATAGTAATTTTGCGCTTCCTTTAATTTTAAATAAAGATAATGACAAAATCAGGGAAGTGTGTAAGCTTTTGGAACAAGAAAGTGTTGAACATAGGCTCGGGACCGCTGGAGGGGGGAATCAAGCAAGACAACCTTATCTACAAAAGTTTGATCATAAAATTTGTGGAGAGCTGGCAAATTCCAACTACATTCACGATTATGGCTTGTATATAGGGAATTTTCCTGGAATTAGCGAAGCCCAGATTATAGATCTGTGTGAAAAATTAAATAAAATTTAAAGGAATAATGATGTTTAAAGATAAAAAAGTTTTAGTAACTGGTGGCACTGGCATGATTGGTCGTCAATTAGTAGAGTTGCTGGTTACAAAAGGAGCCAAGGTTTATGTAGTGTCATTAGATACAGCAGTTAATCTTCCTGCTGAAGTGCAGTTTGTTAGGGCAGACTTAACTGATTTCAAAAATTGCTTAGAATGCTGTCAAGGAATGGATTACGTTTTCAACTTAATTGGAGTGAAGGGTTCTCCCAAAATGTGCAGAGAACAACCAGCGAGCTTTATGGTTCCAATGCTGCAATTCAACACTAACATGATGGAGGCTGCTCGCCGCAACAATGTGAAATGGTACTTGTATACGAGTAGTGTGGGTGTATACCAGCCAGCCGAAATTTTCAAAGAAGATGATGTCTGGAAGACATTCCCTTCGCCCAACGACAGATTTGCTGGATGGGCGAAAAGAATTGGTGAACTTCAAGCTGAAGCCTATGCGATTCAATACGGATGGAACAATGTTTCTATTGTGAGACCTGCTAATGTTTATGGTCCTTATGACAATTTTGATCCCGAGAACGCTATGGTTATTCCTTCGCTTATTCGCAAAGCCCACGAAAATGATGTGTTGAGCGTATGGGGGGATGGATCTCCCATTAGAGATTTCATCCATTCTCGAGATGTCGCTTTGGGAATGATTTATACAGTGGAAAATCAGATATGCGACCCGCTGAATCTCGGTTCAGGAACCGGTGTCTCTATTAGAGAAATTGTAGAAATGGTTGTCGAAGGCTGCGACTTTCCTATTAAAGTGGAATGGGATACAACCAAGCCGGCAGGAGATCATAAAAGGATTTTAGACATGTCTCGGGCTAATTCTTATGGCTTTGAGACATCTGTTTCATTGCGGGAAGGGATTTTGGAGACCATACGGTGGTTTAATGAGAATCGCCAAATTATTGACATGAGGCATAATGCGTTTAGGGAATAAAATAATTGTAACAGGCGCAGGCTCCGGTCTCGGCAAGTTTATCGCGGGTCTCGATGTGGATTGTGTGGAGATGACGCGTTCTAATCGAGAGAAAGTCATTAACACGTTTTATAATAAAAATTCTACGGTTATAGTCCATTGTGCCTTTAACAATAGCATAGAGATTGAGGATTATTATAAATATCTCGATGATAACATTTTGTTAACCAAGGAACTCACTCAGATTCCTCACAAAAAATTTATTTATTTATCCTCAATAAATGTTTATCGCGAAGAATGGAGCGCTTACAAATTGTCTAAATTATTTGCTGAATCGATTGTTAAAAATCATGCCACAAATTCTCTGATTCTAAGGAGCGGCGCCATCCTTGGTAGAACTATGAGATACAATACCTTTTTGAAGATTTTAAAGGAAAAATCTCCCAATCTTTCTTTGAGTGGTGATTCCTCCTTCAATTATGTTCTCCAGGAGGATCTAGCTAATTTTATTTTGGAAGCTATCGACAAAGAAATAATAGGCACTTACAACTTCACCTCCAAGGGAAACATCACCCTAAAGGAGTTGAGCACTTTATTTGAGTCCAACCCTCAATTTGGAAATTATGTTTATGATACCCCCGAGATCGATAACGGGGATTTAGAAAAGTATTGCAGGTCAGCTAATAAAACCTGCATCGATATTATAGAGGAGTTTAGAAAAAACTATGAGCACTAAGAAAACAATTTTATTATGCGGTGCTACCGGCTTTATCGGTAGAAATTTGCTAGAGTTTTATGGGAATAATGAAGATTATCATGTCCGAGCCGTTTATAACATACGTCCCAAGCTGGACGAGTATGATGTAGAGTGGGTAAAGGCGGATTTAAACAATCCATCGGATGTTCAGAGAGCAGTAAAAGGCGTGGACATTATTTTGCAATTCGCTGCCACTACTTCTGGCGCAGGGGACATTGTTTCGAAACCTTATATTCATGTAACAGATAACGCCGTCATGAATTCGTTGTTGCTACGAGAAGCCTATGAGCAGCACGTGGAGCATTTTGTTTTTCCAAGCTGTACGGTCATGTATCAGCCAAGCGAAACTGCTTTATCGGAAATAGATTTCGACGGCGACGAGGAACTCTTGCCTAAGTATTACGGCGTAGGCAACACGAAAGTATACATTGAAAAGATGTGCGAGTTTTACTCTCGGCTAGGAAGAACCCGACACACGGTTTTGAGACATTCCAACATTTATGGTCCTTATGATAAGTTTGATTTAAAAAGGAGCCATGTATTTGGAGCAACCATAACAAAAGTTTTGACAAGCGATGAAAAAATAATTGTGTGGGGCCCCGGAACTGAGACACGAGATTTTCTCTACATTGATGATTTGATAGAGTTTATCGATGCAGCTATCAACAAACAAGAGTGGGAATTTGGCTTGTATAATGTGGGCTGTGGCTTCGAAACTTCCATTAAAAGTTTGGTAGAACTGATAATTGAAGCTTCGGGTAAAGATCTAGCCACCGAACATGATTTGACAAAGCCCCACATTCCCACGAGTTTATTTTTAGATTGCGAAGAAGCTGAGGATGATTTCGGTTGGAGCCCAAAAACTACATTGCAGGCAGGAATCATGAAGACAATTGATTGGTGGAGAAAAAATTATGCCTAATGCTCTTATCACAGGTATAACGGGAATGGTTGGATCTCATTTGGTGGATTTTTTATTAGAAAATACCGACTGGTACATCTATGGTTTCGCCAGATGGAATGATGATCTGGACAACATCAATCATATTCTCCCTTTGATAAATGAGAAAAACCGAATAGAATTGATTTACGGTGACCTAAACGATTTGAGTTCTCTAATAAACGCAGTGAAGATCTCTGACCCTGATTACGTTTTTCACCTCGCAGCCCAAAGCTATCCTCAGACTAGCTTTATAGCTCCTCTTGAAACCCTAGAAACAAACATTATGGGGACTGCCAAGCTTCTTGAAGCTGTCAGGGTAATCGGTGTGGATCCTATTATCCACGTTTGCGCTTCCTCCGAAGTCTTCGGCAGAGTTCCTCAAAAATACTTACCCATTCATGAAGAGGTTCCTTTCCATCCAGCCTCACCTTATGCAATTTCCAAGGTGGGAACGGATTTAATAGGAAGATACTATGCAGAGGCTTATGGATTAACCGTGATGACTACTCGTATGTTTACACACACAGGCCCACGCCGTGGAGATGTATTCGCTGAATCGACCTTTGCCAAACAGATTGCCATGATTGAAGCTGGTCTTTTGCCCCCCGTTATTAAAGTTGGCAACCTGGGTTCTCTGCGAACCTGGGCGGATGTTCGAGATGCAGTAAGAGCGTATTATTTACTTGTTACCCATAATCCCATTGGTGGAGAATACTATAACATCGGCGGCAGCTATAGCTGTACCGTGAAAGAGATGCTCGATTATCTCTTAAAACAGTCCCTGGTGAGAAACATTGCAATAGAAATAGATCCAGAACGTCTGCGCCCCATTGATGCGGATCTGCAAGTACCGGATACGAAAAAATTTAGAGCACATACAGACTGGTCACCCGAAATATCTTTTGAGCAAACAATGGATGATTTGCTTAATTACTGGAGAAATAGGGTATCCAGCGGAAAACAGTTTTTAAGGAGATAGTTATGAAGAGTTTTTTAGTTATAGGCGAAAGCTGTAAAGATATTTTTTGTTATGGAGAATGCACTCGATTGTGTCCAGAGGCGCCGGTGCCTGTCTTTAACCCTATAGAGTATAGGGAAAGCGGAGGAATGGCTAAAAATGTTTTTAATAACATTTTGGCGTTGGGTTATGATTGCGATCTCGTAACTAATGCTGCCTGGGAATCGGTTGTAAAAACTCGTTACGTTCATCAGCCTACCAATCAGTTATTTATTAGAGTGGATGAAGGAGAAGACTCAGTACCACGCATTGATGTGTCTGAATTGAAGTTAGATGATTACGAAATTGTAATTATTTCAGATTATTGCAAAGGCTATTTGACCGAAGAAGACATCAGGTACATCGCCTCGCGTCACGATTGTGTGTTTTTAGATACCAAAAAAGATTTGGGTACTTGGTGTTGGGATGTAAGGTTTATTAAAATAAATAATTATGAATTTGCTCGTACTCAACATTTGATTGACGATAAGCTAAAGCCCAAACTGATTATAACGCTTGGTCAAAAAGGGTGTTTGTATCAAGATTCTGTTTTCCCCGTGGAGACAGTAGAAATCAAAGATGTCTCTGGAGCAGGAGATACATTTCTGGCAGGACTAGCGGTTAAGTTCTTGGAGACTGCCGACATTGAAAAAGCTGCCATCTTTGCCAATGAATGTGCCACACAAGTGGTACAAAAAAGAGGTGTAAGCACGTGCCAAAAATAGTATGGGTAAATGGCTGTTTTGATGTGTTGCATCGAGGTCACTTTGAGTTGTTTAAGTATGCAAAATCTCGAGGAGATAAGCTTCTTGTGGGTATAGATTCTGATGAAAAAGTCCGTGCCGCTAAAGGTGATGATCGCCCTATTAATTGTCAAGAAGACAGAAAATTTGCCCTTCAATGCATAAAATACATCGATGAGGTTGTAATCTTTAATACGCCTGGAGAGCTTGAGTGCTTGATTCGCAAAATAAAGCCTGTGATGGTGGTGGGGTCGGATTGGAAAGACAAGCCGGTGATCGGATCCCAGTACGCCCAGGCAGTTTATTTTTTTGAAAGGATGGGGGACTATTCTACCACCAATACCTTGCGGAGACTCAATGAATAACAAACTAGAAACAATTTTACATCTGGTTAAAGAATACATCCAAGATCGCCGCACCGAAGAAACCTGGACAGCCGGCGAGGACTGGGTCAAGTATTCGGGTCCTTATTATGATGAAAACGAATATGCCGACGCAATTGAGAGTTTGTTGAGCGAGTGGTTGGTATTCGGAGAAAAGTGTAGAACATTTGAATTAGATTTTCCTGCGTTTTTAGGAAAAAAACAGGGAATCCTAACCAATTCTGGAAGCTCTGCTAATTTGCTAATGATGTCTGCGCTAACTTCAGAAAAATTTAATTTAAAAAAGTATCATTTACCGCGTGGCTCCAAAATCATAACCCCCGTTGTATGTTTTCCCACTACGCTGAATCCTATTTTACAATGTGGATTTGAGCCTGTGTTTGTGGATGTAGACATGCCGAGCTTAAATTTAAACCTAGATCAGGTAGAAGAGAAACTAAAAGCAGATCCTAACATAAAAGCGTTGATTTTCGCTCATGTGCTGGGCAACCCTCCTGACATGTATCGCCTTATGGCTCTTGTGGAGGAGTATGATTTGATTTTATTAGAAGATTGTTGCGACGGTCTGGGCTCTACCTATGATGGCAAGAAACTGGGAACCTTTGGACACATGTCCACCTGCTCTTTTTACCCTGCTCACCACATGACAATGGGCGAAGGCGGCTTTGTCGCTACGGACATTTATATCTTAAGAAAAGCATTGGCAAGTTTTCGAGATTGGGGTCGCGGATGCTATTGCAATGAGAAGAAACCAGGAGATGTCACAGGACAAACAGCCTGTGGTAATAGATTTAAAAAATGGCTCTGCGGAAAACCCGGCGTGTTGTATGATCATCGCTATGTGTATGATGAAATAGGTTATAATATAAAGCCCTTAGAACTCCAAGGAGCCCTTGGCCTGGCACAATTGAAAAAACTTCCTGCGATGGAAGCTGCGAGACGAGAGAATTTTAAAAAGCTTTATGAAATCTTTAAGCCTTATGAAGAGCATTTCTGGCTTCCCGAAGCAGCAGAGTTGTCAGATCCGTGTTGGTTTGCATTTCTTCTTACGGTGAGAAAGGAAGCGCCCTTTGAGCGTCAGGACATTGTCAATTGTCTTGAAAAAAATAAAATCCAAACTCGAGCGTATTTTGCGGGAAATGTTTTGTATCACCCCGCTTATAAATCATTGCGCGAAGGTTTTGATAATGTAGAAGAATTATTTCCCAATGCAGATTTGGTAACTACCAATTCGCTTTTTTTGGGAACGTACATCGGTCTCACCGATGAAAAGATTTTGCACATAAAATCTGTTGTAAAAGAATTTTTTGGAGACGAATAATGAAATTAGTGATGGTAACAGGGTGTCTGGGGCTGATTGGCTCGCACATAACTAAAGAGTGCCTCCTCCGAGGTTGGAAAGTCTTAGGTGTAGATAAGTGTACTTATGCAGCAAATGTAGAGTTTTTAAAAGATTTTGAAAAATCTGACAACTTTACCTTTCTAAAAAAGGATATTTGTGATCTCAAGTTTCTTCCCGATTGTGATTATGTTATCAACACCGCAGCTGAATCCCATGTGGGAAATAGTATTATTGACAGTCAGAGTTTTATTGAAACCAACATCAATGGTGTAAAGAATCTTCTTGATCTAATACGACGGAAACCAAAAAACATTTCGAGACAACCCATCTTTTTCCACTTCAGCACGGACGAAGTCTATGGGGACATTGCCGATGGTGATCATTTTGAGACAGACATTCTCAGACCAAGCAATCCCTACTCAGCTTCTAAAGCTGCAGCAGACATGCTTATTTTAGCCTGGTCGCGTACTTATAACATAAATTATATTATTTTACGCCCAACGAATAATTATGGTATCGGACAATACCCCGAAAAACTTATTCCGTTAACGGTAAAAATACTTCAAAGAAATAAGAAAATTCGTCTTCACAACAATGGTACTCCAATTAGAAACTGGCTACACTCCGCTGACACTGCGTATGCGGTAGCTCATATTATTGAAGCGGGAGTGGTAGATGAAGTATTCAATGTAGCTGGAGGGTTCGAGCAATCAAACAAAGACACAGTTCAAAAAGTTATTAACCATTACTTTCCTCAGAGTACCGATTGGAAAGACCATGTAGATTTGTCGTATGTAAGGGTAGGACAAGACATTAGATATGCCCTCAACGATGACAAATTACGTGCATTAGGCTGGAAGCCTAAAAAAGTATTTGATGAAGAAATAGCATCAATTGTAGATTATTATAAAACCACTTTCAAGTGGTAAGGAGAAAAAATGACCTATACCCTATCAAACCAAGCCGTTGGAGCAATTATGTTGGCGCTCCAAAATTCACTGATGAATCAATCCGATATCGTTCCTGTTTTGACAGCTTTCGAGGTTCAAATTGATGACACCGATCAGCTTGTGGTGATGAACCCACCAATCGTTGAAGCACCAGGTGAAACAATTGAAACGAGCGTTCAATAATGCCCAAGTACGTTTACAAATGTGAGCACTGTGAAGAACACTTTGAGATCTATCATGGTATGGCAGAGAATCAAGAACGATGTATCTACTGTGCTGTGAAAGATCCTCATAGAGTGCCGCAAATGCCCTTTTTAAAGCGCCAAACAGATTCAAAGGGTACTAAGGTAGGCGATGAAACAAAAGCTGCTATTGAGGCTAATAGAGCCCTTCTAGACGAAGTGAAAAAAGAGGCGCAAAGGAAGTATTACGATGACAGTTAAAATATGGTTGGGCATAGCCCTGCTGATGTCCATTGCCGGCAATGTTTTTCTTTTCTTGTTTTCTCGAGAACAATCCCAAAGACTTTCATACTTTTCGCAGAACTTAACTGATTTGGTGGAAATGTTGGTTGACTATAATAGTCATTTGAAAAAAGTTTATTCTTTAGAGATGTTTTACGGAGATGAAACTTTATCTTATTTACTCGAGCATACACGGGCTTTATCGACAATGATCGAGAAGGATTATAGTGAAGTCCTGTATTTAACAGCGCCGCTAGAAGTGGCTATAGAAGAGGAAGAAGAACTTGAAGAAAAAAACGAAGAACAAATCCAAGATGTATTTTACGGCGGATCACGAGAACGCAATTCTTAAATTTTGTACGAGTACGGATCATGCTGAAAAAGAAGAATTATACATTAAATGGATACAGCCAGCTTTTAATCAAATGGTGGATAAGATTGTATTTTCTTATAAATTTACAAATTTACCCAACATTGATGAATTACGGATGGAATGTAAAGTTTGGTTAACCACCATTCTCGATAAATATGATCCAAACCGCGGCTCAAAAGCGTTTTCTTATTTTAGTGTAATAACCAAGAATTGGTTTATTCATAAAGTAAAGAAAAACACAAAACGATTGCAAAGAGAAGTTCCCTACGAAGACGCTGAATTGGAGTTACAAACCAATTTTGTGGATCCTGGAGACCGATACTACCAAGAACGTGTCACTCGAGAATTTTGGGAAAACCTGTGGAAAGAGATAGAATCATGGGATGTGGACTATGAAAAAGAAGCTGAGAAAAAAGTTTACGAGGCAGTTAAAATTATTCTGTCTTCGGTAGATGAAATTGAAATATTTAACAAAAAAGCCATTTACTTATACCTTCGAGAGCTCACGGGAATGAATACGAAGCAAGTGGTAACTCATTTGAATAAAATGCGAGGGAGGTATAAGGATTTTAAAAAAGATTGGGATGATGGGAAAATTTGACTAAAATCTAATTATTGATATGAAAAGCGAAAAACACATAGAAGATGCAATTCAGAACATAAAAGAGGATCGAGAGATAACTCGCGAGTTATTGGACGATGCTATTAAATGGCTTGCTGTTGACGATGCAAGACATCAGGTGATCGGAATGACCCTTGCAAAATATGTAGAAACTTTGCAAAGATCGAACGAACAGCTTGTAAAGCTCTGCGGCCTTCTCACAAAGCAAGAAAAATCCAATGAACTTACCGACAAGGATTTTGCACAAATCTTTGATCAAATCCAACAAACAGAGAGTAACAGTGACGACGATTAGAAATGCCAAGACCAAAGCAGATTTGATTTCCGCAGTTAATGAGGAGAATCAGACAAATACTATTCGCCGCCGATTCAATGCTTTGGGAGAAACCTTCGAAGGAGTGGTCTTGAGTAATTGGGAACAGATCGGCCGCACCACTACTCAAGTGATCAAAGACAAATACGACAACGATTGGTATCTAGTGAGAGTTCTAGCAAAAGATGAATCGGATAGTATGAGGCTAAGTCCCTATGAAAACCGCCTTCCGAGAGAAGAAATCTATCGTCGTATTAACGATCACCGACAAGCTCAAATTGCTAAAGATATGATAGGTGACGGAAAGGTCCCCGCACATGGAACCATTTGGCAATGTCGTTACGCAGGAAAAAATTATACGCCTCCAATAATTCTTGAACAGTATTTAAGAGACGGATCCTCTGCCGATAAAATAGAAGCTATGAAAGATCCGACTGGGACGAAGAAGTCACCCAATGACCCCAAGCCATCCGTCAAAACGGTGGCAGAGATAAAGGCGTCCTCCACCACTCCGTCGCCGGGTTATGATGGTACTCTAAAAGCGGAACATAAAGCAAAGTTCTTTAGAGCAGGGAATAGAACCCAAGATAAAACAATTTCAGTGGTAGTTCTTCATGCCACAGATGGGTGGCCCGGCGATGGAAAAGCTGCAGCCACCATTCGGCGGTTTCACACGGGTCCGACTACATCTTATAGGTGGTACAATAAATACACTCAAAAGAAGATAAAAAATCCCAAATGTTCCACTGTCCTCGCCGTCGACGGCTCGCTCCCCGACGGTACCGTTTGTCACCCGACTAGAAAGAAAGTAGAGACGATGAAGAAAACTTCTATACATTATGCTGTAGATCAAGGCGGGAATATAATACAAGGTCTTTTGGAAAAAGACATCGCAAACCATGTCGGAACCAGAGCAATGAACAACAAATCTGTTGGTATTGAAATGACTGGTTTTTTGGTGGAGAAAGACCCAGGCAAAGGTCAAGGCGCGACTACTCGTTATGCTAAGATGTATAACGATAAATTACTTAACGCAGTGGCTGACTTAGTAGCCGATATACTCAAGAGAAATCAACTCCCTCTGAATCGGGAAACTGTTCGCGGACATGAAGAGTTTTCAACATCGAGAGTGGATCCGGGAACTAAATTAGGCCCTGGTCACTGGGACTGGGATGATTTTATAAAACGTGTTCAACAGAGGATGTAAAGAATTATGGCAAAATGCCGAGGCAAGAAAAAGAAATTAAATAATCGTGGCGCTTATAACGAAATCACAGATGAGAATCGTCTGGAGACCAGTAAAGCCATCGATAAAGCAATGCAGGATCCATCCTTCCCTGCCGACACAGGCTTGTTTCTAACCAAAGGTCGTGAATCTCTGGTGACTTATGGACCCATCGCCGCTGCGGAAAAAGTTCTTTTCCGCAAAGCAGGAAAGAATGGCCCCTGCGGAGCACGAATTGTATTAACAAAAGATAACTATGGACACCGTGCCACTGGCTACGGCGGCGTTGGAGGGACAATGTGCGAGGCGATTGACATCGTCGCCGGATCATTAAGCGCAGAAAAAAAAGAACGAACTGCTGAGTGCAAAAGCCGTGCTAATTTCATCACAGATGGGGCTAGAATCTATTTGACAGAGCGAGGGGACATACAGCACTACTTTGCGCTTGGGAACGCCTCACAGGCCGTTTCTGTCTCTTCTGCGCTCAAATCAGGAATAGGTATCAAAGCTGACCACACTTTAATCATTGGTAGAGAGCGAGTGCGAATTGTAGCTGGCTTATGCAAAGCCGAAGGTGGGGAAAGGCTCGTTTGTCTTAACGAAGATGTCACACCCAGGATTGAAATAGCGGCAGCAAATGATGATAAGGCACAACCTGCGGTATTGGGAGATAATTTGATAAAGTATTTACGCAAAGTAGCTGACAGGATAGATAAATTGACCATGAAATGCCACTCTCTAGAAGAGAAAATTCTGCAATACCGAGTAGCCCTGGCTCTTCATGTCCATTCAGGAGCAGGAATTGGTTACATTCAGACCTTTCCTGACCCCGTTTTGGTTTCGAATGCCATGACGAATACGGGCAAGTTTTTCAATACTAGCAGAGAAAACATTATCGATACTTATAACAATTACATTGAAGACATGATGGTATTTGGTACGAGTGACGACCTGATAGGCGCGCCAGAAGAATCGAAAATTCGTAGCTCAACTGTGTACATAGGAAACTAACATGGCAGAAATTGATTTCACCAAATACCAAACAGACGTATGCGAACAGCCAGAGCCACTGCCTCCTCTTAAGAAGATGTGTGCCCCATGCACCCCTAATGACTGTTACATCGAACCCGACTGGACTCGACGCGTCGGTGATCCCTATCTTAACGAAAAAACTTGTGAATACATGGTATGTGTTACCGTCAACAAAAATGGGAATAGCGCGAAGCTCGGTCGGCTAGAAGGCAACTCTTCAGTTTTAGATTTTCGCAACTATGCACCAGGCGTAGAGAGAGAGCGGTTATTTCGAAAATTTGTTCAACCTGGCTTAATACTCATGCTACAGCGATTTGGAAAGCTTATATCTGATCAGATTATGTGCGCACATTTTGACGGCCCCACGCTGCGAGGAATGACTTCGGTGGAGATGCTCGAGACTTATGATGAATTTAAGAAAGTATTTGTGCTTCTTAAAGATGATCCTTTGTCCGACGGCGAGGAAAGCCCAACTGCCAAGCCATGTAAGGACTTTATTCCTGGCGATCTTGAAAATCTTATACCTGTCCCTGGAGAGCCTTATAACTTAACCGATGCCGTCATCGAAATAATGGCTACGGCTCCCGAAGTTACAAATCCGTATGCATTGGAAATTTATGCTTATGCCAAAGATTTCTATATTGAGGCCGGAGCTCCCTTAAAAGTATTAATTGCAATCCCAGCTTTTATTTTTGATGCTGTTCCCGATGCTCCTACTACAAAAGACATCCAGGACGAAGCCGCTCAGACGAGATCAGAAGTAGAACTCGACATTGGAAATCTCTTCGGGCAAGTAATGCGCTTATCTTCTGCATTATTTGTCTATGGCAAGTACCAATCTCACTTTTATCAATCCCAAGATGGTTTTATGGTTTTTAAGAAAACAGTTACGAGTAAGGAGGGAGAAAGCAAAGAGATCAGTAAAGATTTTTATGCCTCTCAATATTCTGGCAAAGTCTTAAATTTTTATGATAAATTAAAAGAGGTAGGGAAGGACAACAAATTTAACCTTCGATCAGCACTTCCTAGCATAATAATGAAGAATGCGACGAAGCTGAAGATCATTTTCGATGGCAGCGACCCAGACAATCCTTACAAAATCAAAGAAATCAAAGCTAAACAGCGCGGCTGTCCTTACGTAACCTTTACGAAATCCCTGGACAAACTTGGAACAATTAACGAAGATGGAGTTATTGTTCTTGACGATCCTACTCTTCTTAACTATTTTGCAAAGCTTGCTGAAATCGACGTTGCTTTACAGGCCAGGAAGTCTTATCCTTGGGTGGATTTTTTATTAAAATTTACTTTTCCTTTGTTATCGGTATCTTATGGCAACTTGAGTCCTGCGGCGGTAGAAGACACTGCCGGCTCTTGTATAGCTGAGAATGTAAATAGCTTCGGTGTAGAACTCAAAGATTACATCTTGGATGAGGTTCTATCGTTGATGGAAGTATTCCAGTTCACCTACAGTTCTCACAATTGCACGGCTGTCGATGATCTATCTGGCGAACCAGAAGTGGTTGAACGGCAGAAGAAGCAAAGCCCGTCAGGACGCCAAGCCAAACGAGAAACAAAAGACTCTCAAGAAGCCGAAATTCAAAAACAGCTAGAATCTTATACAAAGGCTATAGCTCAATATGAACAGCAAAAGACCCTTTATGAGAACGAACTTAGAGCTGTCAAAGATGGTCCAGATTTCGAAGACTCACAATATTTGACTGGCAAACAAGAGAAGAAGTTAAAAAAGGAATCCCTCGAAGGAAGCATCAAAATGATGAAATCCTCGATCAAATCACTAGAGAAGAAAAAGAAAGAAGAATATAAAAAACTTAATGATAAGGAAACTCGTAAAGATAACCGTAAAGAGGCTAATCAAGCCCGCAAAGATGCCGCTGCTGCTCGTCGCGACGAGACTCACCCTTATGTTCTACAAGCTCGAAAGTTAGCAGGGGAACAAATCGCAACTCAAGATAATCTTTTAACAACTTTGTATGATTTTGACAAGTTCGGTTCCGAAGGTTTCTCAGGAATTACAGCCAAAGACATTGAAACCGATGATGAGTTTAAGGCTATGGTTAAAAGAATGTCATTATGCAACGTCCGCTCTTTAACACTGCAGGCAGTCCGCTGTCTGTTCAATGGCGTGACGGAAGAAGATGCTCTCACTAAAATTGTTAAAGCCACCTTGTCTGCAATGGATTTGGATGTTTTTGGAATCTTTGTAAAGGGGTTACCTCCTCAAGTCCAACAGGACATAAAAGCCAAACTTCAGGAAAATTTTAAAGACTTACCGCTTCCGTGGGAAGAAGGCTATGATGCCGGGGCTCTAGATAAAACAAATCCGTATACACTGGCACTTAAGACTCCTGTTGAACGACTTGAGGCAAGAACCGAAAGAGTAGCCGGAAGGACAGAGAGAAGAACCGAACGGGCAGAGGGAAGGATCGACGAAGCTCAGACTTTACTAGATCAGGTCGCCCAGG
>Ga0209434_1000202_pt1 | contig 30582 bp, 28 predicted proteins | sample ETNvirnome_2_300_FD_184068 | JGI IMG/M metagenome (GOLD analysis project Ga0209434, IMG submission 184068) | Marine viral communities from the Pacific Ocean - ETNP_2_300 (SPAdes) (version 2) | ecosystem: Environmental > Aquatic > Marine > Oceanic | place: Pacific Ocean | collected 2013-06-22 | reverse complement strand
TCCAGCTGCTCCCTCCTCAGAGTTAGATCCAACTGTTGCTAGGACACCGGAGGGTCTTGCTTGCCAGTTGCTGCCGTACTTAACAAAATCTCTTACATTTAGAATAAACGGATAGACAGCACCAGGGGTATCCTTATATATGATAGTTCTCTCGTCATCAAAGTAATTCTTAAATGGAGGTTTCTTTCTTCCCGTAGTTCTAAGAACTGTGGGATAAGATCCTGTCATGTTATCCCACTCTCTAAGCCTTACTCTAGATGGAAGACTTATGTACCCAGACATATCCTCATAGGACCCAAGCCTTGCAGCATACATTGACTCTATACTTGTCTGGTCTAATACCTCGCTCCAAAATCCTATTGAAGCTATATTTCCTCCCCACACTCTATCATTTGCATATCTATTTCCTACTTGTAGTCCGTATGTATCTATTGATGAAGCAACGTATCCTGCAGTTGGTGCCACGTCTACGTTGAGACCATCGCCTACGAGATACTTTGTTCCATTAATATAAAAAATTGGATCATTAGAATATGATGATGCATCATAAGTTATCACTATGTGATACCACCTATTGGATGCTATTTTTGTGGACGGATAACCTAATACATTTGTGCGCCAGACACCATTAATCTTAGCTGCTGGGTTCCCTGGATCATGAAATTTTCTAGTGAGATACAGAGCATCATTAGATGTACTAATCATTACAAATAGATGATTATCTCCTATCTCAAATACCCTTGGATAGGTCCCAGAGCCATTGGTACGTCTTATCCACGCTGCAAACGTGAAGCTGTCAGAGTCAGCGATGCCAATACCAGATTTATTGCCGTCGCCGACCTGCTTATTCCAGAATTCCGCAGACCCAGCCTGTGCTATTGTGCCACCATCCGTTCCATTCCACACATTAGCAGCATCTTGAATGTGATAAGACGGTGTCAGACCTATATGTGATGGTCTCTCAGCATACGAAGCATATGTCGCATCATTTCCATAATTAGAAAGATCAGGAGTATCTCCAGACTTAGAAACATCCGTGCTGAATCTCCAGAATCCAACAAGTGAATCACTTGAGTTATATCTCTTTTCTCCATCTATTCCGAGACCCTGGAGAACATTTGTGGGACCCTCATATGAAACTGAGTTATTCGCTGGATTAAAAAATTGAACTCTTCTTCTTCTAGCCATTATTTAATTAGACCTCCAAAAGCAAGAGAGTCTGTACCGTTGACCCTGTTGTTTCCTGTCCCCTCTAGTACATTATAGTCTCCCGACCTATATGTGAATCCTGCTACAGATGACTTGCAGTATTTTCCATATGGGCCGAGATCCTCAAAAGAAGCAGATAAGACTGAAAATTCAGAAATATTCTTATCGGTTGAGTCATCAAATGGATGAATAGCTTTTTCCTCTGGATCATCATACCCAGGCATCATTACTGGGCTGCCATCTACGCCGGGTGGTTTATAAAACGTCTCTTGAGAATCCTCGAATGGAGAAATTGAATCCTGCGGTTCGAAACATATCTTTTGAACAACAAAAAGCGATCTTCCCGTTATCATGGGACCTGACGTAAAATCTAGTGACGCTCTGACATCATGAGCTGGAAACGGTCCGTCATTGCTAACATTGCTCATCTTGTGTCTTATGGCGAGTGGTTCAATTATTCCATTAAACATTGATGGATCTAAAAATGTGGCTCCCCACCAAACAACTGGATATTGTTGTGTTCCAGGGTCATTAATAAATTGAACTGGATTAAATACACCTACTATGTCATCAAATGGTTGAAATCTTCCATTAAAATATCCTGAGTCTGCAACAATATTAAAAATCTTTACATCTCCAAATGAAGCTGGGTCATCCATTGTGTGATCAAATTTTTCACCTGCATTTTTAGGAAGCCCCTTATTTGACAAAATTGGAAACATCGTAGACCCGTAGTCTCTCATATCTCTAACACTCACACCCTGTCTTAGATGATCTGTATCAGATGTATCCATTCCTACACTGGCACTTACGACAGTTACACTTTGACCCACATCAACGATAGGCACATCTTTAAATGGAGGAATTGACATATATTTTATCCTTATTAAAACTTCTTCATTGTTCCCGCAACTTGAGAAAGAAATAAGTTACCTCTATCAGTATTTCTCTCAAGTGCAAGTAAGTAAATATCATCAAATAGATATCTAAATCTATTTCGCTCTAATACATGTGACTCAACAACAAAGTTTACTCCAAGAAATTTAGCCTTTTTAGGAACTAGCTGCTCTATTAAAGATCCTAGTGCTGTATCAAACCACTTAAACATACTAAAGAAAGTGTGGATATCAAGCTTTCCAGTTAATCTCTTAAAGTATACCTTTCTCATCTGATCAAGATCGGGATAAAATTCATCAAATAGAAGATTTGGCCTTCCAAGAGCATCATCAAAAAAATCTAATGTACCGAAGAGTCTCATTATGTCTTCATTTAGTGCTCTAACAGATGAATATTCTACTGTGAATCTCGTATCATCGTCTGGTTCTTCACTTCTAGGAACCTCATAAACGGGAGCTGTAGAGGCATAGTCCCTCTCTTTTAGATATTTAGGATTCTGGTAGCTCCTCACCCTGACCTTATTATCTGTCTGAGCTACATCGAAGCTAGGAGAGAAAATACTATAATAAAATGTCTCTGGCTTTATAACATCTGTGGAAACCTCAAATCCTGATCCTGTCATATTAAGATTATTCTGAGAAAAATCTTTCAACATGATGTTTCCATCAGAGTCAGTCTCTGTAATTCTTTGATCTGTTGACACATCAAATCTGATTTTTTGGAAAGATCCAGTCTGGTATGTCTCAAAATTGAAATTTATTAAAGGATCTTCTACGCCTAGGGATTTAAAACTTCTAACATGAGATCTCCACTCAGTGATCGTCAATGCTTTTGACCAAAATCTCATCTGTGAGACGTCACCTTCAAATTTAACCTCTCTGTGAATGCTATTTAATGATGAATCATTTAAAAAATATTGGGGAGCTGTATTTAAGCTTTGTGATCCAATTACAACAAATCCACCAGATGTGTTATAGGAACTATTTATTGTTTGAAACATGTTATCTGTCTGATTTCCAGTGCTTGTTTCATTAAAATATTTTGACTCATAAAAAATATCTTTTATCTCTCCAAATGATGATCTAGCACATCGCAAGAAATAAGATGATGATAAAGTTCCAACTGTTCCTTCAAAATAAGATCCTGTGGCATTTGTAATGGGTTGATCTGATCTCCTCCTGCCAAATGAAATATTCCAAAGATTTCCATCAAAAATATGAACCCCTGTTAAAGCTAACTTTAAAACTGGCTCACTTGTAGAGCCAATAGATGGTCTAATATACAACTTCAGATCAGATCCACTAGAAGTAAGGCTATTTTGTGATCCTGAATGTATTACTAAATTAGCTAAAACTGAATGAGTAGATGAGGGTGCACTAGTTCCGGATGAGTGAATTCTTGCCACGCTTTGAAATGTACTATATGATCCAGTTCTTAACATCTTAAATTTATAAATTCCCTCATATGTCCATGATCCAGATGTATAAAGACCATCTGAGGAATTGTTAGATATTCCATGTGGATAATGATTCTGTTTTTTAACAAACGATCCCACAGCTCGTGGATAGCCCACCTCCACTCTTGAAGATGACAAAAATGGAGACACAATGTGGGGATAATTGTTAGCAAAACCCTGTGCAGATAAAGAAGAAGACACAGAAGCGAGACTACCAGAAAATGTTAAAATTGAGGCTACCTCGGTTCTTGATTGTCTGCTGTTATTGAGTGTTCGCTTCGTCGGTCCGCCATATTCTCTTATTGTAAGAATTCCATCCGGGTCTATTCCGGCAGATCTTATTAACGCTTTAATACTATAGACAGTTCCCTTAGATTGAATTATTTCATTCAAATTTATAAGAATTCTTCTCCACACCTGATTTTGAACATATGATAATGAATGAGCAGACTTAGAATAAGAGTCTTTTATATTTTCTCCTCTTATGAACTGGAGTGGGTCTGTATTAGAAAAAATTGAAGGCAGCGTGAATCCATAATAGCTTGCAATAAATGGAAGAAATTTATCTGGTGCAGAATTAGAAGAATCGTAATCTATTCCCGTAACAGTAGAAAAATAATCAATGAATAGTTTTAATTCATCAAAAAACTTTGCCCACACTAGCAAAAATGCTGTTAAATATTGTGCTGTTCCAATCTTGCCAGATCCTGGAATTGACGTAGCTGTGTATGCATCATTCATCTGGCCATCTAGTGATGATAATCCCTGTTCCCATTCTCCCTCTAGGAGATAATGAATTGGAATAAGTCTTGTTATTAGATTGGGATTTCTATCATCATAATTACTTGCAGACGCCAAAAGATGAACATTTAAACTTTTAACTGTCTTATAGGATGGAAATAATATTGGACATCTATTGATATCTTCTGCAGTCATTGGATTAGAAATTGATCCCGTATTTCTTAGTCCATATGTAAAGTTTGAAATTCTAGTATGAAGAGAATTTCCAGAACTGTCAAGAGAAGCATCATCGATATTAAATGATCCTGTCGGCTCATTAAATTTAAAATATAACTTTAAATCATTAGATGCATAAATTGACTTATTTCCATACTGTCTTTGTTGATCAAGCGTCCTTATGTCATGAAAAATCCTAAACTCATCTAAAGCTCCTGAAAGAGTCTGAGCTGGTGTAAATATTTCAACGTCTCCGGATCCCATGGGTGGGAGAATACCTTTTGTTACACTAAACGAAGACCCTGATCCTATTATAAACCTACTCTTATTTGTAGATAAATTTCCCATATCGTATGTTGTTGAAGAAGAAGATACAAGAGATTCACTTAAATATAGCTTAAGACCATTTACCCCTGATCTTCTATCAAAAGTTGCACAAACATGATTAAACGTACCTTTTTCAATTGATGAACTTGTAAAAAGTTTTGCTGATCCGGAATTAACGGAAAAAATTAGCTTACAGTTTCTAGATGACTGTGACTTAGACAGCGCAAGAGTTATTGCTTGATTATTCGCAACTCTCCTCTGACATATGATTTGATTATCATTTACTTGATCAGGAATAAATAACTGCATTTCAAAACTCAATGATTTTATTCCAGGATTTATCACTGACTCGCCAGTTCTATTTTTTGAAAATAGAGGAAATTGGCTTCCGGCACTATCTAGTACTGAGATGTATGTTCCAAGCTTTTCTAAAAATCCACCTTCTGGATTCTCACTTTTTGATGTTCCTGAGAAAAATAGATATCCGTTATTCTTTGGAAATACATCTAAGATATATTTTTCATATCCTGTAAGAGAATCTTCAAACGCTTCTATTTCTTTCTCTGTTCCTTGAAAAGGATAGTGATTAACAATTCTATTGAATGCGACATTTACTTTAGATTGTGCTGAATTAAAAAATGTATGATTTTCAAAAGATGACCAATCGATTGGCAACTCCTGCGTCGATTTTAACCCTGTTCCTGGTTGATCATATCTAAATGATGATGTGCTCTCGACATTTGTATCAGATAGCTTTGACAATGTGATAGGATCACTTATCGCAAGCTTTGTCTCTAGCCGAGTTACGGCTGGACTAAATAATTTTGGTCTAGTGTGTTTGTGAATATTCCTTGCCATCTAAATCACACTAAACGATGATGCAACATTGTCAAAATATTGATCAACTCCCATATCCTTTACTAGAAATTCAAATCTATAGGCTCTACCCTTGTGTAAAGAATCTACATAGAATTCAAAATACATCCCGTCAGAATCTGTAGATAATAGTGTGCTTCCGTCTGTTCCATATGGAATAACTACATCTCCTGTCATAGAATCAAGAATTCTATAATACATTGAAGTAAATATCTCTCCATCATTTACAAAAGGAACCTTCTTATATACGACTGGTCTATCTACATCCTCAACAAAAACCCTTATTTTTATCTTACTGTTTTTTGAATATTCATTCTGTAAATTTGTAATACTTGCTAGAAGACGTTTAGGCTGATTAGAAAATGATGACCTTTGAACACTCTTGACCACAAAACTAGATGTCAAAAAACCAACAGATCTATCAAGAGAGCTCCATATCTCTTTAAACGTCGCTGATCCTGCATTTTTGATCTCCTTGTGAATTGTTCCAGATGCCCATTGCGATACAGCAAATGACGCAGAGTACACTCCAGTAATAAAGTTTGTGCCTACTTTGTGCTGAGAACCTGTTATTATTTTTGAAAAATAAGTTCCCCTAGACGTGCTTCCGGATTTTATTTCTAAAATAATAGAGCTGGATCCAGTAATTTGTGTAGCTGAGGATCCGGACAACATATTTGCTGAAAACCCTCTGTGAAAATTATTTAAAAATAATGAACCGCTTAGATTAAAATAAAATGACCTGTGATGATCTTGTATGGCTTCGTTATATTCTACGATTAATTGGGGCCTAAGATTAGGATTAGATGAATTTGCTGATCCAAACCTCTTAACAAACCTCGTTACACTATCTGTTTCTTCTGACCCAGTATATGATATTCTTAGTCCATAATCTGGAATTATATTTTTTAAAGTTGCAGAAATAATAGTTGTTACATCAATAGATAGATTCTCTTCTCCGGTTGAAAATATCTGTTCTTTCCATATTTGTGAAACTCCATTTCCATCTTTTAGGTTTCCACTAGCAATTATGTCTATATTTGTAGATCCCAAAAGTCCATGTTTATTCGCACCTCCCAAAGACCACGTTTCTGCTGTTGTCGAATTTGAAACTGAAGAGGTTAACCAGTTACAGCTGTCTAGGTCTGAAAATCTTACTATATCTCTTCCTATTCCTTCATCAAATGATTTTGAAAGCGGAAATACGATTAATTTAAAATTAGATGGACATGTCTGACCTCCATACACGTCTATGAGCTTGAGTGTGCATTTAAATGATGAATGTCCAATATCTAGAAATGAACCCGTTATCCTTCTTAATGCATTTAAATCAAACTTAACAAGAGCCCTAGATAGCTCCGTGGGAGATGTATTAGATCCAGACGTTGATTCTGCGTATAGTTTAAAAAGGTCTAGCGTTGCTGCTTTTCCAACATTTGCATCTGTTGCTCTAAAACTATTATCAATAATTTTATTAGTGATATATGAATCTTTACTGGCAGTTAAAATTCTATACATTATATCTTTTACCTCGCGCTTCCAACAATATCATCATCAGGATACTTTACTTCAAAAATTCCACCAGAAGGAGCATAAATCATACCTCTATCTGTGCTTGATGCTACAGAAAATGAGCTAGTACTATATTCTCTTCCATCGATTTCTCCAACCATATTAGAAACTGAAAAATCTACAAGAGATATCACACCAGATGCATTGATAATTAAATTAATGAGATCTGACGTCATTATTGGTTGATCAATTTGGAAATTTTCAATTGACATATACTCCTTGATTGATGAATTAATGCTCTGTATTGTTAAATTTTTATTAGATACCGTATCAACAACAACACCATATTCTATTTTCATATTAAATACCTGTGCATCAATTATGTCTATTGCGTCAGATATTAACCTAAATTCATTTACATATAGTCTTAAATTTTCCTTGAGAGAGTCAGGAGAAATTATAAGTCTACCATCAGAACTTCTACTTAATATTGAGAGCTCTGTGGCTAGGGGATTATTGGGATTTGATCTTATTCCAATTCTAAAAACTCTTCCAAAATTAGACGGCATAGTATATATTCTAGCAATGAGATCAGATTTTGTTACTATTCTAGACTGTGAATTTCTAAATGCTAAAGCAGTAGCCCTAAGCTCATTTAATGTCATTGCTGCCTCGCCGCCCGATGCTGGGTTGGGATTATCAACCTCCATAGATGAACGAACTGAAGTTACAACTGATGCCGATGTTGTCGATGAAAATTCAGTTAAAAGTGTTGAAACTGTTTGTATCTGATTGGCTGAGACATTGTGAGAAAGCCCACCTCCCGCTCTATATCTAACAGTTATGGTCGTATTTCTAGGAGATATTCCGAGTGTTCTCGTCTCTAATAGGGCATTAGGATCTATTGTAAATCTTGAAAATGTCATCTTACTTCCATATAGAGGCAATGCTACCTCGCTTGGATCAGGAATAATATCATTATCAAATGTATCAGCGCTTCCTCCTCCGAACCTTAAAGATGTCATTCCAGTCTGTCTACTTGTTGTCGATATAAACCTGTATGGTGCTGGAAGAAGCTCAATATTTTCAGGAACAAGATCATTATCTTCGTCTATATTAACAACTCTCTTATACACTACATCCTGTGTCAGAGCGTCAACCTGATAATATGTGTTTCCATTTGAATCTGATACGTGTATTATCTCAACTACGTTTGGTGAGCTTAGTGTTATCGTTCTAAATGGATGAAGACTATCTGGAATAACAAAGGATTGTGACGAAGTTATTCCAGACTGGCATACACCAGTTAGCTTAACAGAAAATGTTAATGGATTTCCACTAGAGTCTGTTGATCTAGTCTCATATTCTGCTATAACATTTCCCTCAGAATCTGTTTTTGTGTAATTTAAATCCTCAAGAAGCTCAAACATTACGCCGTTTTTTGAGGAAATTAACGTACCCATCTTTACCACTGGCATCTTTGTTACATCTGGAATGTAGGATGTATTTTTAAGAATCGAATCAACCTCTATATAAAAATCTACAGTAGCAGTTGCGGGTGCCGCGCCCTGTATTTTGACCCCAGACATTCTAACAAGACGTTCAATATTTCCAGGCTCTACGGCAGTTTGGATGTCTAGCTCATTGAACTGGTGATCTAAATAATACGACATTGTGTCACCCACATATGAAGCCATCTCTACAAAGAGTCCACCCATCCCATTCTCAGAAAAATCTGTTATCTTATCACTAAAATATGTTCTTGCGTATTCTACAAGTTCAGCCCTAAAGGAATCAAAATCTCTATTGAGATATGATCTTGGTCGTACATTTTTAATTTTTGAAGCCATGGAGTTATCCTATTACATATAAAAATACATTAATTGCTCGATCTGTCACCCTAAGTTTTGGTATACTATATTTTACCATGAGCTGTATCTTAGACACAGCCTCGACGCCTGAATTGAGCACACTTCTATCAAAAGTTGATACAAACGTATCTAGTTCAACAAACGGAAGGTGAGACTTAACTGCGCTTTTAATTCTAAGCATAGCCTCAGCATCGAAATCATCCTTTGATGACAGCTCTGTTGTAAGCTCTCTTAAATTAGCTCCGTAGTTATAATTACAGAGCCTCTCACCATAGTTAGTTAAAATTAGATTTCTAAGATTATCAGTTATCTGATCTTCAATTGAGAAATGCATATCAAATAAACCAGATCTCTCATTACCAAGACGGAGCGGTGTCTTGATCCCTATTGGGTGCGTATCAACATGTCTTCTAAGTGAAGAATCTGTATTCTTGATACCCACACTTTTAAAGCTAAGTTCGGCCATTACACTCTCCTGAAGATTAAATATTCAGCAAGTGAAATGCTGACTTAAAATTAATCGTGATCTTCGTTAGAGGTGTGATTATCAATCTTATAATTTATGTAGTCTCTTATTGCTCTTCTTAGGCCTTCATGATCGCTGCCGCTGCCGTCGCCGTCCACAAGAATAGCGATATTAGCCTCTGCCTTCACTCTCTGTGTGTTTGTCATAGGCTCTCCCGCATCTATGGCTGCCTTCTCTGCAGCGTATAAAAACGCATCAACAAGATTATCTTCAAAGTCACTCCAATCACTCATTATTCTCTCCTACTCTCCAAAAATTATCTTTGACTTGATATTATTCATCGGTGTTCCAGCTATGTCGCCTGTTGATTCACCGCTTTTTAGATCATCTAGTGTCGTGTTGTTCCAGCTTGTGTCGGTGGATGTGGATACTGTGTCACCCCCGGGTGCTATCAATTTACCGATCGCACCGCCTAGAACAGCATTTGGTGCGCCCCATCCGGGAGTAGCTCCGCCACTTGAGCCCATATTTCCGCACATGTTAATCGCGTCACCATTACCGTTGACTGCTGTTCTTACAGAATCAAAGTAATCTGTTAGTGTATCTATAAGCTTATCTGCCCACGCTGAAAACTCATCCCATCTCAGGTACGGCTGGTCTGCTGCACCGTTTGGGGTCGTTCCAGAGCCCGCAGCAGAATCTGAAAAAGTATTCGCTACTCCTGCGATCTCAATCTTTCCACCAGTCCTGATCTGTATATTTCCATCCTTGTCAATTATTATGGATGCCTCGTTTCCAATAGATGTATCACCTTCAGACTGAGCATCAGAATCTAGCATCTTAACTATCTTAATTGATCCATCACCTTTCGATATTACTCTTGTATTTGTTGACTTAACTATAACAAATGGTTCATCTATTCTGTCAGATACATCAGTTATTGGAGAATTTGCCGCAGGCATGGATGTGCTACCCACAGACTCTAATTCAGATATTCCAAAATTCACATCACCGCTTGACTTCATAGTAATGTACACTCTTGAAAAATCATTAATAAAATCAGGGTCACCTTCAGATAGATTACTAGACTCATTCTTGACCTCAGGAGTCTTATTCGTCTCTTCATACTCTCGAGTATTCTCTGCGATCGGAGGAGAGGTCGCATCATCATACTCCAGGGATCCATCATCAGCATTTAATGATACTCCCCTGCCAGCAACAATATCAATTGCACCCTTTCCTGTTATATCACTATCAACATCGGGCAATCCACCATCACCGTCAGAATTTCTACCCCTATCTTCTCCAAGACATATTAATGTGTTATTAGACCCCTGAATTGTGAAATCAGAGGCTCGTTTGCTAAATCTAGGTACTGGCTCTCCTGTAAATTGATTTTGGTATGAATTTGACGCGTCTACGATTCCATCGTATGGTGCATCGCCCAGAAGTGTATTGTCTTCTTTTGAAAATCCTCCCCCGCTTGGAAAGCCATACGCAAGAGCCTCTTCATCAATAGCTTCTCCGCTATGAGATGCCTTTAAGGACTGGCTAGTCTTCACGACAGCTGGATCAGATGCCCTATCTTGATGTGTGTAATTCAAGTCATCTACCTGCAAGTCTGTTGACCTTCTTGTCATCCAGTAGCCTAGTGCATTTTTATCTCCTGCACTTTCAAAAAATACCCAAATTTGCTCACCGGCCTTAACCGGGGGAGATAAATGAGGTGAAAAAAATGGATAAAATATTTCTGGCATTCCATCTTTTCCAGTTTCTGATATTATTTGGCCTATTATGCTATTTCTGGGCATTCTATCTATAAATTGAGGATTTGCAACTCTGTTAACACCGGACCTAAGCGATTCTCTATATGTTTGATCCTCGTCATCTGATCGTGTTACTTCTAAATCTTCAAGTGGGTTAGATAGGAAATCAAATACGACTGCAGAATAAAATACCCTATTTGCAACCTTGCCCTCACGTAATATTCTTGTTCTATTTCTTCTTCCCCCGGGAGACTTCAGTGTTCCTATGAGTATCCCATCTCCTCGGCTCTGTCTGCCCATATCTAATCCTTTATCTTATTAAATATATCATCCGGATTTAGAGGAGATTGCTCTTCTTTAGCTATGAGCTCAGCAAGCCTTAGAATTTGATCATTTGACTTTGCCATTCTCTCAAGATATTTAGACATAATTGGACCAAACATAGAATGATTTGCAGCATTTCCCTGAGACTGTGTAAGAAGATCAGTGAAGAGAATTCCTGCACTTTCTCTATCTGTTAGGGCATTTTCATAAATCTCCTTCCATAAAAGCTTTTTTTTGTCCTCTGTCGACTCTAAAGAATCTAATAGATCTGAAAATCTATCTATCTTCTTTTCTGTACCTTTTAATTTATCTATCATATCTTCAACTGCTTTAGACATACGGGCTCCTAAAAGAAAATATCAAATTCACCTGTCTTAACTAATTCTTTATAATGCTTTCTTATAACTGACATCGCTACAGATAGCTGTTTGGGATTTAGGTTTGACAAGTTTCTCATATAGACAAATACAGCTCTCTTATTAAGTAGGTCTAAGTCATCTATTCTCGAAAAAATTGTAAGTATCGCGTCCATACACGCTAGCTCATTTTCACTTTTTAGTCTTGATCTAATCTCTACCATTAAATCAAATAAATTTGATATTGCCTCCTTTTTTATCATGGCATCATCTTGTGATGGTTCTACCTTAAAGTTTTCAATTAAAGATAGATCTGAAACTGATAGCGCACCACTATCACTTATACTTACGTGCCTTCGGTTACTCTTAATTTTTTTCTTACTTTGAATGATTAGCCAATTTTTAGCAACAACATTAAAATAAGAAAATGCTTTTGTTCCTCGAGAAGGATCAAACTTTCTTAGAGTTTCATACAAAAATGTAACACAGTCACTCTTTAATCCCTCATAGGCTCCCAGCCCGTGTGGTTTAGCAAATCCATGAATGAATATTAAATTTTCTGCCAGCTTATTAAATGCAGGAAGAATTTCTTTTACATAAATCTTTTCTTTTTCATCTCTCTCTTCTGTATTTTGAAATTTTACAATTGCATCGTGTGTATTTTTGTCAAAATACGGCTTTGTAGACCTTTTAGGTCTTCTAATCTTTCTTCTAACTTTTTTAGGCATCTGTTCCTTCTTGATCTTGGTCTTCATCCTCATCTGTAAGAATTCTTGCGACGTCTAAAAAAGAATATCTAACAGACTCTATGTCAGATATCACCTGTCTTATTTCAACAGAATCAAAAAAAATAGGAATTTCTAATATCTTACTTACACTAGCATATTTTTGATCTATGATATCAAGTGATATATCAATTTGATCCATAATTTTTAAAATTAAAATTCCATGTTTTATATTAAAATATACAGATATGGATAATAAAACAGCTAGTATCACACACGAAGATATCAAAAAAATAGAAACAAAGCTCATTTAAATCCCAAGCATTTCAGATAATAGCTTATCATACTTAAGCATTATAGATCTGTCACAAAATTCATTTCTAACCTTTTTAGACAGCTCAGAGGCCCACTGATCAGGTATAGTGTACTTATTTCTAAACTTTAATATTTTCTTTTTAAAGTCATCTTCCAAAGGTTGGGCCCATTTCATTCCAGAAAGAAAAATCCTATTATCCACCCTGCTTGAAGGAATCTCTTCTAGCTTATACTGAACTGGTATAAATTTTCCTAAATTTAAAAAATCTAAATGAGCAGACCAATTAGTGGCTATTACTGGCAATTCACACGCTGACGCCTCTAGCAATGGCAGGCCAAAACCCTCGCCTCTTGTTAAACTTAGTAAGCATCTAACATTAGAATTTTTATAGAGGCTTATAATTTCTCCTGGTGTTAAATTTCCGTGTATAAGGTGAACTTTTGGAAACTCTGATTTTCTGACCTCTCCGAGAATTTGACGAACCTTGTTGCGTGTTATCTCTCTGTCAATTCTAGTTCCTCTACCGTGATTAGCCTTTAGTATTAGTCCAACGTTTGGGTCATCTTTGAATACCTCACAAAACCACTTTATTGTGAAATATATATTTTTTCTATCATTCCACGGATCACCACCTGTGAACTGACCGACTAGTAAAAAATTAAAATCTGTACATAGGTCTACATCAATGCTTTCTGATGATCCTGTATCTATTTCTTCAAAATACCACTCTGGAATAACATAAAGCGGCACCTTAATTTCTCCTGTTCTTAAAAGCACATCTCTTATATGATTAGACGGAACAACGACGCAATTCATCAAATTACACCTATCTATCCATTCCGGATTACACCTATCTGTTTCAACAACTGCTGAGACGCCTATATTAAACTCAGCGAGATTCGGATCCCACTCATCAGGTAGTTGAACTTGAAAAGATATGTCGTATTTATCTCTTTTTTCTGAAGATGTAGACATGATTTCTCCAACAAGCCCACCTTCCATGTCCGGGTTTACCATCCACGTGGTATTTCCCCACGGAACGATCTGAGAATATAGGTTAAAATTTCTCTTTTGGGCCCACTTAAAGACCTGTCTAGAATGAACACCGTACCCACTTATAGAAAGAAGTGGCGCTCTAATTACGACATTTTTTTTACCTAAATTTGGATTAAAGTTAAATGGTGACGCAGTTCCACCGCTCATATTTTTCTCTCCACGTTTTAGAAATATCTTCTAAATGATGATCCCAGTCATCTATTGTTTTTTGATATGAAAACTCACTTAATGCATACTCTCTTACTTTCTTTTTGAGCTTATTTGTATCCTTTTCATCCATCTCATATAGCTTAATAATAGCATTTGAAATTGACTCACAGGAAACATAATCCTCATAAATGTAAGGTACCTGCTGTGATCCTACAAGAGATCTAACCTCTATATCTAAAGCTACACCATTTTCACTACCGTCTCTATGATCTACAACCTGTCTTGTGAGACCGCCTGTCTTAACAGCTATAATTGGAACTCCCGCCTGCATACATTCTAATGTGGGAAGTCCAAAGCCTTCTGCATAGCTAATGTTTATACAGCAGTCTGAGATATTGTAGAGAACGTTCATTTTATCAAATTCTATTCTATCAGATGAGAAAAATACATTCTCATGAATGTTCAACATTTCAGCCGTCACAGTCAAATTTGGGCCCTCACCGTCGAATGGGTCCGTGTGCATTATGAGTATTCCTTTTCTATGCCCATGCGTGCTCTCAAGATAGTCAAGAAACATCTTCCAAGATTCTAAAAGGTCATTAGGTCTCTTTCTTTTTGCGTTTCTATTTGTCCATATTGCAACAAAGTGATCGCCCTTATCTTCCCCTAAAATTTGTTTTTTCCATCGTTTTATATCATCTTCAGGAAGGGGATGGTAAATATCTTCAGGAATAGCGTGAGGTATAAAGTTAGTCTTTTTTGGAAATTTTTCCTTAATCATCTCATATGTTAAAAATGAGTGACAATTAATTATATCTGTAGATTCATATAGCACACTATTATATTTTGGATAAGGATAATTATCCCAAACATGCCACCATACTATAGGACACATCTGATGAATCTCATCCTCCATCTCAAAAAGCCATATAAAAAATCTTGGATCTGTAAAAATCAATATCACGTCAGGTTTTTCTGTTGCTAGTGTGACTCTTATGAGCTCTCTATCACCAAATCCATCAATTGGTTTGATGATAAAATCATCACTAACAACTACAGTATTATAATCAACATGCTTTAGTGCTGCACCAAACTGTCTAAAGGACCACTTCTTCTTTTCGAGAAGGCCCTGGATGAGGTGCCTAGTTTGAGTTCCAACCCCAGAGGTTGAAAGTGCATGATCTGATAATACTATAACCTTCTTTTTCTCTGGCATACCATATATCTCCAATGAGATTGTATCTCATCTAATAGATAGAGTTAATCATGTACAGTGGTGTGTTTCTTTAAATTGACAATACGTACACGAATCTCTATTTTTTAAAAACATTCTTCTTCTAACAGATGCTATCATATTATTGACTATCTTTTTTGCTCTAGCTAGTGATTTGGGCCCAACAGATACTGTTACGAGCTCACAGACCCTGCCTGGTTTACCCCCGCGCTTCAATAATATAAAACCACATCTAATGTCCTTCAAGTCAACAGAGTGCTTCCTAGACCAAAAATGCTTATAGAGAATTAGTTGTGCTGTCATTAAAATATCTTGTTTTTTCTGTCTACGCCAGCCGTAGGACTGGGCCGTCTTCCAGTCAATTATCCAGTACTTGTAGCTTCCATTCTTATCTGGCACTTTTATAACAGCGTCAATAAAACCCTTAAAGTTGATGTCCTTTCCTTCGATGGACTCATAAAGCCGTTCCTCTGCATCGAAGCACTCCCAGCCTGGAAATGTTTCATCTAAAAAATCTGGAATTTCACTCCACATGTTTTTAGCCCAGGTACACCACTCCTCTACTGGCTTGTATTTATACCACCCAGGCTGCTTCTTTACCCATTCAGGATCATCAAATCCGTTATCTTTCCAGGCATCTCTAACGCCATCTAGCAATACCTTCTCGTCGATAGTCTTAGTCTTCAAATATGACTCACATCCCTCATGAACTGCAGTTCCGAAATCTAAATAGGGTGATGGTTCAAATACATCAACCTTGTCAATGTGAACTAATTTGTGCCTCCATGAGCACTCCTTCCAACACTTAACCTCAGAAAATGAAATATGAGATTTTCCAGTTGGAAGAATAGGTAGCGAATTTACTTTACTTTCATTTTTCATAGTAGAATTATACCATATTTTTTAAGAATTAACACGTAGATCTATTAATCTTCACTAACTGCGCGACCTTTCATGGCTTCCCAATCTCTATTTTCTCTAATCTTATCGTTTTTATCAAGAACCTTTTTTAAAAGAGATGGTTCATAATGATTTATTTCTGAAAAATAAACCATTGCCTCTAGGTCTTTAGGAAAGCAATGTCCACCAAACCCTCTATCTCCGTCTGGGCCTGGCACAGCTAAGTGACTTCTTCCTATTCTAGAGTCATGAAGAGAATATTCACATACTTTATCATAATCAATATTCGATGATTGACATATATCATACATTTCATTAGCAAATGTTACCTTCGTTGCAAGAAAGCAATTGGTAAAATATTTAACCATCTCAGCTGTCTCTGACTTAGTTACAACTATCGGTATTCTTGGGAATACTTTTCTAAACATTTGCTTGACCTTTTTTGCTCCAGCTCCTCCTATTATTATTCTAGATTGATTTTTAAAATCTTCAAATGAATTTGCTTCTGTGAGAAATTCCGGGCTGAAGCATATATCTAGCCACCCTCTATTATAAATCTTTTCAGTTGTTCCCGGAGGTATTGTAGACTTTATTACCAGTGTGGGCATATTGTTAGACTTTCTACATCTATTTTGAATCTTCGCAACAACTTTTTCAAGAAGCCTTGTATCACATTCACCAGATTTTTTCATAGGTGTTGGAATACAAACAAATATTATATCTGATTCATCACATACCTTTTCATGTGTGCTATTGCATTTTGAAGGATCTATATCGTAGGTTAATACGCTATAAAAATTACAAAGACCCTCTCTAATCGCTGATCCCACAAATCCCTGGCCCACAACGCCTATTTTCATATCACTCATTTTTTTCTCCGCATAGACCTTTAACAGTCTCATTCATAGACCTTTTAAATGATGAAAAATTAGAAAATCCTATACTTTTAAGCTTAGCATTCTTAATAGAATATCTAAAGTCATGTCCCAGTCTATCATTGATAAATTCTATACTTTTATCAACTTCCTTATTAAGGATATTACAAACTATCCTACAAATTTGTAAATTTGTCATTTCATTTTTAGATGTAATATTATAAATTTCACACTCAGGAGAGTTCTCAATAATATACCTTATTGCTCTAACATTGTCCTTAACAAACAACCAGTCTCTAATATTTTTTCCATCACCGTAAATAGGAACTTTATCATTATTTGCAAGTGATCTTATAATAGTAGGAAGAAATTTTTCATCATGTTGCCTGGGCCCAAAATTATTAGATGGTCTTACAATAAGATATTTTATATCATATGTGTTAGCATATGATCTTACAAGATGCTCAGCTGCTGCTTTTGTCGCTGAGTATGGATTTTTAGGATCTAAGATATCATTTTCAGAAAATGATCCAGACTTAGTCGATCCATAGACCTCATCTGTTGAAATATGAAAAATTTTACACTTTAATTTTTTACAAACATTAAGTAGCGACATCACCCCTGTAACATTAGAGTGAATAAAGCTATTGCAGTCATCTATAGAATTGTCTACATGAGTTTCTGCAGCAAAGTTTATTATCCAGCCAATATTATGTCTTTGACAAATTTCTAAAATTGAAGAGAAATTACAGATATCTTCTTTATAAAATATAAACCTAGAGTGATCTATAAATTCATTCATATTTTTCATTTTTCCAGCATACGTGAGATTATCTACTCCAACTACATCATATCCATGTTTTAAAAATTCTTCTGCTGCGTGACTTCCTATGAAGCCAGCACACCCTGTTAACAATACTGCATTACTATTCATAACTCTTATACTCCTCGAGACACCAGGTGAGAGCTTCAGATGCAGATCTAGGATTATAGCCTGTGGACTTTAATTTTTCTATAGACAGGAGTGTATTCACTCTTTTATTAGGAATTGTTTTTAGGAATTCTTTATATTCTATTTTCTCTACATGAAAGCTATTTTTGAGCTTGTCTCTAATTCTGCATGCGATATCGTATGGCGTGATATGACCAGAGTTGCAACAATTAAAAATTCCACAATGTTCATATTTTATAAGGTGCTCTAGCATTTCACAAAAATCCTCGACACAGGTCAGTGAATTTGGCTCGTCTATTGCTAATATTGACTCCATATTGAGAAATTTTGTAATCATATTAGTAGGATGTGAAAATGAAGATATCATCTGTCTAGGCCTGAGAATGATATAGTTTTCATAACCAAATGATGATATAATATCATCTGTCCACGCTTTTGTTCTTGTATACCACACCTTTGGATCTGGCGATGAAGTCTCAGTAAATACAGAGCTATTTCCATCAAAAAGACAACCGCTACTAACATGAGCAAACTTTATTGAAAAATCTGAGCACACCTTTAAAAGATTCAAAGCTCCCAAAGTATTAGATAGATACGCGTCGTATTTATTACTTTCACATCTTTCTAGATTTGTTATTGCTGCAGCATTAACTATCACGTCTGGCCTATGCCCAGCTACGATGCTTCTAACATTATCAATATTTGATATATCACATTCACTTCTTTTAATAGCTGTATATGAGCTACTAAACCTAGAAAATCCAACTGAGACCTTTCCGCCTCCAAAGACTAATTTTTTCATAGATTTTTTTCACCATCGATAAAAAATAAATTTGCGTGATTATAAGATGCGTGTGTTCCGGCATCTGTCCACCAGCTGTCTAAAACATCATGATAGCATGAATCTAGCTTGATATATTGATTATTTACATCTGTTATTTCTAATTCATTTCTCATAGAAGGACTAAGATTTTTAATAAATTTGAATACATTTTTATCATAAAAGTATGCCCCGGTGACACAAAGATTTGATTCTGGATTCTCTGGCTTTTCAACTATCTTCACTATCTTTCCGCCTCTAACAGTTGCCACCCCAAATCTTTCAGGATTCTGCACCTCTTTAAGAAGTAGCATACTTTTAAATCCGCTACTACTTTGAATTTTTTTAAACTTTTCCACATATCTAGAAAAGCTATTTTCAAAAATATTATCCCCAAGAATCGTTACAAATAAATCATCACCAATAAATGATTCACATAAAAGAAGCGCTCCAGCAATACCGTCAGGCATGTCCTGGACCCTATAGGTTATTTCACACCCAAACTCTCTACCACTTCCTAGTGTAGTTATCATATCTCCCATGTGTTCTGTACCGGTAACAATCATGATGTCTGTTATTTTAGACTTTATTAATCTTTTAAGCGGGTGGTATATCATCGGAACTCCCCCTACGGGAAGCAGGTGTTTATTTGTGGCCTTTGTAAGCGGATTAAGCCTTGATCCAGTTCCGCCTGCAAGAATTATTCCTTTCATTTATCTCTCATTTTCTGGAATTACTTTCAGATAATTTTACGTCAATTCCATCAAGAGTTTAATAAATAAGTCTTTGCTTATCTTTGAGCTAATAGATCTAGCAGGTTTGCCTTTTCCAATTTGCTTTTTAGTTATCATTCTCTCACTTTGCTTGAATGTATTCATTGCACCAAAATCTAACACTCCTGTAACAAGGGGTATATTTTGAAGCTCTTTACAAGCATACCCTTCAAATGGTTGCATGACTGGGATCTCATCTATATTTTCAAAAATGGAAAGAAGTACATCTGTCCTCCACACAGTTGGTCTAGATGTATAGTGCCAATTATTTTTATAGAAAACACTTTTTCCGACATGTATTGGATCAGACCATGAAAGCTTATTTCCTGTAACTGTGTTATAGTGTCTAATAGAATCTGGGTTTTTATTCTTTGGAATAATTCTAGAATCATATTCATTCATCTTTGAATAGGAATATTCTGTTACTCTTACACAGTGAACATCCTCGTTGTTATTCAAAAACGATACTGTATCATTCACAAAATCATTATTAAAAATAGTGAAATCATCGTACATATACATGCAATACTTAAAGCCCATCTTATTGGCGAGATATGGGACACCTAAAAGAACAGATATATCAAGAAAATTATCTTTAAAGTGAATGCATTTATCAAATATATTAGAATTTAAAATTCTATCTTTTATTTCTGTAGAAGAGTTATTATCAAAATTTACAATATATGTGGGCTGATCTTTTAAATTTATTAAACTTTCTATGCTTGTTTCAAAGATATCATGCCGCCTATCTATGTTATCTTTATTTACATAAGATAGCCACCCGACCATAATTTTATCAGATATTATATTCATATCTTTCTCAAATACTATGCCCAAGAAGCAAAAGAGTCTCCTTGATGCTCTTAATCATGCTATCTTTTGTTGTGAATCCGATATTTTTAATTTTTGCATCAGATACCTTGTACGAATACTGATTGATTAAAGGTGTATCGATGAGCTTAATTGATACAGAATTATCAATGCTGATGATCATTTCAATTATATCATGCAGAGAATAATTTGAAGTTAAAACATTATATGTTTCATTCCAGACATTATCTTTCTTATTTAAGAAAAATATCATACTTCTAACGGCGTCATCTATTCCCAGGTATGGCCTTGTATGATTATAATTCTGCTTCCATATCGTTAGAGGCTTGTTTGTTGCGACTTGATAACAAAACTTGTTGATTGCTGTGTGAAATCTCATTCCCTGGCTGACACCAAATATTGTTCCAAACCTCAGTATTATAAATTTCGTATCTTTTCCCAGTGATTTTTTAATTGTATTCTCAACATTTATTTTTGCTTCTGCATATGGGCTTTGCGGATTTATAAATCTATCATTGTCTTCATAGACATAGCTAGAATCGATCCCATAAACACTGGCAGATGAAGGAAATATTAATCTTGGAACTTTAGCATTTTTACATGTATTGATAAATTTTTCTGTTTTTGTGATGTTTACATCTTCCATCTCATTCTTATTTTTAAAACTTTCAACAGAGTTGGTTATAGCTGCAAGATGAATAACGGCGTCTATATCTTTAAGATGACTAACTTTTATATTTTCTATATCTTCATCTATAAATGTTATCTTTCTTTCTCTATTAAAAAGTGAACAAAATCTTTGAGTCAGAAGGTTGTCTACAACAACTATATTAAAATCTTCTGGTAGCTTTTTAATAAGATAGGATCCAATATGTCCCAAGCCGCCTGTTATCATTACTTTCAATTTACCACCACTATTTACCAAAAAGCTCTAAGCAGGATTTTTTTAAACTATCAATAGACGAAGAATGTCTAACTTTTGATCCTGATAGTTTATTATACCAATTACTATACGAGCCACACACTAACTCTTTTCCCTCGTATGCATAAATTAAATTTGTTCCTCCAAAGTAGCTGCATAAAATTGAAGAACCTCCCTGCATAGAAATAAAATTTTCACAATTAGACATCACCATTACCTGAAGTAAGTTGCATGTCAAGTCTGTATTGTCTAGATAAAGATCATTGATATCTATGATATCAGGAAATTTTCTATGTATGAGATCAAAATCTCCAATATCAATCTGACCTGATTCGTCGTGTGTTATATTCTTGTGAAGCGGACGATTATAAACTATCTGGTAATGATCACAAAAATAAGAAAATAGTTCATCTAGTACATCGACAGGTAATCCCATTGGATTTCTTCCTCCGTCTTTAAACTTATTACAAATGATCATGGTTGGCTTGTCCCACTTAAATCTATCATTTTTATAATAACTTTTTAAAGGCGGCGGATCCCACTTTCTAAGATCAAGCATTGGCACATGAATATTTCCATTTGGAACAGAGGGTTTTTTAAATTCAGACCTTGAATCATATACTTCTTTATGATTTTCTGCAAAATAATACATGCATTTCGTATCAGTGCAGCTTATAACTCCATCTAGCTGATTATTTTTATGAAGCCAATAAGCAAAAGGAAGGCATGCTATTAGCTCGTATCCAAATTCTGTTTGGTTGGAATCAACTATCATTTTTAATATTTCTCTCTATCCATTGTTTTATATGATTATTATAAAATCCTTCTTGAACATATCTTGATGGGTGTGGATCATTATGGCTACAATACCACCTTTCTGGATCTAAGTTTTGCTGGCCCCACTGGATCATTCCACCCATCTTTATGTTTTTATTTTCAAAAAATGTAAAGCTTGAAAAATCTATCATATCCCACAAGTGATGTGACCATCTATATTTGTCCTTTAGCAGCTGGTTTTCTTTATTTCTATATTTTATTGTCTTGTGCCACTGACCTCTTCCATCATTGCCTTTGAACCACCCCTTCCAGGAGCTATGCATGTGATTTCCTGTATCTGAGTTGGTGAATAGATCCCATCCTAAAAACATAAGAAATCTTATGTTTGAAGATTTTAAAAACCACTGAGTTCTTAATATATTCTCTAAAGTTTCAATAAACGCAGCTTCATCAGACCAATAATTGTCCTTATAGTTTGTCCAATACTTTATATCATTTTTTCTTCCAATGTCCCAGCAAAACTTTGAAGACCCTTCGCTACTGCTTAGTCTTTTTATTTCATTATCTGCCTCACAATGTTCAAAATGCACTGAAAGAACTGAGCTTCTTTTATCTCCTATAAATGATTTTCTAGAAATTCCGCTCCACTGTGTTATTACAAAGATGTCCTCAGGCTGAACGCCGAGCCTCAATAGCTCACTAGCTTTGTTTATACACATTGTTGATATCAGATAGTTTCCAGCTCCGCCTATGCCAACACTATGCAACACTACATCTTCTGAGAAATCTCTCTTAACACTGTGATGCCATGTTTCTTGTCTATTGTGCTGTGTAAAACTACAGCCGCCTATCACAACATGCTTAGACATTAAGCTTACTCATTTGCCTCTATTGTAAAATGAAGCTCCTCATCAGAAAAGTGCTGTACTTCATCTATTCTCTTAAGCGGTACTTCATACTGTGGATTTGTTGGCCTGCCTGTATTTTGCCATAAGCTTAGGTGTAATGCCCTGTCCACCTTTGTGTGACGCGAAGAAAGCCTTCTTTTGCCAGGAACTTGAATCCTTTGTTTTTTTTCATCTTCTGCTACAAAAGCCTCGGGGCAAACTCTAAATTCTACCTCTCCAGTAGACTCTAGTCGTAACATCTGATCATGTCCCCAATAGGCTCCAACAAACCTCTTATCAACGCCTCCCATCTTTATAGACGTTGAACATTTCATCATTATGTAATGCAAGCCCGCAAAATGTTTTTGTTGTGTCCAGAGGAGGGGAGATGAATTTAATCTTGGCTTAAACCCTGGTACAACTATTACCTCTTTCTCATCATTCTGTATTCTGCCAATCAAACTATCAAGTAGATTAGGTGATGAATCTAGATCATCATGTATATCCATCAAATAGTCTGCACCGCATGACAGTGCAAGTCTTCTAGCTATCTCAGCGCAGGCAGCGGCACACATATCTGAATATACATAAACTATTCCTGACGGTAATTTAAATTCTGGTCGGGTCGGTCCACAAAAAAATATTTTAAAATTACAACTATTTGTTTGCAATAGATGATCAAACATTCCTACCCATAGACTGGTACGAACAGCTGGGCCAAATAGTGCTACATCTATGCTGCTATCATAGCAATTATTGCTCTTACAAAGATCCCTCCAGTAATCAACTGGACCACCCTGTATATGAATTCCTTTTTTTACTGTTAGCATCAATGATTCTCATTTTTCATTTTGACCTGAGTGTTGATCCAAGAATACGTCTTTGCCATTCCATCCACTAGAGGTTGTGAAACAGACCACCCGATTTTTTCCTTATAGAGGTCATTATCTGAATTTCTACCATTTACTCCAATCGGACAGACATGACCATACTTTTCTTTAAACTCATCTCCGTAAATGTTATGTATTGATAAATCCTTACCAGAAATATCTATAACCATTTGTGCAAAATCATTTATCGAAATCATCTCCTCGGACCCTATATTTACAGGACCTGTAAAGTCTGAATTCATCAATCTTAAAGTTGCTTCAATGCATTCATCGACATATAAAAATGATCTTGTTTGAGTTCCCATGCCCCATATTTCTACGCTTTCACCATCTTTTGCCTCTGCTACTTTTCTACAAAATGCGGCGGGAGCCTTTTCCCTACCACCATCCCATGTTCCCTCTATTCCAAAAATATTATGATATCTTGCAATATGAACCTCTAGACCTTTATTTTTCATAAAAGATAAAAATAACCTTTCAGAGAAAAGCTTTTCCCATCCGTATTCTGAATCTGGATTTGCTGGGTATGCTGCACTTTCTTTACAGTTTGGATTATCTGGATCTAGCTGATTATGCTCAGGATACATGCAAGCAGAAGAAGAATAAAAGACTTTTTTTACATTTTTTTTAACACATTCATTTGCTACATTTAAATTAATTAGAGCGGAATTATGCATAATGTCTGCGTCGTTTTCTCCTGTAAAAACAAACCCAGCTCCGCCCATATCTGCTGCTAGCTGGTATAACTCATCTACATCATCATCTATAGCCTGTGATACAAAGTCTGGATCACGAAGGTCGCCTCTCATAAATTCATCTGCTGCAGAAAATCCGAATTCATGAAACTTTAAATCAACACCTCTTACCCAGTATCCCTCTTTTTTTAGACGCTCAACGAGATGTCCGCCTATAAATCCGCCTGCTCCGCATACTATCGCTGTTTTCATTTTTATTCCTACCTTGAAAGAAAAAATCTTTCCTTTTTAACTCTTTCTCTCCAGTAATTTAAAAGATCATTCATAGTTTTTTCAAATGTTATCTCTGGTTTCCATCCAGTGTGATTTTCAAATTTTTGTGTACATGGAACCTGGAGATCTGCGTCTATAGGCCTAAGTCGCTCACCTTCTACTTCTACCCTTATGTCATCTACAGTTGAAAGACTTAAAAGATAATTTAACATATCGCCCACAGAACAAGAAAAGTTTCCACCAATATTATAATACTCTCCTGAAACTGGGTTAACTGTAACTAGCATATAGTATGCTCTAACAGCATCTCTTACGTCAGACCACGTTCTCAGTGAATCTAAATTTCCAACCTTTACCACCGGATCTTGAATTCCTTCTTCTATCATCGCTATTTGTTTAGCAAAGGTAGATTCTGCAAATACATCCCCTCTTCGCGGTCCTGTGTGTGTGAACATTCTTGTTGTCATTACACATAGATTGTATGCCTCAGCATAGTATCTTCCTAGAAGATCTGTTCCCACCTTTGAAATCGCATAAGGAGATGCTGGATGAAATGAGCAATCTTCATCAATTGGTAGCTTATCCTTTGGAACTCTTCCAAATACCTCTGATGATGCACACACATGTATGGGACCTTTAATTTCTAACATTCTTGCTGCCTCTAACACATGAGCTGTTCCAATAATATTTGTCTGTAGTGTCTCTAATGGTGCATTGAAGCTAGTTTTTGGGTAGCTTTGGGCAGCTAGGTGAAAGATATAATCAGGATCACACGCCCTTATTGATGTAATAACAGATGAATAATCATTTAAGTCTCCATAAGATAAAAATACCCTATCTGATTTATTAATTTTATCAGATAGGTGTCTTATGTTTGATAAATCATCGTTCCACCGACAAAACCCATGTATATCCCAATCAGTATTTTCTAAAATAAAATCTGCCAAATGAGATCCAACCATGCCCGTGAATCCGGTAATAAAGCATTTTATCATTTTTAATTCCTATAATTTATTTAAAAGTTACCTCAATTCTCTTTGAGCTTTTTCCAACATTATAGTATTCACCCTTTGTAATATAGCATCCGCTATACCACGGTCTGGATCTGTTAGAATTATTTGCATATGACCCATGAATACAATTTCCGTGTAAAATGATTACTGAGCCCCCCTTTAGAAATACATCGACCTTTTTATCAATAAACTCTTTAGGTATTTCACATGCTCTTCCTGGATTTTTATTAGGGTCTTCTCTATAGCTCTTACGATCAGGTGCCGGCAGGATTGGCAGCACATGAGATCCCGGATAAACATATATTCCACCATTTTCTGGATCAGAATCTCTTAAAAACCAATTAACTGTAATATACTGACCATTTTCATTATCGATGTATCTGTTATCCTGATGTGGTAGCCACGCTTGCGGGCTATAGGCACTGTGAGCTTCTTTAAAAATCATTTGGCTACTCAAACAAACAATATCATTTTTCTGTAGTGTTCTTAAAATACTCACTATAGCTTTATTTGAAATAACCTCTCTACACAGTGCTGATGTTTCCTTTATTTCCTCTAATGTTAAATCAGATTTTGGTCTCTCATCTAGCTTCTCTAGTGTACTATATCTGTCAGGATTTATAATTGCTGCAAAGTCATTATTTGCATGTCTTCTTATTGCACTTAAAAATTTTGAAGTAAATTTATCATCAAATATATCTTCTACAACCAGGTATCCATCCCTATTGTACGTATCAATTTGCTTCTTAGTGAGCTTGTATTCCATTTTTATCACTCCTGTTTTTATTATACCATGAAATAGTCTTCTTTATTCCATCATCTAGTGAAACCTCTGGTGCCCATCCAAATAGATTTTTTGCACGAGAAATATCAAGTGCCAGTCTTGTTTTTACTGTGGGTTTTGTTTGATCATATTGTATTTCTAGATCCTTTTCAGATGCATTTACGATCTTGATAACCAGGTCTTTAATTGATATAGAGCCACCAACTCCTACATTTACTAATTCAAAATAGCTCTTCTGTTTTTCAATACATGTCTCAATAAAGTTTAAAAGGTCAGAAACATGAAGAAGGTCCCTCTCTTCCTCTCCAGTTCCCCATACAATAACTTCTCTATTCTCTTTCATAACCTTCACTATTGTTGCAGCAAAAACATGTCCTCTGTCAAGATCAAACTTATCATATGGACCATATATGTTTGACTGTCTCATTATTGTGAATCTTGTCTTATTAAAAGAAGAATAGAACTTGCACATCTTTTCAAGATATAGCTTTGTATTTCCGGAGCCATAGTATTTTGAATTTATTGTTGAATTTTCTCCTATCTGATCTTCTTTAATTAAATCATTGCTGCTTTGGTACATTATTGAACAGCTTGGAAAAATAAAGTGCTCTACTCCCAAATCAACTGCATCACGAAAAAGAATAGAATTCATAATAGCATTATCTGCTACATGCATATGAGGCTTTTCTACTACATCTTTTATGCCACTTGTTGTGGCAGCATACTGAAATACTATATCGATGCCCTTTAATGCCCTCTTTACATCCTGTGAGTTTCTCAAGTCTGCGTGACACCAGTCTATGTCATAATTTTCATCTATCTTAGATCTAAAATATGTACCTCTTATGTCATAAAGATCTTTTTGATATAGTCTTTCTAGCAAATTCTTTCCTATAAATCCATTAGCTCCGCATATCAAAACTTTTTTACGTTTCATATTTATTCCTAAATTCTTCTGGGCGCCCATCAATTATCAACTCATCTAGTCCGCTTTGTTTATTAAATTCATCATAGATTAAGCTAGAAACGTATGAGACATCAAGGCCATAAGTATACTCTTTTACTGTTCTAATTCTTGTCGGATAGACATTCATAATTCTCATATTATCATCGCCGGCTTCCATCCTTAGGCTTTTAGAAAATCCCTTTAATCCCCACTTTGTTGCAGAGTGAACACTTCTGTGCTTTTTAGGCTCCAGCCCTACTATCGAATTGATATTTATAATTCCCCCTGGACTGTTTTTACTTAAGATCGGATACAGCCTATGTGACAACAAGATAGGTGAAAATAAATTTGTCATTAAACTTTCACGCACTTGATCAACAGACATCTGACATATTGGTAATCCATAACAAGGAATCGCAGCATTGTTGACAAGAATAGAGATGTTATATTTTTTAGCACTATCATATATTTCTTGAATTGTACTTTTGTCCCTTAGATCTCCTTGAATCGTGCATATTACGTTATCTAAAAGACTGGCAGCTTCTTGAATTTTTTCTGGATTTCTACCATGTAATATGATTCCATGATTTTTTTCTGAAAACTTTTTCGCTATGGCCAGGCCAAGCCCCTTGCTTGATGCAGTTATTATTACATTTTTATTGATACCTTGCATCATTTCCAAATGGCTCTTTTTTAATTTCTTCATTATCTAAAGAACTTTTATCGCCTTTGGGCTTACAATTATAAAGATATGCTCCTTTTTTGTTGCACCACCACACAACCTTTTCACACCAGTCTTCTTGAGTTGACCATGTTTCACTAGTTCTATCAACAACATACTCAAATTTACCAGATGAAAAATTAAACTCTTTTCCCTTCATTACTGAGTCATAAACCTCCCAAATATTATAATCAAGAGAAATATTATAATCTTCCGTCTGATTTGGAAGCTTTATCAATATTTTGTTTAGCTCAACAGACTGTGTAATTACATCTTCATAATTTTTTGCACCTGACTTTTGCAATACTTCGTATAATACAGACTTTGCATCTTCATAAAGTTCTTCCATTTCATTGCTCGTAACAGCTTCAATAAATGCTAGCTCATCTGGTGGCCAGTATATATTCAACCATTTTTTAGAAGGAGAAAATTCAGGCCCACCTACCTGCATATCCCTTGCATGCTGAAATAGCTTTTGTTGTAGCCTGGATAATGCAGAACTTGAATCATGATCAAATTCCATAAATGAATCAAATAGTGAACTATAGCTAACATTAAAAACAGAGCTTGCAATTGTAAGCGGGATCTGAAATATTTTATTGAAATACAAAAAACCAACCATGTATCCGAAATATCTAGCTCGAACCCAGTCATCACCATTCATGCTTTTTGTTCCTATGACCATTTGCTGTGTTTCAGGAACATCTTCTGTCGCTAGAGTCCCATGAATGTTTATTATATCTGACTCGACGACATCTATTTCATATTTTTCTAAGTACTCTGGGTCAGCCATTTCTGTATTTGGAAGAATGGACAAGTTGTTAAATTGAATCCTATTATGCTGACCCATTTCAATGAGGCTAATAATTCCTGAGGTAAAACTTTCACATGTCTCCTCAGGTAACCCTAGTATTAGATCTGAAAATGTCTTTATTCCATCTTGTGTAAATCTTTTTTGAAGCTCATAAAAGTGACTTAATTTTATATTATGTCTCTTAATGGCCTTTAATGTTGGTTCATGAACAGATTCAAATGCAATAAGAACACCTTTTGACAATCCCGATGTCGCTAATAGCTTCTGCACCTGATACGATGATTCAGACTTATTTTTTGTATTTTGAACTGAAAGCGCGTGAGGATATCCGTATTTCTTCTTGTTGTTTGCGAACCTCTCTGCGATTGCATAATCCCTATCCTTATAGATTCCAAAATTTCCATCACAGCAAAATATGAACTCTATCTTATTTTTTGAAAACCAGTCTACCTCAAGAAATAGCCTGTCTTCAAGACTATATTTTTGTACTTTTTTCTTAAACCCAACACCCCAGTCACAGTATGTACAAGAAAATGGACATCCCCTATTTGTTTCCCATAGCCCTATCCATCTTTCTTCTGGATGGTTTTTAATTAAGTCATCAAAATAACCCTCTAAAAACGGAGATGGAATCTCATTCATATCCTTGATTCTCTCACATTGCGGCTTTGTGATCATGTTTCCTTCACTGTCTCTATACGTTATTGAAGGTACTAAGTCCCAACTCTTTGTGGGAAAATTTTCTAAAATTTCTGAAAAAACTCTCTCTCCTTCTCCGATAGTAGCTATGTCTATAAAATCATATTTTTGAAGATATTTATCAGTATTTTTATCAGGAACATGACAGCCGCCAAAAACAATCAAGCAGTCTGGATTAACCTTTTTAAGCTCTTTAGCTATGGCTAGCGATAAATTGTGATTCCACACATAAACGCTAAACGCTGCTATGTCAGAATCTTTAAGGTGATTTACTGCATCACTTACTTTTACCCTTTTGTATATCGGTTCTAGAAAATCAAATCTTTCAATGTTCTCTACGTGAAATGAAGCATATGAGTAAAGAAAACCAAGAGAAAGTGGTAAGTAATTTTGACCAGAAAAACTATTGTTAATCTGTATCATGCCGACTTTAATATTAGCTGTCATGTCTATTTGTTCTCCTTGTCAGTATAGCCGATTGGGCCGTAGCCATGACTCTTAACAAGGTCTTG
>Ga0209434_1000201_pt1 | contig 30735 bp, 62 predicted proteins | sample ETNvirnome_2_300_FD_184068 | JGI IMG/M metagenome (GOLD analysis project Ga0209434, IMG submission 184068) | Marine viral communities from the Pacific Ocean - ETNP_2_300 (SPAdes) (version 2) | ecosystem: Environmental > Aquatic > Marine > Oceanic | place: Pacific Ocean | collected 2013-06-22 | reverse complement strand
CGAGAAACTAAAAAAGATTATCTTAGAACTACAATACGGCGAGGTTTTAGAATGAGTAATATATGGAAGTGCGATAATTGTAAAGATGAAAGTATTAAGGAAGATACGATTATTATAGTTCGTTGTAAGTGTGGCGAGTTTATGGAAATATTAACAGAGATGAAAGGGGGTAAAGATTAAGATGGGAGAAAATAAAACCTGCTTAATTTTAGTTGATAAGGATAGAGAAGAAGTCACAGAAGAAGAACTAAAAGAAGTTTTGCAGAATAGTGACGGCGACCTTGAAAGGTTAGAAGATTTTAAAGACACTAAACTTGTTTGGGGTTATATCTCAAGAATTTTAGATTACCATAGATGTTATTTATTAGATATGGATAAAGTAATTTTATTCATTGATGAAAATGATGATGCTTATGGTTATGAACACACTGGAAATTATAGCCCAGAACATAAAGAGGGAAAAGAAGTCATCGGGCTTATTGATGAAAACGCCGAAATCGAATCAATTTAAAATGGAAATTAAAGAATACACAGATAAGAAAGAATACGAGAAAACAAAAAGGCAATATTTGAAATTTTTGCAGAAGAGCTATAGCTGGTATAAACATATTGAAGAAGGAATGGAAGGCTGGGAAAAAAGAAATATTTTGAAGGTCAAAGAATAAATTATTATTTTTGCCGTGATGTTTGCACGGCTTCACACTCACGCCATAAGGCACAGAGAAAATTAAACACGGAGATTAAGAAAAATGAAACAAATGAACGAAGTAGGCGACAACGAAGATATGCATAAATACAAATTTATGTTTGTAGATGCAATGGCCGAAAGCATAGAGTTCGGCGAGTTAATCGCTGGATGCGAAGACGACGCTTTTGATTTAGCACACGAACACGCAAGAGTAAATCGAGAACTGCCTATTTTATTGACGGAAAAAATGATTAAATCTTTGAAGAAAGAAGTTAAAGATTTAAAATAAATCTTGCTTAGTGAGATTAAAATTAAAATGGAGTTAATAAAATGAAAGAAAAAGAATTTCAAGCAAAGTTGAAAGAACTGAAAGTAGAAGACGGGATAAAAATTCCGATTCATTATTCTTTGAATGATGACGGAGATGTCTTTGTAGATTTTCAAGGTTTAGAAATTGACTTTAAAGAAAGTTTAATGGAAATTGAAGACCTTGATTTAAACTAAATCTTGCTTAGTGAGATTAAAATTAAAATGGAGTTAATAAAATGGAAGTAACAATATCAAACGCAGAAGAGTTTAAGTGCGAGAAGTGTAAAGAAAAAACTGAATTTAAAGGGAGTTATGAAAACGCCTTGAAAAAATTATGCCCTTATTGTGCAACAGAAGAAGTTGTGGAAATAGTAAACCACGAATAATCTTGCTTAGTGAGATTAAAATTAAAATGGAGATAAGAAAATGGAAAGAATAAAAATAGATATAGAAAAAATCAGTTCAGAAACATACGAAGATTTATTATTTTTGTTTAGAGAGAAACACGGAAAAGATTTTTTTTATAATGATTGGGAAATCACAGCGATTAAAGAAAAAGAATAGTTACTATTCTTAAAAATTAAAATGGAGTTAAATAAAATGGAACAACACGAAGAGAAAGAATACAAAGAAATTGAAAAAGAATTGGATATGCTTCACGGCTTGTTGAAAGAAGAAAACCCAACGCCTAAAGCGTTGGATATATTTCAACGGATTGTAGATTTAGAAATTGAAGCCGAAAAGTTTTGTAATCAATAATTAAATTATAGGAGTAAAACAAAATGGAAATGTGGAATAACGCAGAAGAGAAGAAAGAAGATCAATCAGATGCCTGTGAAGAGAAAACAGACGCCTGTGAAGATGAAGAAACTGAAAGCGAAGAGTAGGTAGCCCCTTTTTTATATACTGAATGCCTTGAGGATTAATGGTAAAAGTAAGCAGTTTATTTAGTGGCGTAATGGTAAAGGAACTCGAACAAGTCGGCAGGTCTGACTTCAAACGAGATGCTTCACGACGAGCCTTACCGCCTGGAAAGAGAATTTCAAAGACAGGAAAAGTCTATTGGGAAACTCGGAAGAACAGGTCGGATAAATTTAATAGTGCAGTCTAACTCTTCTGATTTTAATTAAGCATTTGTTGGAGTGAGTGCCTTGAGGGCACTCGCTATTTTAATTTATGATCTTAGATGCCTTGATAACCGAAAAGTATATAAACTACGCCTACGACTTATTGCTATGAAAATAATAATTAAAAAGGTGTCTGATGTTAAACCAGATAAAGAACAACCACGAAAAACTTTTGAGCAAGAGAAATTAAAATTTCTTGCAGAGAGTATTCTTTCTAATGGATTATTAATCCCAATCGAGATTGATGAAAATAATGTTATTACCGATGGTGAAAGAAGATGGAGAGCACATAAACTTGCTAAGGTAAAAGAAATTGAATGCCGGGTTGTAAAGGTAAAAGATAAAACTATTAAACTCCGTCGACAACTCGTTGTGGATATTCAAGACGAGGAGATACCGACGGGGGAGAGGTATGAAGCAATTATGAAACTTTGGAGGTTAGAATGTCCTACTGAAAAGTATTCTTCCGCGGTGTCCGCGGATTGGTGCAAGGGAATAGGAATAAATCTGAGATTCTTAAGAACTGCTTTTGAATATGTATCAGATAAAGAAAAGAAACCAGATGAAATGAAAGGTTTTTCTGCTTCAACTTGGGGGCAAGTAAGAGCTTTGCCTAAAGAAGAAAGGGAAGAAATTAAAAAAGAATTAAAAGATACTGAAGAGCCAATTAAAAAAATTATCCAACAAAAGAAAGAAGAACTCCAAACAAAAAAACAACTTGAAGAGCTCAAAAAGAAAAATAAAGAAATTAAAGATGCAAAGAAGTGGGAAGTCAAGGTAACAACAACTAAAGATGTTCTTAATGACATCAGAGATGGAATATTTTCTACACATAAAGAACTTAATAATTTAATGTTCAGAATAAGAAAGGTCAGAAGAACAAAATTATATCTTTACAAACCAAAAGATAAAGAGAATTTTCTCAAAGTTGTAGATAGTTCAATTGGAAGGGCAAGGAAGTGGGCGGATGAATTAGAACAAATTAGAGAAGATTTGGAATTGGAGATAGTTAGAGAATGAGTGTGATTCATAATGGGAACTAAATTTAAAACGCCCGAAGAGAAATTTGAGTATAGGATTTCAAAACAAAGTGTTGAGGCTGATGTGATTGTTATCACTAAACCAAAAACAACTTGGCAAAAAGGAATTCCTTTTCTGAAGCTTAAGGCAGAAGTTGAAAAGCGAAGAAAAAGGGAATATTCTGAAGGAAGAATATACGAAGCAATTTCTCTCATTAATAGATTTGGTAGAGCATATGGAATCTATTTAAGAAGTGCTTATGGATGGGCAGAGAAGTTGATCGGAAAGAGTAAACTCGAATACCGTTACTTTGTTCCAACAGACGACTTTGATATCCAAAAGGAGAAGATGGACTTAGAAAACAAAAAAGTAATTGTTGGTCAGAAAGAAGCACATCTTGAACATCATGAGAAGGTAACAATACCTCAAGAACAAAAAATTGCTCAAATCCAAAGAGGGTAGGAAAATGAAAATTAAATGCCTTAATAAAGAATGTAATTATGAATGGGAAACTTCATCTAAAATGATGTGGGTTACTTGCCCAAGTTGCAGACTTAAAGTCAGAAACGAAGAAAGAGATGAAGAAGAGGAATAATAGGCTTTCGCATAACTACAGATAAGCGAAACATATATATACTAGCCCTTCGTTAAAAAGTTAAGTTATTTTCGCAATATAAGGAAAATGAATAAAAAAGAATTACAAAAAGCATTTGAAGAGGGAATCATTAATGAATTTCAATACAAAGATAAGTTGTTTGAGATTGAAACAGCCCCGAAAGTTAAACAGCCGAAACGGAAACTGCCTGTTTGTATTTCTATTGAAGAGTTCAAATTGATTCTAAAGAAAACTAAGAACAAGAGATATAAGTTAGCATTCTTTCTGGGTTGGATGAGTGGATTAAGAATTAGTGAGGCGGTGAGATTGGAACCTCCAACAGAAGAAGATTATAAGTATAAGAGATTGTCAATTAAAAATGCAAAAGGAGGAAAGGATAGGTCAGTTCCAATGCCGAAGGGGTGGAAGAGGGATTTTGAAATACACATGCCGTTGAATAAGAACTTCAAGAATGAGGCCAGTGCCGTGAGATGTGTTCAGATTGCCTTCAAACGAGCTTCTAAGCGTGCTGGGGTGTCAGATTATAAGCCTGGGATACATTTCCATAGCTTAAGACACGGGTTCGCAACACACGCATTGGATAGGGGAATGGGAATACACGATGTTAGAACATTGATGGGGCACGCAAACATCTCAACAACGAACATCTACTTAGAAGCAAACCCAAAGAAAGCCATTACTAACTATCAAGATTTATTCTAAGAAGTTAAATGACATTAATAAAAACAATCGAGAGAGATATGGCATTGTTCGAGAAGCTCGACGATAAAGCACTAGATGAAAGATTAACTTACGCCATTTACAAGTTGGCTGGTAGAGATCCAGAACGAGCAGCGAGTTATACTTTGCAATATAATATAATCATTCAACAGCATAGTTCGAGAGTTAAAAGGCAGGGATTACAATGAGAGAGAAATATGTTTTGGTCTGCCCAGAGTGTAGTACAGAATTTGACTGCAAGTCAGAAATGGTTAGATGGCATGAGGAAATATTAGTTGCCGAAAAGTTCATGGAGAAAGTTCAAGAACTAAATTCACAAAACACTGGAAAAATGAAAAGGGAGGACTCTTAATGAATTTCGAGAAAGGTATATGGAATTTTGCACTAGTAGTAACTGCAATTGATTTCATACTATTATTAATCGTTGGATAATACTCCACAGTAACAATGATGGGGGTGTTGTGGAGAGGTCTAAAACAACCTATGTTTAATGCCCCCATCACTAAGTTCACAAAACACTGGGAATACAAAAAATGCCTAAGAATATAAAAGAAATAAAAATGTGGGAGAATAATCCTCAAAAAGATAGAATCTCTAACGTAGTGAAGATTGATTTCAACTTCCCATGCACTTGGACTATCTTGGATATAAGTGATCTAATGAATATAATTAGAGAGTGGATAAAGGGTGAGGAGATTAAGTATCCTCAATCAAAAGGTTTCAAAGGTCGGTGGATGTTATTCAATGAGATAAAGAAGGTGTTCGATGAGAATCCAAAATGAATAATCCACAGGCAACCAAATCAACAGGGAGGGAGCCTGTGGCTAGTTTTATAAATCACCTTTTGAAGCTTTTCTATCCCTCCCTGTTATAATAAATCTATAAATCTACTACGCAAGCAATAAAAAGGGAAAAATATTAGTTTGTTTGTGCTGAAGCGCCCAACCTAAACCTTGGAACGTACAGCACACACATCCCATTAAGCCAACCCCCAAACCCCCCTCTCCTCTTCTCATCCAAGAGGGGAATCCTTTCTTCTAAAAGTACTCCAGAATGGTAACAACATTTTAAATAGAAGTTATATTTCTAAAAGATATGATTAATGAAAATACGCAAAACGACATCATCCAAAAAAGAAAGGCGCAGATATTTTTTGAAGATAAAGTTATTGTGCATTTGAAAAAGTACGACGGAACTTTCTTCAACGGAAGAATTTTTGAGGTGAGTGATAAATTTCTAAAGATCCATGATAGACGTGATGGTGTGATAAAATTATTCTTTTTTGAAGTAAGAAATTTGAGTGAGTATGAGGAAGAAGAAAGTGGGGATGCAACGGATGGCGAAATCGAAAACGAAATTTAACAAGAAAGGAGCAGTAGGATATATTCCAGAAGACAGCAAAGTTAATACCAATGTTGGGTTACTTGATGAAAAGGAATTCATTAAACTATCAAGACCAAGTCATGATTTAGAAGCAGATCAAGAGAACTACCAAAATAATCTTCTAACTGCTTACAAAAACATAATTGATATTCTAAGGAAGTATCTAGACTTACAAGAAGATTATTATAACATAATTGCCTTATGGATAATTGGTACATATCAACATGAAAAGTTTCCAAGTTATCCATTCTTATTTTTTAATGCTATGAAAGGTTCTGGTAAATCGAGAACTATGAATCTGATCACTTGTCTAAGCAAAGATGGTTCTGTTCTTAACTCGATGACTGAGGCCGTCCTTTTCCGAACTAAAGGAACATTAGCTATTGATGAATTTGAGGGTGTGTCAAGAAAAGGTAACGAAAGTATCAGAGAACTGTTAAATTCTTCATATAAGAAAGGAACCAAAGTTTGTAGGATGAAACAGCAGAAAACATTAGAAGGAACAGAACAAGTGGTTGAGGAGTTTGAAGTGTATCGGCCAATCGTTTTAGCTAACATCTTTGGTATGGATACTGTGCTTGGAGATAGGTGTATTACCCTAATTTTAGATAAAAGTCACCGAAAGAGAGTTACAAACCTAATAGAGATATTTGCAGAGGATGAAATCGTCATTGAAACCAAGAAATTATTAGAAGAGTGTAGTTTGTGTAGTTTGTGTAGTTCCCAGGGGGTATACAAGGAATGGAATGATTATGTATTAAGTAACTACACTAATAACATTAACTACACTAACAGCACTAACAACACTAACTACACAGAGGTCTTTAGGAGCATAAATTTGATGGATTTGAACGGTAGAGAGCTCGAATTATCGTTTCCACTATGTTTAATCGCAGCAGAAATTAGTACTGATGATGAAGATATAACTACACTAACTACACTAACTTTGAAATCAATATTTAAGGAGAAAAAAGAGGAGGATTTAGCCGAAAGTCATGATGTAAATTTGCTTGATTTCACTAGTCAAAAGATACACACAAATCAGTTTGTTTCATTAAAAGGTTTGTTGATTGAATTCCTAGATTCATATGCGATAAGAGAAGATTGGATTAATTCAAAATGGATGGGTAGGGCGTTAAAACGGTTGAATCTAATCCAACATAAGAGAAGAACTAACCAAGGGGTTGAAGTCATGTTGAATGTAAATAAAGCACAAGAGAAGATAAGGATGTTTAAATGACAACATGCAATTACCATAAATGCAACCGAAAGTTACCAAAAAATGAGGCAAAATGGGCATGGTTGAGCAACAAACCTTTCCATGGTAAGTGTCAAACAGAAGAGAAGTGGCGTTTAATACGTGTAGCAGAAGAAAAAAGGCACAAGGAATGGATGTTTCGCATAAGAAAGCAAAGGAGTGTGATAAAGAATGTGTAGCAATTTTCCAAAGATATCTTGTGTGGAGGTTGAGATATTTGTATTACTACATGAGCAACCACATAGAATTCACTCAGCCACCTCAATTGCTAGAAAAATAGAGAGAACATATGCTGGTGTACATACAGTAATAAAATATCTACAAAGCAAGGGGTATGTAAAAATAATCAATGGTTATCATAAAACCAGAGGCCGAAAGAGGAATAGAGTTGTTTTAACATCAAAGGGTGTAGAATTAGCCAAGTGCCTGATACAATGGAGGCAAATAGTAAATGGTAAACATTAGAACTATTTTAGATCACGTGAATGGAACTGAGCCAGGATATGAATACCTATGGATATTTTGCCTAATCTTTATCATAGTTATCTTTGTTTTATGGCAAATATCAATATCTCAAAGAAAGAAGCAAAGAAAGGAGATTACTATGCTAAAAATAATGGTAGCTGATTGGAAGAGGAGGTATACCTCTATAAGTAAAAAGATGGATAGGATAGCTTTAGAATCGAAAAGAGAAGCATTGCTCAGGAGGGATGAAGTAAATGAACTGGTTGAATAATCCCCGCCCAAATAAAATAGGAACATATGAGGTAAGATTAGAAAGCAATAATAAATTAGTTGCAAAATTCAGATTGAAAGGAACAGCCAACGCATTTATTATAAAAAATGCACGTACTTATGTTGGAGATAAATTAATCCTCAAGAAAGTTCAAAAATGATTTCAACAAATACTCGATATGAAAATTCTACTTTTGACTATCTTTTTTTTCATATTGAGGAGGCAGGGGTTCTCTTTTCCCCTGCTTTTTATGTTACCCCTTTAAAGTTTTCGAAAGGTTTAAATAGTAGTAATTGTTTAATTATTCAGTGGGGAAAAATGGTGAACGATGAATCAACAACATTAACTGTATCTAGAAAGGATAAAAAGAAGTTTAAAGATTTGGTAAATAAGTACGGAACTTATCAGTATAAATTATTTGGTGTAATGATTAAAGTAATAAAAGAATATGATCCAGAAGTTAAATCCTTGCTTAAATAAAATGTATACAACAAATCCCGAATACAAAAAGTTGGTAGAAAAATATAACAAAAGAAATAGTGATATTGATAAGAGGAGAAAAAAAGTTAAGGCGGTGAGTAAAAAATGAATCTGGGGGATATTTTTCTTGGAACATTTGGATTAATATTTGAGGCTATGGTTATTTTAGCAAAGAGTTTTTATATTGGTGATTTATTAGTTGTTACAATTGGATTTTTAGATTGGGTAGTTATTATTCTAGCTTTTATGTTAATAATACTTGGTGCCGTCGACAATGGGGGTTGTAGTAAATGACAGAATTTAATTTGAGTGAGAAAATAATGAGAACTAATGATGAAGAGTGGTTTGATAATATTCCAATAGAAGATGTCAAAGAATTTATTAGGTTGTTGAAAGATGCGTGGACAGGAGATTGGGAACATGATAAAAAATCTTTTGACAAGCTCGCAGGGGAGGAATTATCAAATAGTTCAGAAGGAGGTAAAACAAAATGAGTAAAGTAACATGTGACGTTTGCAAAGAAAAGAAACTGAAGAAAGGGGAATACCACGAAGTTGAACTGTATGGTCATAAAGTTGATTTATGTTTAAATTGTTGTGATATTTATGATAAAGAACAACATCTATTAGATAAGTTAGAAAAGCAATTAGAACAAGAATCACACGAAAGAGATGTACAGTATCGGGCAATGCAACAACAACCACAACAACAACAACAACAACAATTTGCACCAGTAGTGCAAAATAGAAACTATGAACACCCACAGCAACAACAAGCGTGGCAACAGCCACCAATTGGTGAACGCATTACAACACAAGAAGTAATGCGGGGCGTACCTGGATCCACTATTCGAAGGAGGCCAGGTTATCGCAATGCCGACGGTGAAAAATTCGAAACTTATTAAATTTTTTTTAATATTCCGTAAGGAAACAAACTAAATAACAGGAGGAAAAACAAAATGGAAACGCAGAATGACTTAGAAATTGGAATCGGCACTAAAGAAGCCACAGCATTGAAACCTGCAAAAGTGACTGTTGTATCAGCTATCGTTGAAGAAGTCGGCGAGAAGAAGAACAAGAAAGTTGTTTTTTTGGTTAAGCATCCAGAGAAAGCAGACCCAATCAAGATTTCATCAGTGAAATACTTGAAGGGTAACCAGGTAGTAACATCTGGAACATGGCTAAACATGGATGAAGATGGCTTAATCCGTAAGGGTTCAGCATTAGCATTAGTGCTAGAAAAAGTATTCGCAAAGAAGATTAGCGACCTTGTAGCAAAGGAATTTGATACAGACGTCGACGAGAAGAACTATCTTTGCATAAAAGTTTATTAAATTATATTCACTCTTTGAGTGATTGCGTCAACGGGGGGGTTCGAGATCGCCCCCCCAATTATATTCAAATGGAAAAAACAAAACAAGAACGAGCAGAGGAAAAAGGAAAAGCATTTTATACTATCTTGATGGGATGGATTGGGTTCCTTCTCATGGGGTTTCTTTATTTTCCAGAAGTACTGAAAGCAATGTGTGGGTTATTGGGAGCAGCCTTTATGCCAGTTGTATTCTGGTTTTTACTAGAGGGGGATAAAGATGAAAGAATGGACAACTAAAGAAGAACTTGGATTAATAGTCCACGCAGTTGTTCGTATGATTCCAGTTATGATTGCAGTTGTTTTTGTTATTGTACTTGGATTTAAATTATTAGGAAAGACAATATGAGTTCACAAAATAAAGGAAAGAAGAAAAAACCAAACCTCTGGAAGAGGTTTACAATCTTATTAGTTATATTCTGTTTATTGCTCGTCGCTGGTTTATATTATCAGGATAGCAAGAAGGTTACATTAACACAGGGATTTTCAATTGATAAAGAAGACTTCTCAGCAATGTTGGCAATTTATATGGATCAACCATTTACTTTGTGTGACCTTATTTCTGAGAATTGTATTCTGCTTAAAAGGAGGTCAGGATGATTGGTAAAATAATGAGTTTTGTTGTAGGATTTTTAGTTGGAACTGTATTTGGTTACAAGATACTTGAATTTTTAATTCAATATATAATTAAATTAATAGGAGGTTTATAATATGGAAAAGAAATTAAGAAAATATATCAAAAAACGAGTTTTACACGCATATTATCTTGGTTGTACCGTGGGTGCTATTGGAACAGCTGGATTTATTTTATTATTGTTTTATTTATTTTAAAATGAACAAAAAAATCATAGAAGCAAGTGAACTTCCATTGGAAGAACAGGTGTACTTAAAGAAAGATATCTTCGGCTGGCGTATTGTTAATCCAGTAAAAGATGCTGAAGGTAACTGGCTATGGAATAACTTCTTATTCGGTGGGGCGAGAAACTTATTCATGTTATTACTTATGTTGATTATTATCTTTGGATTCATTTGGATATACAATCATGACATGGCCGAGATGCAGGAAGTTGTGGAAGACCCCTGTAGTTTTTGTTCTAGTAAAGAAATGAATAGTGTGCTATCTGAAAGATATAATGCAGTCAATGAAATAAATAGTGAACTCTATGGGATCTTAATTGGAGTTTGAGTGATTTAGAGGGAAACTAAATGCCAAAAGATAAAGCTGGAAACAAATTAACGTGGAAAGAATATATGGCTAGATGGAAAAAGGGTATCGAAGGTGTGACGGTTCTCCAACAGGTTACTCTACAAATAAGATCAACTTATGTTATGGTTATCGGATTACTTTGTGGTTTAGTAGTTTGTGTAATTGGATTCAAAACCTTATGGTGGCTTTCTATTATTCTGGCCGCAGCATTATTTAATGTGGGTATTCAAATGCTAGGTTTATATCAAAAGAAGTTTGCTTTGGAATATGCAGAACAATCTATGATGAAATTAGAAGGAGGTTACGATGTTAAAGGATAAGAGAGGATTTTTAGATACAGAGGTTTTATTTAGTCCAGCGTTTGTTATTCTATTCTTGTTTGCATTTTCTGCAACAATGATGGGATTTATTTGGGCTAAGAGGGCTGATTGGGTAGTTATGCCAATCTGGCAGTTATTAGTTATTATAGTTGGAGAATTTATTGCAGCATACTTTTTTGCCGCCAAAGGGTAGACCGAGGTGTAAATGAAAGCTAGAAAGGAACTAGAAATAGGAATACTTTATCTGTGTATCCACAACAAGTTGTGTGAGAGAACTAACTTTAGTCGTATCTATCCAAAAAAAGAATTCTTTAGAATGCTTGGAGAAACATTTCATGTTCCAAAGAAGATGAGAGTTATAGTTTTAAAAGAAATGGTTAACAAAAAATTAATAAAAGATTTAGGCAATCGAAGAAATAATAATATAATGGTTGAGAAAATTGAGTTCGATTTAGAAAAGGATGCTAGTAAATTCTATGAATGGCTAGGACTATATTAATAGCCCCAACTATTCTTTCTTCCTAATCTCACTCATTTTTCCTCAGCCATTATAAAAAATTTAAAAACTTTCTTTAAGAGCCGATTGAGCCCTAAGCAATTCGATACCGACGATATTTGTTGTACCGCCTTTTATCATATCTGAAGGTTTAATGTTTTTCTTCTTAGCTAAATCCACATTGTGTTTTGCTAAACTTACACCTTGCATGTCAATTGCAAGTCCTATTAATCCTTTAGTTGACATCTTATTTACCGAATTGACTTAAGATATTACTTCTCATTGTTGGGCTTAATGCCACAACTACTAGTGCTAAAGCTGCAAATATTGGAATCAATAATGCAATACTCCTTCCACTTGCGCTTGAGATGTATCCATCTGGCTCATAAGTATATGATGCTACTGCAGCATTACCTGCTTGTAATGAAGAATCGTTTGCCCATAGAGTTGCGGTTAATAGTCCATTAACTATCTGGCTATTATTACTAACATACTGTGCTGTTAAATCCACACCATCTGAGGTATTAGTAACTGTAACTGTACCAACAATTGCTTGACCATTCAGGTTAAGTGTTGTATTTGGCGATGGCAAGGTTACTGATTGATTCACAATCGAAGCAGTTGTAACTGACGATCCAACTAGTGAAGTTGCCGCCGAATATAGTGCTAACCCTACAATCAAGGTTATGAAAACTACTAAAAATATACCTATTCCAATTTCCTGTCCTTTCTTATTCATTCTTTCATTCTCCCCCCCTCAATATAACTTCCGTTAAACATTATCATTTCATAAACAGCGAACCCTTCGCTTCCTCCCATTCGTTTTTGAAATAACGTGATACATACGGTGCAGATTCTTTGTTCTGTACTTTGTATGCTACCTTAGATTTTCTAAGGATTTTCCTTGATACGGTACGTTTATCACCATAGGCAACTATCTTTTTACCTACCTTTGCAACACCTTCTTTGAATTTTGCCACTTCTTTCTGCTTACCATATAGTTTTCTTCTAGCTTCTTCCTTAACTTCTGTTGCTTCCTTTGTTGGTTTACTCTTGTATAATTTGTGTATTTCCTCACGAACTTCAGGGCTACTCTTCTCAATAGCCTTTTTATATTGAGAAAAAGATGGATTCTTATATGCAAAAGCCGCAGCTTTCTTCTTCTTTCTTTTTACCATCCCCAACCAGTTCCCCCTTTTAACATTGAACTTTTACCGAAGTGCATACTCTTTTCTTTATTCATGAATATGTTTTTTTCTTTTAGAATTGGCCTTTCATCCTTTAATATACTTGTTTGGTTACTTAACATTGAATTATTTCTCCACGTATCATCTCGTTGCTTGTTACGGAATGATTCAAGACTTTGTTTAATCTTTGCCTCCCGTGCTTCCTCCATATATTTATCTAGTTCTCTTTCGTTAGAAGACTTCTGCCTTTCCTCCAACTTCTTATGTAACATGAAATCTTCTTCCATCTGTTGAAATTTTTGCTTCTTTTCACCCCGCTTCTGAGATATCCTAGCTAAAATTTCCTTTACTCCCATTGTATATTTACATGTAAGTTATTTTTTAAAAGGGGCTTGTATTTTCACTTAGTCAGTAACCCTTTCAAATAATATGATGCTATTAATCCTACCAATAATACTGCAATCAAATACACTCCTTGCATATATGCGGACATCATAATTGCGAATAAAATAAACATCATAAGCGTTACAACATTTAACATTCTAAAGTATGCAGCCATTGCTGCTATTGCTATGAATGAAATAAATGTAAAAACATCTGGATTTCCACCACTGATTACATTCACAAACCAGTATTCTAATTCTAAGGGTTCATGCCATGCCATTAATCAGTCCCCCTGAAGAATTCGACTAGTGCTACTGCGAATCCTAATGTGAATGGTATGAAGATAAAGCACACCACTGCTGTAACCCATCCCGAATATCCTGCGATACTCATTTGGATAATTGCATAGAAAGTTTGCATAAATAATACAAAAGTAGTAGTAATCAATGGTAAAATTATCCAATTCTCTGCTTTTCCTTTAGCAAAAGTTCCAATTGCTATTCCTGCGGCGGCTACTCCGATTAATATTCCTGCACTTGTTTCGGAGAAGATAACATCCCAGAAGGTTGACCTGGAGAAGGTGAACGCAGTTATTACTCCATCCGTAATAGTAAATCCAATTAGTGAGAATAAACCTGTTAAGGATGTGGGTAAACCAGCAAATTCTAAGAATATCATTAGTGCTACACTTATGAAGATGTAATTCCAAACTTTCATTATCTATATACCTCCCGAATTAGTAACCCGATTGTGATTACTGCCATCATAATTGTTGGGAAATTGGTGAAAGCAGGGATAGTTGTATCCACACTGAGTATCCCTAATCCGAAATCAAACAATGCAACAAGACTGAAAACCATCACAGAGATGGCTGCTGGATTAGAAATTCCAAACTTATAACTCATTATGCCTACAAATCCAAAGATAAGGAAGTATATTAATAGATTTAACCCGAAGTTATCTAATCCAAATAAACCTGATGTTGTGTAAGTGCCAATCCTATCAAAGAAGTTTTTAATACTATAATCAACATCTTCATTGCTAATTATAACCCATGTTTTTGTTCCATTAGAATAGTTTCCAGTAATAACATAATAATGATTCATTACTAATCTTGTGTAGTTATTCATATTAGCACTTAGCTTAACAGTTCCACCATTAGCTGCATCACTCACACTATCAATGACAGTTCCATTAGGGAATCTAAGTACAAATCCATATTCAGTTACATCCCAATTACTAGAACTTAAAGTATAGTTAAAAGAATAGGCAGTGCCATTAATTAGTCTTGCATCTTTGGGAACGATTGAATAAGTAATCCCTTTTGTAAAGTCATATGAATCTATGGTTGTTGTGGCTCCACCTAAGTTAATTGTATATGTTGTTTGTGTTGGAGTTATGGAAGTTATGTATTGATCATATCCTGTCTTAAGGAATGAAAGCGTATGCGCAAAATCTGGGTTCAACCAGAAGGTTACCCCACCATCGGCACCAGTACTTCCTTCGCCAACAATAGTTGTAGTCCCACTAATAGACCTGGTGGCGTTAACTTCAACACCACTTATTGGTTGCTCCGCAGTATTTATTACTTGGAAGGTTACATAGATTCCATCATCGCTTCCAAGCAGATATAATGTGGTATTGGTGGTTACATTTGTTAATTCAATGAAACCAGGGTCATAAGTTCTCTGCGGGTAAGATGTTAATTTATATTGTAAGTAAGTATCAACATTTAAAGTACGATTCGAATTTGCACAAAAGGCGTATGATTTATTCGCATTAGACGTTGAAGAGAATGTTTTAGTTTGATTAAGACTTAGGTTGCCTAAGTAATAAATAAAATTAGACGTTGGTATGCTAGCATTTATTTCTGAATCATCATCTTCATCTTTGAATGTGAAGTTAAGATATGGAACAGTATAAGTTGTATTACATGGTTCAAAGAATAAATCATTAACTGTTTGGTTAGTTATAGAAGTGTTAAGCTGATTATAGAATGTTCCATTATTTGCTGTTACTTGCCAAAAGAATGTTCTATTTCCTTCAGCATTAACATTAAGAGGAATTCCTATCTCCGACGAGAATGTCGTTGTATTTCCTGTACCTGTTTGTATTCCACCATATGTTGTTCCATTGTGGATTAAATTTGCATCAATATCTGTAAATGTAATATTATTATATGAGATATTTATTGTAAATGTTTCTACTGCTGATTCATAAGTTGAGATATTAAATGTCTGAGAATTTTCTCCTATTGGGGCAATGGAAAAGTCAACACTGGCACTTGCAGGAACATTAGCACTACTGTTAGCATAAATAGTCCAGGTATTATTCCCCATGACAGATGTTAATCCAGTAACATTAACACCACAAGTTACACTTGTATTTGTACCTCCACTGTCAAGAGAGTACCAACAATCTGTTGGAGCTTCTGCACCTGTTGCGGTATAATTTAATTCACTAATGAATTGATTGTATGTCGTGTTGGTTGGATAAACTAAATCAACTGTTAAGCCAGGAAGCCCCCAAACTTCAAACAAGAAATCAGAAGCATCGTATGTCCAATTTCCATCTGCACTATAATATCTTGAACCATCACTATAACTGTTACCTGATGTAAGATTCCATCTCATTGCACTATCCCCCATGTTATCAATCCCGATAGCATATCTTACTCCTGGTTGCATATTGTAGGGAGGCATAGTCACATTGAACCAGTTAGCATCTGAGGAATCTGATATGTTTAATGTTGTATTAGAAACTAAGACAGCATTGGGAGCTCCACTTGCATTTGCACTATACAAGGATACATTAAAAGTATTTCCTCCAGAGATATGTTGAACCTTTATTGAGAATCCACTAAGGTTCAAAGATACATTTGTACCAACACTTCCAATTAAAAAACTTTGAGCATTAGAACCTGTTGTGGTGGTCAGGGCGTTCCCATCTTCTGTACTAATATGATATTCCCCTCTGCTTGCACCAACAAATGCAGCCCACTCTTGAATCCTTACACCATAGAAAGTTGGGATCCATTCAACAACTTCACCTTCTTTAACATCGTTGTAATAAATTCCAATAACTATTTCCCCTTTAGGTAGTTCTGTTTTCTCATTGAAATCTACCCATTCCTCTGTTTGATACTTGTGGGTTCCAACTTGGTTGTCTGTACAAACTCCTTTATCACAGACTACTTCATAGGTTGGAACATCCTTTTCAACATAAGTTAAATATTTGTAACTAAATCCTGGATTCAATATCTTTTCACCATCAGCATTTCCTTTGAATGCTTCAATCAATTTAAGTGGTTGATCATAAGCACCTTCATTATCTATTCTAATTTCTGCAACTCTCTGGTAGCCAGTACCCCATATTTTATTGTAAGTTGGTGTCATCAATTGCATCTCTGCAACTTTATCTAATTGTAAGAATGGAATTCCAAATACAGAATTTCTCACTTCAACTGTTCTAGTTATGTCTGAATAGCTTTTAATGTTATCAAATTCTGCTGCACTAACTGTTCCAACTAGTAAAATTACATAGAACATAACTAGGAATAGCTTTTTCATATCCTTAACCTCTGGACAATCCACCCTACTGCTCCAGATAACACCAGAAGTATGAAGTAAGGTACAACAATATCTACTGCTAAACATGTTAATTTAGTTCCATCTGAAATTACATCAGCGTTACTGCAGTCTAATCCATCAGATAATCTTGCTGTAGTAACTTCATCTCTTATGAAATTAATAGTCATCATCCCAACTATAAAGAAAGTTATGGCCACCACAATTGCAATTCCCATCGTTTGCCCCCGTATGTTCATGTTAAAAGATAATTCTAGCTGTGACAATTGCCCCAGCAATGAAAATTAATCCTCCTATATAATGAAATATTGATAAATCAGATACCACACATGCAGATTTATCATAATCTGAAATTAATGAACTAGAACAATTCATACCATTAGAACCTTCAAGTGTTGTTTCATTCCTTGCACTATCTACTTGTTGTTTAACAGCAGGTGCTAAGGCTAAGGCCATAACTAGGATTGTTAATCCAATCATTAACCCGTAGAATAAAACTTGACCTCTGTTGTTCATGTTCTAAAACCATCTCCCCCAGATGGATTTTCCTCCTTGTGTTTGCTTCCTCTTCTTTCTTTTCTTTCTATTGGAACCAAATAATACCTTTGCTTCTTTCTGTGCTTTGAATATAGAAGGGATTTCCCCAGTTCCACGCTTCAAAGTTTTTCTTCTCCTTTCAACATATTCAATTGTTGATGTTGGCTTCTTGGGTCGTGTGAAAATATCTGTTGGAACTCTATAGATAATATCTTCTTTCTCAGTTACACCTTTTGGAACTAATCTAAATGTCTGTGCCAATGTTTCTGTAGTTCTTTTAACACCCAATTGTAATGCTCTTCCCTTAGGTAATAATTCTTTTCCAACCTTCACGAACTTTCCACGTCTACGAACCTGCACTTCATAGGCTTGGTCTTCACCATCTTTCTTAACCAACCTTCGAAGTTTACCGATTGTTGATTCTTTATCTGGTACAAAGAAAGTTGTTCCTTCTTTTGGCCGAGTTGTTTCTGGTTGCTTCTGCCTTGTAACTTGTTTTGTTATAAGTCCTTGTCGTGTAACTTGTCTAGTTGCTTGCCTAGTTAATAATCGTGAATCCATCCGAGTGGTTATTTTTTCCCTTAATCCTATCCTTACCTTAGATATATCTGCTACTGGTTGTAAGAATCTTTCCTGTAATCTCGTTTGTGGTATTTGTTTTGATAGAACCCCTTGTCTAACTTTTACATCTGTTTTAATGGCATACTTTCCTTGCAGATCCAACTCTCTAACTTTCAAACCAACATCTGCTGTACGGAAGTCTTCCATTGAAGGAAGTGTCATTCCTCTAACACTTTCTGGGGCTAAATCTGTTATTACAATATCTCCACCAACAGCCTTACCTCCAGCCACACCAGTTCTTTCATAAGCCCCTGTTCCAGCGAACTTAATATCTACTAGTCCTTCCCCACCAACCATCTTTGGTAATGGTTTTGGTACTGGAATTTTTGGGGGTTTTCCTAATAAAGTTACAGCTTCGGAGATTACTTCTTCCTTAGGTTTTGCTGTTGGTTTAAGTGTTACCTTCGCCACTACTGGTGCTTCCTGCTTGGGGATAATCTTAACATCTTTAGCGGCAATTGGTTTTGTTGGCTTGTATTTTATTGGAATAACTTTCAATCCTTTATCTGGTAGGCCTTCTACAAAGATTCCCTTTCCTTTATATGGTACAACCTTTGGTGCATCAGTTCTAATTGCAACAACTGCTTCACCCTCTACCCCTTTTTTTGCAGGATAAACAGCTTTAGCTTTAGATTTTACTTCATAAACATCAAACTTAGGGCTTTCTTTAGTTATTTCTAATTTACCAAAATCATATACTTCATCAAGTTCCCTAACATCTTTAGCTGTTCTCTTCGACGTAACTCCTGATACTTCTAACCGTGTTGTTTTTAATTTATCTTTAACCCTGGAGTATGGTCTTCCTTCTTTTGTTAGTTTTGTAACCTGTCTTCCTGTTAAATAAATATTATAATCTTTTTCAATCTTTGCTGCCTTACTAACTCCAATTTCTCCTTTCACAACTCCTCCAGCAGTTTTAATTTCCTTTCCAGTTATAACTCCTTTAGCTTTAACAGGCACATAAGTAGTTTCTGCAAATCCTTCAATAGATAATTTAGGTTTGCCAACACCAGTTTCATATGTTACTTTTAGTAAATCATCTCCAGGTTTTAATCCTTTAACTTGTGTTTTAACAACTTTAGGTTTAACAAATCTTAACTGTGATCTAGCAACAGAAGGTGTTACTCCTTGTTTGATTAATGATTGATATGCTTTTTCGTATCCTTTCTTATCTTTGTATGGAATTCCCTCATAAAGTGGTTTTGTTTTAAAACCCATCTTATCTAATGCTTCTTGATACCTTCTCTTAACTATAACTCTACTTCCAGGTTGTGCTGTTAATTCTCCACCTGCAAAATAACTAACTTCCTTTTTTCCACCAAATGGTAACTTTTCAAGCTCTGTTTTTCCAATCTGTTTAAACTTTCCTCCCTTAGGAAGTTCTCTAGCGATAGCTACTCCTTCCCTACCACTGACTGTTGCTCCAGTAATAAATTTTGTACCCTTAACAACCTTAGCCCCAGCACTACCAACGCCAAAGGCTAATGGAAGATAACTTCCCCTAATGGCTTTTTGTTTATCTGCTTCTGTTTCTACTGCACGATATTTCTCTCCAGCAACTGCAAATTCTGATACTGCTGTTGTACCTGGTGCTAAACCATAAGATAAAATAACAGGTGCTTCTTTAGCACCAACTGCTGCATACTGTGAACCCCAAGATAACGCAGCCAATCCTGCCCTTGCCTTTGGTGAAAACGCATCAACACGAGATAACCTTCCAGCCTTCTTTCCAATATCTTTCCAGCCTGCTGCAGAATATCCTCCTGTTTCTCTTAATGCTTTTGCGGGTGTAGCTACAGCTTCACCAACAGTCATATCAACTTTAGTATATCTTGGAGCAAATCCAAACCCAGTTGGAGATGGTAACTGTTGAACAGGAATAGAAACCTTTTTCTGCCATGCAGGTGAATCTTGAACCTTCCTTACTACAGGTGAAATATATTTCTTTTCTACAAAGGCTGCAGTTTCTATAATTTTTTTAGGAGGTAATATTGCGGCAGGAATAATCATCTGTGATTGTATAATTTTCTGAGTTGTTGATAATTCTTTTACCTCTTTAGATGGAACTGAAATTTCCTCTAGTTGTACTGCAGGTAAATCCCTAAGTTTAACATCTCTACCAACAAATCTATTGAATGCAGAAATATCACTCTCTAATTTAACAATCCCTGCTCTTTCCAGTTTTTTAAGATCAGGGGTAGGCAAGTTCCCAAGTCCAATAGTTTGCCCATCTTTAGTTGCCCCAATTAATCCTGCAGGAACAAATGTTCTCTTTCCCTCAATTTCTACAAACTTATCTCCACCATATATTGGTGTTCCTCCAATCTCTGCAAATCCTTCTCTAAATGCTTTTCTTTCTTGATATCCTTGTTTTAACTTCTGGCCGTATTCCATTCCTGCTTTCTCTGCAGCACTTGGCATATAAACTAATTCATTACCAAGGGCTTTCTTCTTACCTAATTCAAATTCTGCCATAGATTTTTCTCTGGCTCTAACTTGTTCCCGTGCCGCACTTAATTGTGCTTCAACTCCAGTTAACTCTTTCCCATACTTTTGAATTGCTTTTTCCTGTGCACCAAGGCCAGTTTTAATTCTTGTAACCTGTCTTCTTTGCTGTCTACCTTCAACGCCAGCAAATCTATCTCTTAATGCTCGCTGACTTGTGGCAGCAGGTAATTGTGATTGCCTTTGTTGAATAGCACTACGTGCTTGTTGTAACTGTGCTCTTCTCTGCCGAACTAATCTTTGCTGTTGTGCTATCTGCTCAGCAACGCTTGCCATTATCTCCCCCGTAAGAAATTTTTATTTAATTCTAAATTTAACAAATCATATTTTGATAGTCCAGTTTTCTTTAGAAATCTTTTTTTTAATGTGAGGACATCCTGATTATTTGCTTTATTCTTACTAATGTTGAAAAAATCTTTTATCCTCATTAAAAAAACTACATGTATTTTATTTTTAAAAGGGGCTACTTCTATCCAACCAATCCAAATCCTTAGCTTTTTTCTTTTTACTTGGTGGAGTTAATCCATACTTATCTTGTACAATATTAATGAACTTAAAGATATCCTTTAGTGGGCACTTGAAGGAATCCATCTTTCCACCATAACTATCTCTAATAATAAGCTCGGCTATTTCCCCACCATGGAAATTATGGTTGCTCATCCAGCTATTAAGGCATATGCTATAATTCCGACTATGATTAACATTCCAATACTCATGCCTATTCCTCCTAACTTCTTCTTAAGATTTATAGCTTCACCCTGCATTCTATTCATCAGTAATCTATATCCTGCTGAATTAGAACCATCTGTTAGTGAAGATTTATAACTCTTTGAAGGTGAGAATGGTTCAACACTCCAACTAGGAACAATCATTAATGGTTTATTTTTATAGTTAAATACATATTCTCCCGAAGCTAATCTCGGTACTTCATCTACCATTATAGTCTGATCCATAATCTGTTGCCGTTCAAAAGATATATTTCTATTCTCATTTATTCTCATAACTGTAATATAATTATTCTTAGCTTTTGATTTTCCAATTCTCGCATTGAAAGGGATTTTAAACTGTTTTCCTTTCTTCTTGCCAGGTTCGGCCATGTAATTTAGCTTTTCTTCAATTCTTTCTAATCTGTTTAATCTATTTACTTCCATATTAATAAGGTGATTGTTGGCCTACCGTAGCTTGGTTAGTCTTTGGTTTAAACCAACTTTTATTTTCTCCTCCCCCTTTTTTAGTTACATCTGCTATCTCTCTCTTCTGAAGAACAGCTAGAGATAGAAGTTTAGCATTTCTAGATAATGATGTCTTAGTAACAATCTCTGCTTCCTTTTCAAAATAACTTTTGAAATACTGGTTACCCATTATTTGATCTGCGATTATTGCTAATGAATGGAAAGTTCTTACTGGAAGTTTAGGAATACCTACCTCATTTAAATCTTTATCATCTCTTAAGTATCCTGTCTTCGCTGTATCTTCTGCCGTAGCAACAGCGTTAAGAAATGCAAAAACACTTTGTTTATCCTCAGGAGAACTAGCATTACCTCTCATTGCCTCAGCAACCTTCATGATTACTTCATCGTCTGTAAGTTCTGGTTCAACTGGTGATTGTGGAGGTTGGTCTTCCATTATTTAATAAATCCTATAATTCCTATATTTATTGCACGATATAAACTAGATACAAATGCTGTTAAAATTAAGAAGGTTGACCCTAAGCCCCCCCAGCCAAAGGTATTGACCCAAAGCCAACCTAGCATGATTGGAGTGATTAATACTATTACAACATCTACGGCACCTAACACTGCGATTATTATTTTTAGTAATTTGTTCATCTTATTTCCTCCATTGGTATTTCCTGTGGAACAATAAATTCTTTGATTTCATTTAGCACCTCAAATAAAGTTTGATCCTTAATCTTGCAGTAAATCATTATGAATAATGAAAATAGTACGAATACTACTAACAAATTATCAAACAGATTTTCAAACATTTTAACATCTTAACTTATTTTTTGTGGCCGAAATCCACTCATCTGGATAAACTTAGCCTGGTAACCGTATTTCTTCAAATCATCTATGATATAATCCATAGATTCTTTTTCGGTTTTAAAGGCTCTAACATTATCCTTGAATCTTTGTATTGCTTTTTTCCTCCAGTTTAAATCATTCTTTAAGTCAGGAAATTCTTTTTCTACTCCTGCCTTACTGAGTTTTAATCCATCGATGGTTGATTGTGCCCCACCAGCCTCACGGAAATAAATACTATTTCCATTAACTATCACTTCTACGTGATCTCCACCGAATTGAAATATTGCACCAATCATCTAACTAAAATCGATTTAATTGATTCGAGTGTGTTAAGGATTTTTAGTTGTACTGCTTTATCTTCTAGTACACTATTGTTTTTATTATCTCGAGTGAAAATTTCAGTCTGTGTTGGAACTTCAACTAGTTCAAAACGTTCAACTTTCTTCTCTGCTTCCTGTGGTTCTTTTGACATTTTGGCCTCCTAATTTAATTATCTTAACATAATCTCCGTGATTTATATTTGATTCTTTTGGAATAATTACGAACTTTACACCGTCCTTTCTTTGCCAGACCTTCTTGATTTCCACATGTTCTCACATCCATATCTAACTAACAGCCTTTTTATTAATAAAGGGGGCTTATACTAATTGAACAAAAAGTATAAGCCACCTAATCAACAATTAACTCATATGCAGATTTTGTACTAATGTAGAAAGCAATTCCCAAGATTATTGTCCCGAAAGCTATGTTAATCAAAGGGTCTATTACTCCAGCTATTCCATTAAAGAAGATGTATAAAGCAAGGAAGTACAATCCGAATGTTCCTAGTATGGTAATGATTGGATCAGATATTGAAAATCCAAATACAATTACCCCTGCGGATAAACATAGTATTAAGATAAAAAACCCAAGAGTATTTGCAAAACCACTAGGGGTTACTGTAAAAGGTACTACCCATATTACTGGTTCTCCATCTCCTTCTAAATCTCCAATACCATTAACATTATACTTACCAATTTCTCCTGTAAGATTTCCTGGCAAGGTATAGGTAAACCTACTTCCATCTTGAGCCATTATTATATCTGTAACTATTTCAGTAGAATTTGGATAGTTAATAGAAGTTACATTGTTATAATTACATTTAGCACAAAGTTGTATTATTAAAATATCATCTCCCTTCTTGTATGTCCCCAAAGTATCTAGTGCACTAACAAAACAGAGGTTTAACAATATGGCGCAAATACATAGTAAAAATAATTTTTTCATTTATTATCTCCCCTCCATAAATACGTCACGTTTTCGCTAAATATAAATGTTTCGTTTATCATCCCATCAACCCCACACACGATGGGTCGACCCACACAGTTCCACTTAACCCAGAGTTGTCAACATCTGTTACATTAAAGTGTGCTGCACAAGTAAAGTTTCCTGTTCCTGTAAAAGATAAATCCCCTGTGCCCAAGTCACATCCTGTTTTAAGAACACAGTAATCACTTAGATCAATCTCCCAATTTGTATCAACGCCAGCACAAGTACAAGTATCTCCAACAGAAAGAATTGGAAACTTATATGTTCCGAAGATAGGATCATTATTACCTGAATAAGAAATAGATAAGTTCCCAGCCCAATCTCGATTACCACTTGGTAAATATCTTTGAGCAAACATTGGTTCTATAAGTGCTGTGTTATCTTGGTCGTAGGTGATGTTCCCCCATGTAGCTCCGTTGTCAGAAGAGTTAGCAAATTTAATAGCCCAGTCCCCCGAACCACTTTCATCCCAACCAAAAACTACTACAAGATGTCCGTCGTCGGTGTAAGCAAAATCAGAACGACCAGGGTTATCTTCTCCACTAGTGTCGTAAACTTTTGTAGAAGTCCAAGAACTATAATCCCAACCACCACTCCAATCAGGAGTGGCAAGATAATAACCATCTGCTGCTCCTGCGTAAGTTACATACATTGTTCCATTAAAACCTTTAATCATTGGGTAGTATAAAGTTCCAGTGCTTGCAATAGTATGCCTATTTCCAGAGCCCCAACCAGCACCACCACACCAGTCAGGAATCCATAAATCAATATCATATTGGTCACTACCATATCCAATAACATAAGGGCAGTTAGTATCATTAACTCCAATACCTGCCCAATCAGTATCATCAGAACCATCGCTGCTAACCACGACTGGACTTGTATACCATGTACCAGTCACATTATTTTTAGTGTAGTAAATCTTATAACTATCATGATTATATGCACAATGGATTTCTTCTGGGTCATCCTCTCCAGACCCGTCAGTAGTTCCAATCTCACAAGCAATGTCATCTACTGTGGATGGACTAACATCTGCTATTGTAGATGGTGGTGTCCAAGAACCTCCTCCATCTGTGGAGGTCAACATGTTAATCACCCCCGTTGTTCCATAAATAATAAATAATGCTTCTGAGGAATTTATTAAAATACTTGGTTCATATATTGTTCCAGCAATCAACTCTGTACAGCTCCAAGTTGCACCATCATCACTAGAATCACAGAACCGTAAATCATTACTCGAATCTTCATAGACCTGTAAATATCCGTTAGATGAGTTTCTAACCTGTGGTCTACCTGGATAATTATAAAGAGGTTTTTCACCATTACTTGCTATTAAAGTTTCCCACCCAACTTTAAAAGAAATATTGGTTGTATCAAAATCTTTATAATCCACATAGAAGCAATTATCTTTCTTCCCTTTTGAAAGGTCGGCAGTAACTGCAGAGATAGTGTAATCTTTTGATGTAGAAATTTTTGTAATTGGAACAGCGTTAATATTCCTTGCACTTAAAGAAAGAGCATTAGAATAATTTGTTTTGGCTTTAACCTCTGTACAAAATTGTGTTCTCGTAGAATTAATTATTGTTGCATCTAATTCAACCCGATGTGTTTTTTCCATACCTGAAGAATTAAACATCCATTTTCGCTTTGGCAAATCCATAATCCTTGAAGGTTCACTTGCTCCAAGTTCCCCTCTTGCTGCTTGAGTAATCCCTGTCTGTTCGATAGAAATTAAATCTCCAAAAGAAACTTTATCCGACGCTGCAACAAATATTATTCCTGCAATAACAACTATCCCAATGAGAATAAAGATATACTTCTTGTCCATTATCCTTATGGTGTGGAACACCAACTACCTCCAGAACCGAAGTGAATACAATCTATCCCAGTAATATTGTTGTGAGTTTGATTTGTATTCCCTGCTACAGTTAACATTTCTGAAGGTGTTGTTCCAATCCCGACCTCACCACTACTCAATATTACAAATTCATTTGTATCAAAAGCACCAGCTCCGACTTCAATATGGAAACTATCATCTGTTCCGTCGTTACCAAAACTCCACTTTGTTGAACCTGCCTCCATTAAAGAGAATTGTGAATCCTCTCCTGTTACAGTATTTACAGAGAATCTAGCATAACCTGCACCATTACCTTCAAACCTTGCTATTTCATTTGTGTTTGTATCAACACCAGAAACATTCAATGGAGTTGTAGTTGTTGCTCCTGAATTAATTTCTAGTTTAGCTGATGGAGTAGCAGTCCCAATCCCAACATACCCCGCCGTATAATAAATATCACTACCCGTCGTAATCCATTGCGACGTGTTTTTTGCGTCATAGGTTAAGTTATAACTCCCGTCGCTCATATTATAGTTAAAACCATCATACGGGGAAGATTGATTATAAAAGAATGTAGAGTTCAAAAGTATTTGTGCATCAGTATAATCCATAGCAGGAGTTGTGTAATTGTATTCTGCAACCGTCATGTTATAGTTGAAGTTATCATAAGGAGTAGATTGGTTGTAGTAGAAAGTATCATTAGCTAAGAACATAGCATTAACATAACTCACGTTGTTTAATATATTCAAATCTGAATAAGCCTCACTTGGTATTGAATAATTATAAATGTCTACTGTCATATTATAATCATAATCAGAATCTATTGTTTGGTTGTAGAAGAATGTAGAGTTGGCTAGAATCTGTGCATCTGTGTAGGCTAGCGTCGCTGTCCAGTTGGCTAGGAACATAGCATCAGTGTAAGTGATATTATTTAGCATATTTAAATCCGAGTATGCTTCACTTGGTATTGAATAATTATAAGCGTCACCACCAACAGTCATATTGTAATTGAACTGTGTGTCAGTCATATTGTAATCGTAAGCAGAATCTATTGTTTGATTATAAAAGAATGTAGAGTTAGCTAGAAACATAGCATCAATGTAAGTTACATTGTTTAAGATGTTTAAATCTGAATAAACATCTGAACCAATGGAGTAGTTGTAAATGTCTACTGTCATATTGTAATTGAAGTTATCATAAGGAGTTGATTGATTATAAAAGAAGGTTGAGTTAGCCAAGAACATGGCGTTAATATAACTTATATTATTTAGGAAGTTTAAATCGGAGTAAGCATCTGATCCAATAGAATAGTTGTAGACATCTATTGTCATGTTATAATCATAAGCAGAATCTATTGTTTGATTATAAAAGAATGTGGAGTTGGCTAAGATTTGAGCATCTGTATAATCCATGGATGGAATTGTATAGTTGTAAGCATCCCCTGCTACAGTCATGTTATAGTTGAAGTTATCATAAGGAGTAGATTGGTTGTAGGACAAGAAAGCATCGTAAGTTGTATTGAATGTTTGGGTGAACCAACTTGTGTTAAGAAGTATCTGTGCGTCAGCATAGTCCATCGCTGGAATGGTGTAATTATATGCATCACCACTACCAGTCATATTATAATTAAAATTATCATAAGGTGTGGATTGATTATAATGCCAGATAGAAGCTCCAGATGCAGTGGTTTGATTATATGCCCATATGTCATATGTCGCATTAAAGGAAGTGGAGTTGGTGTTAATAATATTTGTTTGGGTTAATGGACTTCGAGTTGTATCATAACCAAATGCACTAGTCGCAGCAGTTGTAAAGCCAAGGCTAAGTATTAAAACAAAAAAAAGCAGTGAGGGTAAGATTTTAGGTTTTTTGAAAACCTTATTCTTACCCCACCTAAACAAATTATAAAATCTCACTATCTAAATCTCCTTAAATCAGACCGCTATTTCTAAGTCCTTGAGCAGCGATTCCGATTGCTGATGTTGCAATTGCTAACGAGAAGAATAGAGTTGTAAGACCAACTAAAGTATCTGCCGCACCTGTAACATTACCATCAGCTTGAGCAGTACCTACTTGTTGTGCCACAGTTGGCAAAAGAGCCGTACCTACCAAGATAACGATGAATCCACCGATTATATTTCCTAACATTTTTTCATTCTCCCCTCCTCAAAAAAATAACATCCATTAAGTATTGTTACTGCAGTTTATATTTAAACGGGGCTTATTATAGGCGAAAACAAATCTTATACTTTATGATAAGCGGTGTTTTTAAATAAATTCGATGTTTTTAGAATATGTATAGAGATTATAATGAAAGTTCTGCCAACTTTGGCGAGAGTGATTCCTATGGAAGGTCAAAAATCAACGCTGCGGGATTGATCAACCTAACACTTGAAGGATTGTGGAAAGAAGTGTTTAAGTTCCAGGGAAAAAATGATTTGTGGAAATGGAATAGGCATTTAGATTCTATATGGTGCATTCTTGGTGGCGATGAAACTGAAGGGAGTGAAAATGCTAGAGATTTCAAAGCAATCGAATTACAAATTGGAAAAACAGGCAGTTTGGTTCACAAGTCTACAGGATTCAATGCAATAAGTGGAGATTCAATCAAGACAATGGCCGTTCAATATCAATTGCTAATGAAAAAAGCACTGTTTCTGCGTAGACTTCAGAATAAGCAAGGAAAAGGTACTGCTTATGTTGATGAATTCGAGGATGAAGTAGAATAAGATGGTAGTTGTAGAGGTAAAGGGTACTGGATACTACATGAACCCCCATATGAAAAAAGCATGGGATAAAATCAAGGATGGCAAGCTAGCAAAAGAAGATTCTGATAGGGTTTACATTGTAGATGGCCGAGAAGGAACTGGAAAAAGCCTTTGGACTTTACAACAAGCCGCATATATTGATCCAACGATTATAGAAGATGAAGGAAGTAAGGTTTTGCCCCGAATTACCTTCTCTGTGGAAGAAACACTCCACGCAATCAGAAATAGTAAGAGTGATAAGACTAAAACACAGGTAATAATCTTCGATGAAGCGTTTAGAGGGCTAAGTAGTAAGTCAGCACTGTCAAAAACTAACAAAGCATTGGTTCAAGCTATGATGGAGATGCGTCAGAACAACTTAGTGCTGTTTATTGTATCTCCTAGCTTCTTTTTACTTGAAATGTACCCCGCAGTGCTAAGAAGTAACACCCTTTTCCACATAACTAAGTCTAAAAACAGCAATAGACGTACCTTTAAGGCCTTTAACTACAAAAAGAAGGCTAAAATATACCAGATAGGCATTAGAAAGGGGTGGGGTTACCCCTCTAAGACCAAAGTTCGGGATGCTTTCTTCAATAAATACCCAGGTGGGAACGACTTTGAAGCAAGTTATAGAGATAAGAAATTCAAATCACTTAGAACAACGACCAAGGCAGAGGAAGTGATACCAAAATTCCAAGATCAGAGAGATAAACTAATAGCTTTAATGAAATTCCAAGGACTTACTTTCAAAAAGTTAGAAGAATTACTTTTGAGATATGGAGTTGAAGTGAGATCAAGAATTTTAAGTGATATTTGTTCAAAAATGAAACCAGAGTTCGAAAAAATTGATTCAACTCTCGGAGAAGGTGAAAAGTTGTTCGGCAAGAAATCAAAAAGCGTCTAATAAGGTAGTTGTTTCGCGAAATGTGTGGAAATATTGCAGTTTGCACCTTGCATAAGCTATATTAATAGGATTTATAATGTAATTTATGGCCATCCTGCTGGTAAGGTTGATATCCAGGCATCCTAGAGCCTCATTTCATCAAAAACAGCACCATTTCTAAGGCATTAGAAAAATTTGAAGGCATCTAATCGAAAACTAGCCCTGTTTTCCAGACATCTGAGCCCTTATATATAGCCCACTAGACATCTAGCCTTCTGACTAGGCACTGGAACTGATCACTAGGCATCTACAATATTTTTTTCAAAAAAAGTGTCCGAAACACCCGAAGGGGTAGGGGAAAACAACCGAAAAAAGAGGGCTTCAAAAAACCAAAAATTTTTCATCTCAGAAACTAATCACCAACACACACATAAAGCGAAAGTGTGAGGGCTATATATACACGGGGATATAAGACAGGGTTTCGCATAAGAGGGAATAAGCGAAACGGAATACACCTCTTAAAGTGTCACCACTCAAAACCACAACACAATGGATTAAAGTGTTACTACTATTTTAGACAGCGTGATATTTCTTCTGTTGAACATATAGCGAAACATTTATAAAGGACTTTCGGCTTAAGGAGATATGGAAAACAAAATAAAAAAGTTTGTTCGTTTGGTTAAGGGGTTATTTAAAACTCGATATATTAACCTACAGCGAATAGACACGCTTAACAAAAACGGGGTAACACCCGTTTTCATATTCAACCCATCTTTTAAATTCAGGAACGGGGTTTCTCAACCTCTCCCCGTTCCGTGTAGGGAATATTAAAATGGAAAATGATATTAAACAAATCTGGAAAGATGTAAAAGAATTAGATGCGCAAATAAGAACAATGGAAAAACCAACAAAAGATTATAATCGGTTTATTATTGAAGTCGGAATATTTGAAAGTTTGGGAGAAAGTGGAGGGGATATTTTAACCCTCACTTATAATGAAGAGCCAGAAGAAAAAGAAATAGTTGGAGAAACTAAACAACATTTAATAGAGATGTTTGAAGATTTACAAGATTCTCTTTTATCATATAGGGAAGAACAACAAATTAAAGTTTTATTTAGGATTTTAAAATGAACATCAAACCAATAAATAAAAAGTGCGATAAGTGTAAAAAAAGGAACACACAGAAAAGAATTATTAAACGGGTTTGCTTTCAAATACATTTCCCTTATTATGATTATGCTGGGTTTGATTTATGCGAGGATTGTTTAAAGAAGCTGGAGAGGAATCTGGGGAGATGGTTTAAATGAATGAGATTGAATTATTAAGAGATATTATTAAAAAAGATAATGAAGAAATCGAGAAACTAAAAAAGATTATCTT
>Ga0209434_1000200_pt1 | contig 30974 bp, 26 predicted proteins | sample ETNvirnome_2_300_FD_184068 | JGI IMG/M metagenome (GOLD analysis project Ga0209434, IMG submission 184068) | Marine viral communities from the Pacific Ocean - ETNP_2_300 (SPAdes) (version 2) | ecosystem: Environmental > Aquatic > Marine > Oceanic | place: Pacific Ocean | collected 2013-06-22 | reverse complement strand
TACGATCGTGGATGGCGATTATTGGGATATTAGCGACGGCGGCTGCGACGGCGGGGTGGACAATACTAGATTTACCGCTAAGGACAGCCCCGGCGGCCAGCCACAGTTTCAATTAGTAAGAAACAATGCGAGCGCCTCGGCGAACAACCTAAAAGACATCATAAACGTGGCTACTAACCTGGGGGTTGAGGCCACCATGGCGGATCCTGCCGAGACCGGTAACCCGTGTAACTCGGGCCAAGCTATTCTTCGCCTGACAAACGATAATAATGGAGCGTGTGGAAATGTGGCAATTGTTCGCGCTGTTGCCGCCGGCGCAGCCGGCTCAAATGTTGATGGGATGTCCGGCGGAGCAACCGAAGAGTCAACGACGGTATACTCAGCATCATTGGCACCATGGCTTCCCTCCTATTTTTATGGCCAGAGCAAGGTAGATATTGTCTGCACCGCATCATATGGGGGAGACCAGAACCTGGCAGATCTTCTCAAGAGCGCCGACTTTATTTATAGTAGAGATATGGATTATGCCACTTATGATGACACTTCGGTCGGCGCCGTGATGGCTCAACAGATATCAGAAAGCTTCCACCTTAAGAAGACATCAGTTCAATTATTGAGTACTGGCGAAATAGATCATGTTTGGACAATAATGCCGAAGTGGGAATGTCCCGTATTGAATTTTAATGACGCGAATCCCACATCTCCAGCGGCCGCCACCACTGTTCTATCGGGTGGCTGCAGCGATACAATTGTAAGCAAAGGAATGTGGCATCAGACGGGAAGCCTGATGAATCAAAAAGCGGGGATTACCTGTTTTATTGATACTCCTGCAACGGTGGAATCTAATAAATATGGTACTTTGCGCAATCTTAAATCTTTGACCGACTTAGTCGGATTTGAAGAGGGAGTTGTAAAGACCTTGGGCCAGGTCCGAGATATTTTAAGAGTAAGGGAGGCCGTCATCGCCGTACCATTTGTGGTTGACAAGGACGGGAGGCGTAAATTTTATAAATTGCCCTCAAATGCTGTGGCCCTTCCCGGCCTACGTCAGAATATGACGGATTTCATCTTCCCTCCCACTTTTGATTTTGTTACGCATCCGACAGTGACGCCGGTGGCAATGTATGTTTTTGAATTTTCAACAACTTTGGATAAACAAGACCTTGCTGATATTTGGCAGAATATGCTGCCGAAGTCTTGGCACGATCCTTCGAAAATAGATACGTTTAAATATCAGGTTGCAAGGGCTTTGCATCCCATTGGTGCAGGCCAGCTTCTTAATAAAACTACACGCAGATTACGTCCAGATTTACGTTGGCTTGTTTTTAAGGTTAAGCAACGAGCCAAGAGCAATTATGCATCATTCCAAGATTCTTATCTAGTGTCTGGCAAATGTGTGGTAAAGGGAACCTATATTGATACGGACGAAGGAAAGATATTAGTAGAAGATGTAACAGTTGATACCAAGGTTTTAAGTCATGACTTTAAGACGTCTGAAATGGGATACTTTGAAGTACTTGGAACAACTTCAAGCACTGTGGATGGCTGGTGTAAGATTAAGACAAGGGGAGGTTTTGAGTTGGAGTGCTCTCTTGATCACCCAATTATGAGCAAATCTGCTAAGCTTTTGGAGTTGGTTGCTTCTGACGCATCTCCGGGAGACCACACGTGGGTATTAAAAGATGGGGAGCTCCAAGACGATATTATCGAATCAATTGAAACATTTGAAGGGGCAGTTGAGGTGTACAATATGGAAGTGGATAATGTTCACACTTATATCAGTGATGGAATCTTGTCCCATAATATGGCTGCAGCCATACCTGGAACAGCGGGCTTCCCCGGTTCCCGGGGCCAATCTGCAGGCAGAAAGGGCGGCGGCGGTGACGACTGCGATGACCCGCACGTAATTGAGCCGCCAGATGCAATATCTCACCGGCGCCGAACCCCTTATACGTATAACTGGCCGAACGACTATTTATCAATCGTAGAGCTAGTTAAGCTTGATGAAGCAATTTACTACGTGCCCTCCGCGCCACCTGATGAAACTATACAAATCGCGGGCCCTGTGTCTGTGAATATTGCCAATGCAGGCGAGCTTGCAACTCCGGCTGCAGTCGGAGCGCCGACAGTAGTGGTTGACCAGGCGGCAGGACCAGAGGCTCCCCTCGGCGCTTTTACGGCTGTTCCAACCTCTCCTAGAGGACAATCTGGCCAGTTACCCAGCGATCTGGCCGGCCCAGTATCCAGTCCTAACGCACTAACTAAGGGTAGGCTAGGAAAGAAGCGCAAATAATAGGGTGATAATGAATAATGGAATTTTTTGACGATAAAGAAGAAGTACTAGAAATTACTTTAACGACTTACGGGCGCTACCTAATGCAATCGGGGGAGTTTGATGCACATTATTATTCTTTTTTTGATGATGATATTCTCTATGATGCGCGCTGGGCCTCTATTTATACGGAAACCCAGAATGAAATTGAGGGCCGTATTCAAGATAAAACACCACGACTTAAACAGCCCACAGCCTTTGCCGGGGTTGAAACTAACTATGACCAGGTTGTCACCGCTATTACCACGGCCATAGATAATTATTATGGGACGCCCAACCCGGAGGTTTTTGTTCAAAATGCCTATGATCGCAACATATATAATCAACAGGCGTTAGTAAAGGAGGCCGACCAATTTGATTTTTTGGCATTTCCCATAGGTACATCGGAATTGACGTCCGACAAATATCCCAGCTGGCGCGTGGACTTTTTCCGCGGCGCAATGTCCGGAAGCACTGATTATTTTGCGAAACCTCGCCGCAACAATCGCTTTGTATACGAGCCTATCCCACAACTTGATATAATTTTAGAGTATAAAGTTTATGTGGAACAAACTAGCGATAGTCCAATCCTGTCGGCGCTCGACTCGGTCAGTTATAGTGCGGAAGGGTTCCCCATCCCGGACGAAACCCTGCAGGGGGTCTCTGGCGAGGTCGCCGCAGAAGCTTTTGAACGCATATCATCACAACTATATGGTGATGGTACCTATTTTCATTTAAAAGACGGAAAGATACTGTTAGACATTAAAGAATATAACACTTTGTTCAAAAAAGAGAACTTTGAAATTCAAGTGTTTTTAAGTAGCTCGGCTGTCGCAGCCGGAGAACCCGGCACTCTTGAACTTTTGCGATTTGCTGACGAAGGAACAATGGAATATGGAAGTAAAAACGTTGAGAAATACTTATCTATCAATGTAGATAAGGAGATTCAGGATGCTAGTTTGAAAGATGCTGGGTTTGGTAGTTTAGAGGAATTGAGAGTAGATTCTGCCGTATCAAGCGTGGTAAGCACAAGAGAATTTTTTATCAAGGACCTTTACGTCCCAGATGACAGAATATGTGTTACTGATATAACGGGCGACACCACGGGAACGGGGCCCGGTAGCTCATGAAACTGACTCTCGGCGCTAGCAATATTTTTGCCAATATACGAAAAGTTAGGTTTAGTAAGTTTCATGAAAAATCTTTACTTCGCACCCAGTTGGATATTTTAGTACCAGAGGGGAATAAAGATCTTTTTAGTGGAATGGACGAAGAATCTCAGTTATCGCAAGAAGCGTTTGTCTTGGTCATCAATAACGCCTCTTATACAAATCAAATATGCCGTTCTAATGGTGATATTTTAGCATGCCTGGAGAGCCCCCAATCTTTTCGGTTTGCGGTAGCGTGGCAGAGAATTAAATTAGCCGAATGGCCCGAAGCAGATAATCAATATAACTTTAGTTATGGCGGCCTCCTTTGCAGCGCCCGGACGTTTAACTTAGAATTTTTCGAGAAAGAGACAACGGACTTGACAGTGTTTGCTGGTATAGTAGATATTGGGTTGAACGATAAATTAGAGTTACTATCTTTGCAAAGTGTAGAGGTTTTTAGAAATGGCGAGAAGGCGAACACCAACGTTGTGTTATACAGAGACGCAGGCAAAACCGAGCTGTATTTAGGCCCAACAACACAGGACGGCGCCGGCAATTGGTACATCCCTCCCCCATCCCCGCGTGTTCCGGCTCGCAAACTTTATGCACGAGAGGTACCAAACGATATAGTAGTTATAGAACAAGAAAAGAATGAGTTTGTGCCAGATTTGAAAGAGGCGAAACCAGATTCTTTGGAGCCAGGAAAATCTGAGCCCAGCGTTGCAGAAATTATAACTCATTATAAAAAAAGAGATCCCTGTAGCTATTTTTCGCCTTTAAGTGTAAGCAAAACTGATGATGGTGTGCTCGCTCTTGCTTTTTCTTTTGATAGAGAAAATTATTTTAAAGATTTGGGAGCTTATGGCCATTTAATAAAAGGCGAAGACGAATTGTTAAGCTCTTTTAGACTTCTTTCGGTTAAGATTTTGCGAAGGAGAAAAACGAAAAACAGCGCCACGAGTGAACTAACTCTGTCACACACACCAGCGCTGGATTATGACACACGGTGGACATTGGTCACTAGTGAGGTAACTTTTCCTGCTTTTACAACTCAGCCGGGAATTTTTACGATCGCGGCCCGGGATCCTGCCTTAATACGCCTAAAGGAAGGCATTTATCAATATTGTGTGGAACTCGAGTTCCTTGATCGTAGTCAGGAGAAGATAGATGATATTTTAAATAATAATGTTACTGGGCTTAATATAACGATGGCAGAATTAAAGAAGCTTTATACCGGGGCAACCCTCCCGAAAAACTATGACTCTAAAGCTGACCAGTTGCATCAAAGTTATCTTCGAAACTATTTAAACCTTAATCCTGGGAACCAGACTGATCATCTCGCACGAGAACGATATTTGAGCGCCATGGCAGTTTTTAAGCCCGAGTATAGCAAAGGAGAATACTACACGAAGCTAAAAGGTCTAACATCGATGGAAGAAACGGGCCCAGAGGGTATTGCCACACTGGAGGGCCTAATCGGGGATTTGAGATCCCAGATTGAGCGCGAGGTTGAAAGTTTCTCGTCTACTCCTGCGCGCGGGAGTTCGGGTTGTGGCCGCGGCACAGGGCCCACGCCTAAGCCAGACGTAAAAGGTTCCGGCGATCCTGGAAAGAGGATTTTAACGGTAAGGTGTTGTTTTGAAGATTTCGTTGACGCATCTGAATTTCAACATTATGGATTTGATTATCTTGAAACTCCCGGAGTTTCTGTTTCAGATTCAGTCAATGCCCCTTTTAAAACCATCACTTACACAATGATGGAAGATATTTTATCAACTGAGGAGATTAAAATTGATGATGCCGCCCACTCTCGCCGCGGCTCCCAGAGTGCCTTAACATTAACCCCCAACTTTTTCAAGTTAGGTGATATGAAATATGAGATTAACTCAAAAGATCACACCAAAGATGAAAGTAAGGGCGTCGGCCTACGTTTGGCTGCCGCAAATTTATACAAAAATTCTCCTTTGGATTTGGATCAGTTTCAATTAACTTATAACCCCACTTCTTTTCCTCTGGGGCACGTGACACAGCTTCATACCGCCATCGCGATGATGGCATTCTATAGCTGCGAAGTAAAGGTTATGCCAGATACTCAGATAACATCTGCGGGCGCCGTAGAGATTGGGTCTCCCGAAGAGATTCTTTTTGGAGATATTACTCAAATAGCAGCGACTGAGGGATCTCCTTATCTTGATGCTGCCCTAAAGGTTTCTGAGCCGTCGCCGTTTGTAATCAACAAAGAGGGACATGATTCGGTGGCTGATTTTGACGCAGCCACCACCAATAATTCTCAAGATTATAATTATTTACAAGAAATAGTTAAAATTGACCCGTGTATTTTGTATCATTTAATACAAACTGATTATTTTAATGCCGCCGAGGCAGGACTACGAACGGGAGTTAAAACAATTACCAGCGGAGATGTATTTAAATTAAAAGAGGGGACTGGCCAAAAAGTAATTGCTATGGCAGCCACGCAAGAGTCGTCGCTCTCAAATACCCCCGCTACTAAAATTGCTAAAGCTATGGGAATGGGAAAGGAGCGAGGCACCATCTCGCGCCAGCAGCTTAGTTACGCACATCGCTTGAATCCTAACCGAGGAAGAGCTAACCAAGTTCGGGGGTGTGCTATAAACGAGTTTGCGCTAAAGTATGGCCTGGAGAAAAAAATTCAGTATTTAGGAGGTTTTCGCAGCGATCCCGTCGCCGGCGCGATGCTGGGGGCGCCCCTTTGGGTCGATCTTACCAGGCAAGATCTGAATAATTTTTCCAAAACTGCGACACTCCTTTTATGCCGCCTCGCCGAAAATCACACTGAAGCAGGGTTTTCTCAGTTCAAGGGGGTCATCGCTCCAATTTATGATAAAACGTTTGTAATTTCAAGCGGCGGCATTCCTCAGCGAACACAAAAATCTTCAACAACTATCAAACAACATTCTTATACTTTGCAAAAAAGTACTTACCGTGAGGCTGCCATCTATAGTTCTACTATGCCGTCGGAAGTAAGTGCCAACGCTCTGGCTGCGCCCGAGTTTATCATGCAAGATTCGGAAGCAAAACCTCGTCGTCTTTCGGGTCTTTATACTGACGGGACAGACTTTCAGCGACCCAATGGCAAGATTTATCAAGGCATTTATCACATTCATGTTAAATCAGATGGTATAGCGGTCGCAATGGCTGGAGCTTTTCACACAGAAAAATCACACGAGACGCTGAAGGCGATAAGCAATAGGGCCCGCAAGATGATCCTTCAAACAGCCGAAGGGCGTACTCGACTGGCTAAAGAAGGCGGCACTAAGACCAGGAGCTCATACTAATGCCGCACGACAATTCTCGCAAAAATGTTCATTATGTCACGCCGCGCCAGGCGGGCTTTGCTGTCGAGTGGGGCCCCGAAGGTACCCGCGACGGCCCGCATGGTTTGGAGTCTACGAGCGACTCAACTGTTCCCACTGCTGTTGCGTTTATGCCAGAGGGCTATAACGGTGTCTTGAAAGATATAGACTATTTTAGACGCAGCTACGGGTATTATTGGACTTGGACAGAAGGTACCCTTACAAATCAATACCGGAACTTCCGCACCCTTAATCTCGGCCATCCGCTCACCGTCCCACCGGCTAGAGTTTACTCGGGATTTATGATCAAGAGTTACCTGGGACTGCCTGAACAGCCGGTGGCTTTTGCCCTAGGCGGCGCCGACGTCGCCGCGTACGATCTGCTGGCTTGGTCGGCCGCCGGCATAATTCCTGCGTCAACGGATCCATCTTACTGGGCCGCGAGGGGATTGGGGAAAGGTGAGTCCGCCTTCACGTTGACGGGCCCCTCCCCGGCAGACATCGTGGTGACCCCCCCAGATAGCCCCGTGACCTACCCTCCCTTTTACTACGGAGGCGGAACCTACGGGTATTTCGCCGGCCCTCTTACTGAGGTTCGAACAATTATCCTGTATGGCGACGACAGCCGATGGCCAGGCGCCGGCAGCTCGGGAGTTCCCGGTGCTCAGCAGTCTCTTCTCAATGAGCCGTACTGGACTATGTGGCAAACGTATATGCTGGGGTCATCCAATCCACAGGTATCTAATAGTCCGGCGGCACAGGCTAATGATGTACCCGGAGTGCTCGGCCCTTTTACGATGGCCATCGGCGGCATGGCTGGCGACGGCGTCGGTCGCCGCGGCTATAAGGATCACACATTTTTTGCCGGGGCCCCTCCCAAAGCTGTGGTTGCAACTCCGATTTATAATTATTATAGCCCTTCATTTGAGGATACTCAAAGTGGCGCCGGAAGCTTTGATGAGGCAGCTCTCCCCAATCTTTATTCTGTGTTATCGATAGCTGCGGTACCCGGAGACCCTACCAATTATTTGTTTGGTTCCACTGCTTCTGGGGTTAATCCTTATACAACCGCGGCAGTCGTGGCGTTTCAAAATAGATGTTCCCATCTGGGCGATGAAAATTTATCCTCAGATTCAACGGCGCCGATTGATTATGCTCAGGTCGCCGACCATGCTGGGGCCCCAGGTAATTTATTGTCTATCATTGCCGCACAGACTCCCAGCACCGTCAACAACGCCAACCTGCAATGGGTCAAACGAATAAATAGTCATATTGGCCTAGGCGCCCGAATTGTTCGGAATAATCGGCTAGCCGAAATGTCGGCTATGAACGCACCATGGCCATTTGGGGTTCGGCTACAAATTCAGTGTGATGAAGCTTCCGGACTTTTAAATCTTTCTGGGGGCGATATCGGGAATATGAGCGATGCGATGGCGATAAAGATTAATCAGCTGTTGGCCGATTTCTTTCTTTATGAAATAATGCTAGCTAATTTAAATAGTTATGGAAAAAAGACAGTTTTTGGGCCCTCACCGGGCAATCATGTCGGAGCCGGACAGGGAATGACAACAGACGATTGGATTTTACAGGCCGGCCAGGACAACATCTACCATGGCGAATGGCTAAAGATTTATGAAGAGTTACCTATGGATACGGATGCCTTTATCGGCGGTGATCCTAACGTCCCGCGAAAGTACTCGGGATTTGGGTGGATGCCGTCAGCGTGGACCCCGGACGCGTCGATCACTCCCGCAACTGCTGACCGCGGGTACGACGATATTGGTGTAAGCAAAATTAGAACAATAGATGTGAAACATCTATTTGAGAATGCTTTTGATCAGGTGGGGCGCCCATATCGCGACCAATGGGGCCTTGGCTATTCTGGGGTTACGGGCCTGAATAAGTCAGCAGGCGTTTGGGGATCCCCAGCCGGTTCTCCGCTTGGCCACGGCACCATGATAGGCACTCCGGTGAGCAGCAAAGATGTTGCGACCGCAACCCCTAGTCTGGTTGAGGAATCTGATTTTCTTGCACAGAATGGCGGCATCGGTGTTGTCCCCTCTCTCCTGCAACTTATGACCCGGGTCGTATCTCAGTATACTCATGAGCGCATGCGCACATATGAAGAGATGTGTATGGGCGTCGGTTGCCATAACGAGCCCCTGTGCTATAGGATTAGGAAATGGCGGATCGACGACGTTGGTGCACCTGAAAGCCTTGTCGGCACAGTTTATATTCCAGCGATAGGAAATGCACCATCGCAATCTCCAACCCCAAATGATCCTTATACAATTACCTATTTTGACTCTCAAGTTAAATATAATCAATTATACAGGTATCAGGTTACTGCATATCGTTTAGTTGTAGGCAATGAATATAATTATACTGATCGTGAGGTGTTTCCTGGGCCGCCTACACTTTATCCTACAAATCTTGGAGGACAGCTTGGATTTAACGAACAGGACGGATCCGCCCTCGGGGGCCCTCCTGTAGATGTAACGATTCATGCTGGCAAGGGAAACACCGGCGGCCCCAATTCCGGCCTCGGGAACGAGCCCGGCGAGACCACCGGCGACGATGATGATGAGGGAAACCGAATATGGCTGAGAAACCGCGGAATCGCTATCTCGCCGCATAAAAGATCTTATACGGGGGTAATGGAACAGCCTCTTAACCCTAACGTTTTTACCAAAATTGCCACCTGGAAAACTGGATATCTTAGTGGCGACGCCATAATAACAATACCGACGGGAGATGCAGCGCACCCGTTTGATCCGGCGGAACCTTTTAAGTGGGATGTGCGATGGGAAGGTACCGCTGCAGCCGCCGGCGACCCGGATGTAGAGAATAGTTTTCCAGTTGAACACTACGTGGCAAGCCATGGCCACCCATTCCGTTCCATCGAAATAGATGTTTTGCTTGAATCAATGAATTTAGCTAATGAGGACTATGCAACAAGGTTTGTTTGTGCCACCAATATGGATAGCTGGTACGATGCACACGAGCCCTCCACCTCGGACGGCGAAGGCTTCTTTGTTATAGCACATATCCCCAGCATCACACACCTTCCTGATCCAGACAAACATACGGCGATGCTCCTTATTAGTAGGCTAGCTGATACGCGCATATTGGGCAAGAGTCTGGATCCGGTGCTGGCCAGCGCGTTTAACCCCCAGGTGGTACTGGCCCCGCCGGTCGAGGAGTTGCCTTTTATTAATGATTTCCCAGCAGGGACGGTGCACACCACTGTCCACGCCGCATGCACCACCCCAGAAGCTTTTGATTGGTATTTTGGGGTAACCCGATATAATAGCAAGTATCCGGCCTACAATTACACAATCCGCATGGAAAGAACATTTGCTTTTGATACGGGTGCCTACGGAATGAATCCGCCTGTTCCTATAGCCGACGCAAATGCTGGCACGGCGAAGGTGCAGGTAAATAATTATGGATCTCTTAAAATTGTAGAGGTAGATTATGGGATGAGCGAAACAATTAATGTTCATGATTTGCCACCAATGTGGCCTGATAATGAGTTTTATCCTTTTATGGGAGTCTCCAATAAAGTTAAAATTCTGCTCAATCAATTTAATACCTCAGACGAACTTCTTCCGGTGGTCATTAAACCAAACGATATAAGCATATTTAACCAGATGTTAGCCGATCAGTCAAAACAGGAAGGTGACCCTATACTTTTTGGAGGCGATGACACTTCCATCCGGTTTGAGGTTTATCGCTTAGACCACGAGCCAACGAATTATACGGATTTTGCGAACGCTCGACATAAAGTATTATACACTCAACATGGCGTCGGAGAAGGCCTCGTAAGTGTTACAGCGGCATCAATGATAGATGACATAGTCCCCAACGTTGCATATTATTATTGTTTTCGAACCATTGATAAAGGCGACTATATATCCAACCCTTCCCCGGTTATCAAGATACAAATAGTTGATAATAATGGCCGTATATATTTTATTAATGAACCACACGAAATGGCACCTCCTATTAGAGGAAAGAAAGAAAAGTCATTTAAGAGATACTTAGAGATAGGAGCATCGATAGCAGAGAAGCAGATAGAAACTGCAGTTGCTGGTGGAAATTCTGCCGGCGACGTTGCTGCAGATGCTGACTGTATTGTGGGACAAACTGATGGAGTGATGAGAAACCCTCAGAATAAATCATTTAAGGTCAGGCTTACTGGCAAAGACACAGGACGAAAGCTGGATTTGAATATTAAATTTGATATAGAACGAATAACAAATCCTAAATATGGGGATAATTAGTTCTATAAAACTATTTAATAATAAGGATTTAATATTATGGCATTTTTAGATAATCTTGGTGATACAATTGTAGACGGCACACTCACCACAGTCGGTCGCCGCCGGCTTGCGCAAGCTGGTGGCTGTCTACAGATAGTGAAGTTTGCTTTTGGTGATGATGAGGTCAACTACGAGTTGTACGATAACAATATGGTGCCAGCTTATAAGCCGCTTACATTGTTGCAAACCCCCATCCTGGAGGCGTTTTCCAACAGTAAAGCTTCCATTAAATATAAATTATTCAAAACAATGCGGCAAGATTTGTTTTATTTGCCAGTACTTAAAATAAATGATGGACCAGGAAGCGCCCGCAACGGGGACGGCGTTGCAGCTAAGTGGATTGTTTTAGTAGATGATACCACCGTGAATGCGGCGCTCCCAAAGCAAAATCAAACATCTGGTTTAAACGCCGGGATTTTGAATGGTTTTTCACCGGCGAACAGCCCTAATAAAATTATGATTGATCAGGGAATTGATAATATAGCTGAGATAACATGCCCAGATGAATTGAGGGAAACTCAATATATCGTGAAGATGGATCAACGTTTTGCCCAGCTTTACAGCCCCATACAGGGAGGCACGACCGTACAATCAGACAATCCTGCAGCCGGCCGTGGCGCCGCTGCAAGTTCTTTTGTTGACGCGGATAATATTGCCACCTATGTGCTCACATTGCAAAATAGCAATTTTGTGAGCCAAGACTCTTCTTTCCTTATGAACTCCGGCAACCAAAGTCAACCCACTGGGAAGGCCGTCAGAGGAGGGTTTGGGTCAAGGATTAGTTTTAGGATTCAGACGCTGCTTGGTTTAAGAACTGACTATTTATGGAACGTACTCGGGTCAACTGGTTCTGATACCATTCAGGGTGAGCTCACCCTCGGCGCCTATAAATATATTGATAGTGCCATTGATATCTTTGGCCAAACCACCGGGGTTAGCATTTCGCTTCCCATTCGGTATGTGAAGAAAATATAGGATAAGGAAGTACAATGGCTACATTTTATAAACCACTCGGCGCTAAGGACATAACCACAAATAAAGAGGTGCTATGTGAAGCGGTTCCAATCACGGGCACCATAGTGTCAGGAACGTACATTAATGATCAGAACATTAAAAACTATGCCCACAATAAGGAAATGTTCCAAGCAGTTTTTGATTACCCTTATCTTAGTTCTTCCGCAAACCACATTTTTGATTTAGCAGTAGGTTTCTCGCCAGAGTCTTCTCTATCGGGGGCAACCATTGGTGGCGTTGTAAACACTGATGATAAACAGTCACGCAAAATTAACATGTACAACCAAATGTCTCAAGTTTTGGTTGGCTATAGTCAAACTGGCTCCATATTACGATTTGACCAGGATGCTGATTTGGCGTCAACCACTAAGATAGATGAAGCATTTTTCATAAACTTTTCACGATTAATTGTGAAAGATGAAATTCAGAAGCAATCTTTTTCTTTGACCCTCAACATCGGCGGAACCTCTGACAACCCGGATGATAATCTCTTAATCCAAGACCACGGAGCTTTAACGTCTTATTACACCGACTCCCCATGTGGAGAGTTTGGAATTCTTTATACGGCTTCTACGCCCATTCATGGTAACTCGGGCGTTGGACTACTTTATTACCAAGCGGGAATTGCGGTCATTACGGCTAGTGTTTTTACTGGTAATGAGAGCAATTACCTAGCGACTGTTGTGGACCCCGACGGCGGCGCAACACTGAATTATAATAATATTAGGGCCCTCTTGATCTCCGGTTCTATTTCGGGTTCTTGTGACGCTTTCCGCAATCGTTTAGCAAACGTTTCGTTTAATAATACGACGGAAATTAACTCTACCATTTATTTCTGCCGCGCGAACTTTAACGAGTTTAACTACTCCAGTAACCCCACGTATCTTAGCTCCAGCCAAATTCGAGTAAAGAGATCTCCCCAGGATCAGCCCAGAGCCTATATTACTAGTTGTGGACTATATACCGCAGATGGGGAGCTGGCCGTTGTAGCCAAACTGTCAAATCCGATAGAGAAAAATTATTCAGATGAAGTGATTATCAGGGTGAGGGTGGACAGTTAATGTCGGCGTTACGAAAATGAAATGTCTTATATTTTCAGGTTCAAAAAAAGCGACAAGATAACTAATATTGTAAGAACTTTCCCTAAAGTATCTTTTATATTTCATAACCTTACTGCCTATTATAATAACCAAAAAACTTTAAGTGGCCCGTTTACTGCTAGTATTCTTGGGATGCCTTCGGGATATATTTCTCTTTATGAGCAAAATATCAATCGCAGCGGCACCCTCAATTTCGCACGAGTGAATGCGGCCGCATTGGCAGCAGAGCCTAAAGACCCATTCAGATATGCAGTAGATAACTCACAAGATCCTACAACCTATTATTTGGGGGATAACCCCAGATATGCTTCTTTTGTTATCAAAAACGGCACGCGCCTTAATTATAAGACCGTATCTACTGCGGAGTACAATAACACCGGCGTAGGGGATGCTTTGGTTAAAAATTATCCCCTCTCCTGCTCTATAGAAAAATATTACTATTCAGCTACGGAGCCTCGCTATGTGGCTTCCGCGCCCGTACCCGCGGCCAATCCAACTACCGGAAGCGTGTCTTATCTTTATGCTCTTAAAAATACCCTTAACAGTTATAAAATTTTAAATACTCTTTATGCGGTATCTTCTTCCGTTCGCGATCTAACTTCTTCAGTGGTGGCCAATGGTGGTGTTGAGGCTGCTCTAGTTACTATTCCGTCGTTATTATATGGAGACAAAATTAAGAAGGGAAGCGTGGATCTCAAGGTTTATATTACGGGAACATTGGTAGGTGAACTTAAAGATACCAATAGAGACGGTGTATTGCATCAAGTGGGCCCCCAAGGCTCTAACGGCTCCGGGTCTACCGCAGGCCTGGTCCTTTATAATGAAGGATTTTTGGTTTTGACGGGGTCGTGGGATTTGACTGCCGCCGGGTCTTCTTTCGCGCCATCTCACGTAGAGACATATGGAACCACAAACAACTATCCCACTTGGGTAGGCTTTGCTCAAACGATCTCTTCGTCTGCCACAGATCTGTCCGCGCCCAATACTAGTTGGAATTTAGATTTTAGTGGATCGCACGTTATCCCCACAATGATGATGTTTGCGACCGCCCCGGCAAATCAACTAAATCATTCTAACAATCCTACGTATCGGGACTTCGCATCTCCTCAGGTTATGTCTTCTGGGTCTACCGGTTATGCACAATATAAAGATGCAGCTATTAAAAATACTGTAAGTTCGTCGTATAATGATCCTACAGGGTCATTTCAGAAGATTACTTATATTTCTAAAATTGGACTTTATGACAAGGATAAAAATTTGATAGGCATCGCAAAATTAGCTAGGCCAGTAAAGAAGCTAGAAGAGCGCCAGCTCACTTTTAAACTGAAACTAGACATTTAATGATTTTAGGCCTAGACATATCAACCAGTATTACTGGTTATACTATTTTGGATTATGACGGCAACCTTATCGCTTGCAATCATATAGATTTGAGAAAAGAAAAGGACTTCTTCAAGAAAATACAAATTGTAAACTCTCGTCTTGAAGTGGTAAACGACACATATGAGATAGAGCAAGTATATATTGAGCAATCTCTTCAGTCCTTTCGCTCAGGGTTCTCATCAGCCCAGACTTTATCTCTTTTATCAAAAATTAATGGTATTATTTCGTGGCTGTGTTATAATCTTTTTGGAGAGCCCAAGTATCTCGCTGCCACCTCCGCCCGCAAACTATGCGGCATTAAAGTCCCCCGGGGACACAAAGCAAAAGCCGTTTCTTTGCAGTTTGTTGTTGACAACGTGCCCGGATTTGAGGTACAATACACTAGACATGGAAATCCTAAGCCTGGTTATGCTGACCGGTCGGACAGCTATGTGATCGCAAAGGCAGGCTGGATCCGTGAAAGAGAAGAAGCTAAAGATACTGACTAATGTGTTGGGGGCCGGCTACCGGACCAACAATGAGTATCTTTTTAAATGCCCCTACTGCGAACATCACAAGCGCAAGTTCTCTGTAAATTTAGATAAAGGCTACTATAAATGCTGGGTGTGCGACACCCGCGGCAAGAATATCTATCGTGTCGTTCGCCGTTTTGGCACGAACCACGACAAGGCCCAGTGGCGCGACTTCACTTCCGAGATTGACTTTGATCAACTCGAAGATTTATTCGCCGAAAAAATAGAAGAAAAACAGGTAATTGAGATGCCAGAGGGGTTTGTGTCTTTGGCCAACAGAGATGTCCCTCCCACCGGATTCGCAGCCCGTAACTACCTGAGAAAGAGAGGGGTTAACAAGCAAGACATTGTTTGGTGGAAGATGGGATATTGTGCCGGTGGCGAGTACGAAGGTCGCATTATTATCCCTTCATTTGATGAAGAGGGCGATCTGAATTATTTTGTTTCGCGTTCGTATGATCGCGCTTATTATCCGAAGTATAAAAATCCCGCAGCTAGCAAGAACATCATCTTTAATGATTTATTTGTAGACTGGAGTTCCGATATTGTTCTGGTGGAGGGAATTTTTGATGCAATTATCGCGGGCCGTAATGCGGTTCCCATCCTCGGCTCTACACTAAATCAAAACTCAGTTTTGCTTCGTAAGATTGTTAAAGAAGATGCGGGAGTTTATGTGGCCTTGGACCCAGACGCAAAGAAGAAAGAGCTGGAGATTATTAAGACATTGCTTGATTTTGACATCGAAGTTTGGAAGGTTGACATCGGGGATAATGATGATGTAGGCTCTATGAATAAAGAACAATTCCAGAAAAGCCTTGAAAATGCGACCCTTATCACTCTAGACAACTATTTATTGTTGACACTAGCAATGTCAGTCTAGGGGCCCCACATGAAAATCACCAAACAAAGACTTGAAAAGATTATAAAGGAAGAGCTGCGACAGCAGCTTGCCGAGACGACCGGGGGCCGTGCCGACAGGATGATCTCCATCCAGCTTGATGAGCTCATCAAGTCGCTCACCGATACTGGCTACGTATTCAGCATCACCAGAGATCCGTCCACGGCCACAAAGGCCATCAAAGAGATCGCGAGGGCTTTAAAAGAGATTAAAACCCTATTCGACAAAGTCTAGTTGCGTGATCAGGCCCATCGTAGAATAACATGAAAATCACCAAACAAAAGCTTGAAAAGATCATCAAGGAAGAGCTTTCGGCTGTAATAGAAGCTGACACCATAGACAGCATCCGAAGCAAGAGGGTGGCAATGGACCCTATATCACGGGCAGAACAAGAGCAAGCCCACCACACCTCCCCAGGATCCGAAGGGCCAGCAAATATGAGTTGGTGGAAGTTTTTGCAAATGCTGGATCGTATCAGGGACGAACTGGGCCATATGGTGGGCCCAGAACAAAAAGCCTATCGCACCGCGCGCGAAACCGAGATCGACTTGCAAAATCGTAATCGCGCCGCTCACGCTGTTTCTGAGATTAAAACCCTATTGGAGAGCATCAAGTTATGAAAATTACCAAACAAAGACTTAAAGAGATTATCAAGGAAGAGCTTGAAGCTCCGGAAGAGGATCTTGCAACATGTAAGCCCGAGACAGAAATCTTCAGTTTGGGCGAACAGTTAGGCGAGCTTATTGTATCTTCGGTGTTCGAAAAGGAAGTATATGGTGATATCGTAGATTATGCGATGATGTATGTTGCCGAGAGGACCCCGGGTATGGAGACCTCAGAGGAAGAAGAAATCGAAATCCCAGACCGCGGCCGAGAATACGGTGATTATTCTAATTTAGGAATTAAAGAAACCATCCGCCGAATGGTGCGAGAGACACTCGGAAGCCTATCGGAACCAGAAGAAGAATATCCAAAAAATTGGGTTATTCACAAACACGGAGTTACAGATGATAAATCGTATTTAACGAAAGATCTTCGTCGCAATCCTTGGGGATCTCTAGAGCAGGCCGAGAGGCACGAATTTAAAGAGATGGCCAAAGGGGTGCGCTTGGCTGCAACGCGTCTTGCTGCTGATGGGCCATACATAATTGATGGTATAGAGCACGCCGACATTGTTGATCTATCCGAGCCCGAAGAACCAGAAGAAGATTCAGATGATCCGGGTCTGGAACTGAGCGCTCCAACGGCACAACAACTAACAGATCTTGGATTTAACCCTTACAAATGAAAATCACTAAACAAAGACTCAAAGAGATTATCAAGGAAGAACTGAGCGCCCTAGATCCGGATGAACTTTCTGATGAAGATGTCCTGGGCGTTACGGAGCCCCACCATGAGGCAGCCAGTCCACACGAGAAACTTGTAACTGACCTTTTTTTGCGCTTAAAAACCGATCCCGCCGGAGCTTTGGAGGCTATCTATGGCGGAGAAGTTCCGGAAGATGTTGCGCAATACGTTGAAGAACTGCGCGGCCGCGAGATGCTCAACAGCCCGGCGGGAATGGAATAACCAAAAAAAGCTTGACACACCCGATCAGTAGTGTATACTAGTACTAGAGTTTAGGGGATAACTGTTTGTACAAGATAGCACACATAGCAGACACACACATAAAGAATTTAAAGTTTCATTACGAGTATAAGATTGTTTTCGAGCAATTATACGAAACACTACGAAAAGAAAACGTAGACTACATCGTACACTGCGGCGACATCGCCCACACCAAGACACAGATTTCACCAGAGTTCGTTGAGCTTTGCTCCGACTTCTTCGCAAATTTAGCGAAAATCGCACCAACCTACATCATCTTGGGCAACCACGACGGCAACTTAAAGAATAGCACGCGCCAGGACGCCCTCACACCGATTGTAAAGGCTTTGAATCTGCCAGACCTACATCTGCTTAAGAATGCCGGAGAAGTCCTTGTAGGCCCGGAGATTGCCTTTAACGTGCTGTCGGTTTTTGATGAGGAAAACTGGGTTAAGCCAAGTGATCCTGAGAGAATTAATATCGCTTTGTATCATGGTTCTGTATCTGGAGTTAAAACTGACACCGGTTGGGTGATGACTCACGGTGATCACGACATTGGTGTCTTCGCTGGTCACGACTATGCGTTGCTTGGAGACATTCACAAGACAAATCAAATCCTCGACACCGAAGGTCGCGTGAGGTATTGTGGCTCCACGGTTCAACAGAACCACGGTGAGACAAATGACAAGGGATTATTGATTTGGGAAATTGAAGATAAAAACGAATTTCGCGTGAGTCACCATGTTTTGCTTAATCCAAAACCATTCGTAACAATAGAACTCACGCCAAAGGGCCGAATGCCAAAGGGAACCAAGGTTCCCCCCGGCGCTCGATTGCGTCTTGTGAGTAATAATAATTTGCCGCTTGATGTTATGCGGAAGGCCGTAGAGGTAGGAAAGCATCGATTTAAGCCCGAGAGCATCACTTTTTTGAATCGTGCCGCAGGCGTACGCGGCACTGTTGAGATTGGCGCCGGGTTCAAGGTGGAGAATTTGCGTGATAAAGGAGTTCAGGAGAATCTTATTCGTGAATATCTAGCCGACTACACTCCGTCGGAAGAAACCATCCAGAGAGTATTTGATCTCAATCGTAAGTATAATTCACAAATTGAAGAGACTGAAGAAGTTGCTCGGAATATTAACTGGAGCCTTAACAGGTTTGAATGGGACAACTTGTTTAACTATGGTGATGATAATAGTCTTGATTTTTCAAATCTTAATGGGATTGTAGGAATTTTTGGTAAGAACTTCTCAGGAAAGTCAAGCATTATTGATGGGCTCCTTTATACCATGTTTAACACAACTTCCAAAAATGAGCGCAAGAATTATAATATTATAAATCAAAATAAAAAAGCTTGTTCCGGTCGCGTGGAACTTCAGATTGGGGATAAGAACTATATTATTGAGAGAAACTCTCAAAAGTATATTAAAAAGTTAAAGGGAGAAGTAACGAACGAAGCGCGCACACAACTAGAGTTCGTCGGTCATACTCCGGATTTAGAGGAGCCTGTAAGTTTAAATGGCACGACTCGCAACGAAACAGACGCACATATTCGTAAGCGCTTCGGCACAGTGGAGGACTTTTTGTTAACTTCAATGTCAAGTCAGCTTGATAGTCTGTCTTTTATCAAAGAGGGCTCAACGCGCCGAAAAGAGATCCTCGCCAAATTTTTAGATTTGGATATTTTTGAAAGGAAGTTTAAATTAGCTCACGAAGATTCGGGAGACCTCAAGGCCCTCCTGCGTCGCATGGGCGATATAAATTATGATAATGATATAGCAATTGCAGAAGTACAAAGAGACGAAGTACAACAAACACTGGATGATGAAGTGATTATATGTGAGCAATTGCGTCACGACTTGTCCTCCGAAAAAGTAGAGTATGATTCATTGAGCACTCAAATTGATTCCATTCCGGCCGAGCGCCTTGATATTAAGATTTTGTTGGAAAGCAGGAGCGCTCTTAGCAATAAGATAGAAGAGGTAAACGTTAATGTTTCGGAGTTGAAGGAAGAAAACTCTCAATATGACAAAGAACTTAAAAAATTTGATGATTTCCTCACATCCATGGATATAGAAGAACTCCTTGAACAGAAACAAGAATATGATGAGTTTAAGCAAAAATATGATGACACAGTAAATCGCGCTCGCCTTATGGATAATGAGTATAAGGCGATGAGCAAGAAAGTTCATTTACTTGATGAAGTACCCTGTGGTACTCAATTTCCGAAATGTCAGTTTATACGTGATGCTCATATCGCCGCTATTGAACTGCCTTCTTTAGAGGTGGACATCATAGACAAGATAGAATCAGCCAAAAAATACAAAAAGAAAGTAGTCTCTGTTAATTCAGCAGAGATGATAGAACTGATCAACAAATACAATGAGGTTATTATAAAGAAAAATAATCTTGAGATTGAAAAGCGAGACAATAAGGTTTCCATTGAAAAGCTTTACGCCAAAATTAAAAATCATAAATACGACCTAGAGACGACAAATGAAAAAATTGATTTGTATGAAGAAAAAAAGCAGCTTATAAAAAATATAGAGAAGCTCCTCTCCGCTCGCGACGAGGTTCAAAAGAATATTGTTTCCACACACGAATCACTTTCTATTCATGAAGACTTTATTAATCAGCGACACCGGTTAATTGGATCTTTGGACCAGAAGGTGGATTCTTTAAAAGAGAAAAAGTGTGATCTTATTAATATTCGCCAAGAGTACGCGGCTTATGATTTATTTATGCGGTGCATGCATTCTAATGGGATAGCTTATGATATTATTAAGAAACGATTGCCGGTGATCAATTCTGAGGTCGCCAAAGTCCTTTCTAATATTGTAGATTTTGAGATATTTTTCCAAGAGGACGGCCGAAAGTTAGATATTCTCATAAAACACCCGAAACATGATCCACGGCCCATTGAGATGGGCTCCGGTGCTGAAAAAACTGTGGCTGCCATGGCAATTCGTTTAGCTCTTTTGTCAGTTTCCTCGTTGCCTAAGGGGAATATATTTATATTAGACGAACCCGGGACTGCTTTAGATGCTGAAAATATGGAGGGTTTCGTACGAATTCTTCAGCTAATCAAGATGTATTTTAAAACGGTTATACTTATTTCACATGTGGATTCATTGAAAGACATTGTTGATATGGAGATAATCATTGACAAAACCAACGGATACGCCCGAGTCAACCAATAAGTCGCAGTCCAAGCCGTACCGAGTGATTATAAATGCGGATGAGTAAAATCGTAGATGTGTGAGAAATAAAAGCGAAGCGCGCTTTTTTTGAGTTGGTCATCCCCCGTATACCACACCCAAGCTACAAGACTTTTGACCATATTGATGGCCACTACGGTATTTCGTATATCTTCTTCAATCCAATTAATGTGTTCTTCGTTTGGATCATCTATAGATAAGTCCAGGTCCACTGCTATAGAATACAAAATATACCAATTGTTATTTTCGTAGGCGGTATGCGCTTTCTTGAAAACACGTTCTAGTCTATGAATCTCCTTTTCGGAAAAACCATCAGCACGCACCTTATCCGGGTGGGTACATTCAGCAATTTTACGAAACAATTTTTTTAGTTCAGCTGGTTTATTTTTGTGGGTGGTATCTTGTGGCTCTTCTGTTTTAACGTCAGATTTTATGAGAGCTGTGCAATCATTTTCGTCGACTGCAGGCTCTTCGGAGATTAGTTTTGGAGCATCAACTTCTCTGTGCGCCTCTTCGGGGGTCACCGATGCTTCAAGTTTTTGGTTAAGAGCCGCCTGCTCTTCCGTAGAAAGTTGATCTATTAATTTCCGAACTGCTTCGGCAAAAAGCTTTTTGGCTTCAGAGGATAATTCTTGGTGATATTCTAAGTCAGCATTTACAAACTCAGCTTTTTTGAGGATTTTTTTAAATTTCAGCTTAAGTTGTTTAGACATAGTTTCTCTCTGCTTCTAATTAGAAGAAAGGAGTTGAATATTATGAAACACATTCTTGACAAGGGGTTGAACAAAATGGTTTCGCGTAAGTTGCTCGCGTGGACAACCGCTACCGTATTACTTATGTTTGCAGATCTTGCTTCTGGCGATTGGGTGATTATTACTTGTGTTTATATTGGCGGCCAGACTGTGGTAGATACGGTCGCGCGCTTGAGGGGGCATGACTAGTGAAGTTATCAAAATTAAAATTAATTACTAAAAAAACATGGTTGTATGCGAAGAAGTTTTGGTGGGCAATTGTTCTGGGACTTCTATTTGTGGTTGCCGCCCTTATTGGCGCAGTTACACGTAAGGCGGCATTTTTGAATGTAGTTGTAGGTTTATTAGAATCAAAAACTGCAGCACATGATGCTGAAATAGAAACTTTAGAAGGTGTCCATGCCACCGAGGTCGCCGCGAAGAATGCGCGCCTAGAAGAGCATCTAAAAAGAAAGGCCGAACTTGAAGAAGAGTTCAAGGAACGCGGAGAAACTCTTGATAAGCAAAAGGAAGCTGAGCTTAAAAGATTGGTAGATGAAAGCTATAATGATCCTGAGAAGCTAGCGAAAGAATTGGCCGAAGCGTTTGGACTAAAACATGATTAAAAAAATATTATCACTTTATTTGATTTCATTCTTGATGTGCCCCACTGTAGCTTTCGCGACAGGAGAATACGAGGACACCGGCGTCGGCGCCGCCAGTTATGAGGTAGTTTCTATAGAAGCTGGTGACCCGGCGCCGTTTGATGGAGTGTTGTTATCATTAGATGCAGCAGCCAAGATTGCAGTAGAGAAAAAATTTGAAAATGCTTCATGTGATCTTCGGGTTAGTTATGAACTACACCTTCAATCGGAACGATTTGAGCTTCAATTGGATTATAAAGACATCGAGGTCCAGTCTTGGAAGGATAGATATGAGTCAATGATGATATTAAAGGTTGCAGAAAATGATCGCCTACATGAATTGATTATTAAACAAAACCCGAGCAAAGACCCTTGGATGGTAGCTTTGGGATTTGGAATTGGGACTCTAGCCTCCTTGGGAATATTTGCCTTATCCACCGAAATAGTAAAATGAAACTCCCAGACTATCTTAGTACAAGAGATAAGCTGCTTTATTTTTTAAAGAGGTTTTTCCTATTCCTCGAGGGCGGCCAGGTAGACGTTGCAGGAAAGATTGTGCCCAAAGTCGACGACACATATGATCTTGGCTCATCCTCACGAAAGTGGGCCAATATATATACTGGCGATTTGCACTTGGCAAACGATAGAGGAAACTGGACTGTCGTCGAGGAAGAAGATTCTCTAACTATAAGAAACAATAAGACTGGTAAACGGTTTAAACTTTTAATGGAGGAGATTGAAGACTAATGCCTCTTTATGTTATTAATACTGTCACCGGCGAAAAAACGACCATCTCCGGTTCTGGGGCTACGATAAGTGGTTCTGGGGGCAAGGCAACAATTGGTTCCGGGTCTCTTACAGTAAGTGGTTCTGGGGGCGCTCGGTCGACATTCGGTTCCAGGTATATTACAGTAAGTGGCTCTGGGGGCAACGCAACAATTGGTTCCGGGTCTCTTACAGTAAGTGGTTCTGGGGGCGCTCGGTCGACATTCGGTTCCAGGTATATTACAGTAAGTGGCTCTGGGGGCCAAACAACATATGGTTCGGGATCCCTTTCTGGAGCTTTCGGCTTTGCTATTACTGGAAGTCTTTCAGTTTCTGGAAGCAATACAATAACTAATTATGGTTCTTTTGTATCCAACGAAGATGGCAAAGATTTTGATTTCCGTGTTGAATCAGACAATAATGCTAATATGTTATTTGTAGATGGGGGAAATGATACTGTTGGCATAGGCACCGGTACTCCCATTACGGCTTTAGATATCCATCATGATCCTACTGGACTCACGAATGATACAGGCGGAGGCGAAGTGGTAACTTTTGGGACAGAAGATGGTACAGATACTTTAGCCGCCGGTAAATTAATGTTTTTACATAGTACTGGTTCGGGTACTTGGAAATATACAGCTGCGGGTGTGGTAGCATCAGGAAGTTCACAGTTATTGGGCATCGCGCTAGGAACATCCGTAAGTGATGGTCTACTTCTCAGAGGATTTTTTGATGCAACCACCTATTTGACTGGTACCTTTACCCCGGGCGCCGCGGTTTATGTTTGTCCTGATGCTGGTTACCTGGAGCCCGCCGATCCCCCCACTGAATCGGGCGACTTTGTAAGAGTAGTGGGGTATTGTACAGATACAGCTAATGTTATCTATTTTAATCCCGACAGTACCTATATTGAGCTTACGTAATGTCTGAAGTTAGTAAAGTTAATACAGTAGCGATCGCTGATATAGAAACTATTAATGGCGTCGCGTCTGCCGACATAGAAACCATTAATACTGTGGATTTTGTGACGGGGTTTAGTAACAGCTATTCCATACAGATTGGTAACAACAATGCGTACCCCCCTGATTATTCTTATCTAAAAGTAGCCAATCCAACCAGTTATGATTTCATCGAGGGAGCCGGCGGTGATGGCGGGAGAACGGCGCCGTACGGAGATGCTCCTTTTAGTATTAGTATATGGTTTCAACAGGATGTCTTCGTTGCATCTCCTTTTATATCTAAGGCCAAAGGCAGCCCCAGCGCCTACCGCGAATGGCAGATGAACTTTCACGGCGGGAAGTATGTGTTCTTCAAACTCCTGGATTCAAACGGCTATTATATTGCTATATATGATACAACCCAGGATTGGTCGGGTCTTTCCAGTGGCTGGCACCATTTGGTTCTTAAATATGGTGCACCATCTGGGTCTGCTGACGGCGCCGGATCTGCTCGCGCTGGCGGCATCGCGCGCCGCGACTCAATGTATTATTATATGGATGGAGTCCGTTATGACAACGGCAGCACCGCCTATCCTATGTGTTACGACGCCCCCACCGCGACCTATGTTCCCTGTTATAGCGGTCTCAGGACGTCTACTGCAGCTACTGTTAACATAGGCGGGTTCGCCCCTGGAGCCAATCAAACTTTCCGGGGGAGAATGGACGAAGTGAGCATATGGACTAAGGCCCTAACTGATGCGAATGTTACCGATATATATAATGGAGGAACTCCCGGCGATTTGTCGCTTTCTAGTTCTCTTCTATCGTGGTGGCGAATGGGTGACAACAATGGGGGCACCGGCACTACCGTGACTGACGTTCAAGGGGTGGGAAATGCTAGCGCCTATGAGGGAACAACACCGGGCTGGAGCGCAACTTCCGGCTTTGATACGGATGTGCCCCCATAATGGATAAAGATAAACAAGAATATATTGCCAAACTAGAAAAGGCCATCTCACAAAAGTATGGCGAAGAAACAATTAATAATCCGCACCGCTTTTGGGACGAGGATAAAGAGAAGAAGTACATTGCTCAATCTCAGGAAGAACGACAGAAATTTGCTAAATTAGCCGAAACCCAAGACAAAGTAGAACAAGACGGATTTTTAATAAATAAAAAACTACTTACTAGAGACCATAATAGGACGTGTCCTGTTTGTGAAAAATATTCTTTTCATCCCCGTGATGATTTGTATATGAATAAATTTGAAGCATGCTTTAAATGTTATATACAATATGTTGCGGATAGAGAAGAGCGATGGGCGGCAGGCTGGAGACCAAATAAGGAAGAATAACATGGCGACAGTATTAGAAATTATTCAAGGAATCAATCAGGCTGCAGCAAATGCAGCGTGGGACGGTGCTCACGAAGAGTCCCTGCAAGCGGACGGCAAAGCCCGCTGCGCCGGGCTTCAGAGGGAGGACGGTCATTATATTCATGACCGTCGTGTAATGGATGGCTTTAATGTTAAGTTCCACGGCCCAGTTCTTCGCTTGACTTATCAAGCTGAAACACGTATTAAAGAAGTCAAAGCCAACGGGTTTGAAGACGACATTATAGGACGTCTTCAAGAAATTGTAAAGTTTTTGAAGAAAGAGTATAAGGCAATTACTGGCAACACTCTGACTCTTACTATAGAGGGTGAACATCATATTTTAGTGCAGCGCATGTCCAACTATCGCACTGATGTACAGGCTCATTGTGACTATCTGATTGGAGGCTTAAAAGACGTGGTTGAGGTAAATGAGGGCTCCGACGACGATCGTCTAGATAGCGCTATCAAAGATTGGTTGGCCCTCGGCCCCGGAAACAAACGCCCATCTAATGATACCCGCAAAGGCAAGTAACAGATGTTATGGGGAACGCCCTTACTAAGCAAGAAATACTAAAAGAGATAGTCAAAGCGGGAAAAGACCCGACCTATTTCACAATGAACTATGGGCGTATCTCCCATCCTCAAAGAGGAACAATTCCTTTCAAAGCTTATGATTATCAGCAAGATCTGCTGAAAGATTTTAACGATTATCGTTTTAACATTATTTTGAAAGCGCGCCAGCTCGGCATTTCTACAATTACTGCTGCTTATATTAGCTGGCTGATGTTATTCCATCGGGATAAAAATATTCTTGTTGTGGCCACCAAACAGCAGACCGCTACCAATCTTGTTAAAAAAGTAAAGTCTTTGATTAAGAATTTGCCCGAGTGGATGCAGATTGCTTCTATTACTGTGGATAATAGGACCTCGTTTGAATTATCAAATGGGTCACAAATTAAAGGCTCCTCTACCTCTGGGGATGCAGGCCGTTCAGAAGCTTTGTCCTTGTTAGTAATTGATGAGGCCGCCCACGTCGAGAAGCTTGGTGAGCTGTGGACTGCCCTATATCCCACCCTATCAACTGGCGGTCGGTGCATCGCTCTTTCCACTCCTAATGGGGTGGGAAACTGGTTTCATCAAAATTGTGTGGAATCAGAAGCCGGCACGAATGATTTTTATATGACAACATTGTTGTGGGACGCTCATCCCGACAGGAATAAGGCTTGGTTTGAAAAAGAAACCAGGAACATGTCGAAACGTCAGATTGCCCAAGAGCTAGAATGCAACTTTAACGTATCGGGGGAGACCGTGATCCATCCGGATGATATCCAGTGGTATTTGGATAGAACTGAGGCTCCGGAATATAGAACCGGCTTTGATAGAAACTATTGGATTTGGAAAAAACATAGTCCCGATAAACCATATTTGATCGCCGCTGACGTTGCTCGTGGCGATGGGAAAGATAATAGCGCATTTCATGTGATAGACCTAGAATCAATGGAGGTGGTTGCTGAATATGTCGGAAAGCCTACGCCAGACGACTTTGCTGATATCTTGTTTAATGTGTGTGGTGAATACGGAAATCCTATGTTAGTTATAGAAAACAACAATATAGGCTTTGCAGTACTTAAAAAATTGCTTGATAAAGGGTATTCTAATATATATCATTCGAGAAAGGGAGATCACCAATACGTTGACCCACTAAGTGCACAATGGCAGTCTAATGTTCTACCAGGCTTTACAACCTCTTCCAAGACGCGTCCGCTTATTGTGGCCAAGATGGAAGAGTTTATGAGGAACAAACTAATTAAGATTAACTCTAATCGGCTGATTTCTGAGATGAAAACGTTCATTTGGCACGCAGGACGACCACAGGCTATGCGAAGTTATAACGACGATTTAGTTATGTCGTTTGCTATTGGATGTTGGGTAAGGGATACTGTGATTATAGAAAGTCAAAAAGATATAGAATACAGTAAACAGTTCATATCTTCTATTTCTACATCAAAAACTGATATTTCCACGACCATTCCAGGTATGCAGGGACACAAAATGACGGAAGAAAATAATCGCACAATAGAGGGAGCCGATTTCAATCAAGAATATCTGGCTCTTATTAAGGGATAGAGATGGCACGAGACGAGAAGAACCCAAGAAATCCAGCAGCCCCGTTATTTAAGAGGCTCACGCGGCTGTTGTCGGGCCCCATTGTTAATTATCGTGCCCAGATAGCGCGCCAGGATCGTCGTTCTAATTTAGATAAGTATCGTTATAGATTCCGTTCTATGAGCGGACAAGAGTTTAAAAGACATGATAGCAACATGTCTCAGAACTATAACTTATATACATCCGCAGCATTCCGAAATCAGAATAGAGCCGAGCGGTATATTGATTTTGAGCAGATGGAGTACATGCCAGAACTTGCATCGGCTTTAGATATTTTTGCCGATGAGATGTCAACCTCTGATGAGTATGATAGGCTTCTTAATATTTCATGTATGAATCTAGAGATCAAGACTATTCTTAATACTCTTTTTTATGACGCCTTGAATATTGAATTTAATGCTTTTGGCTGGGCCCGCTCAATGTGCAAATACGGCGACTTCTTTTTGTATTTAGATATAGACGAGAACCTAGGAGTAACCTCGGTTGTCGGTCTCCCCAATAATGAAGTGGAAAGATTGGAGGGGCAAGACCCGACAAATCCCAACTATGTTCAGTATCAGTGGAATGGCGCCGGCATGACGTTTGAGAATTGGCAGGTTGCTCATTTTCGTATTTTAGGAAACGATCGTCATGCTCCTTATGGGACTTCCGTTTTTGATCCTGCTCGCCGAATCTGGCGTCAATTGGTTCTTTTAGAGGATGCCATGATTGCCTATCGTGTGGTTCGCGCACCTGAGCGCCGTATCTTTAAGATTGATGTGGGAAACATCCCACCACAAGATGTATCCCAATATATGGAAAAAGTAAAAACTGAGATGAAGCGCAATCAATTAGTTGATGCAACAACCGGCCGCGTTGACCTTCGTTATAATCCGCTCTCTTTAGAGGAAGATTACTTTATCCCCATGCGCGGTGGTGTGGGATCCGACATTACTTCACTTCCGGGCGCCAAATCTCTGGATGATATTGAAGACGTTAAATATCTCAGAGACAAGCTGTTTGCCGCCATCAAAATCCCTCAGGCTTATCTTACTAATCTTGAGGGCGATAGCGAAGACAAAACAACGTTAGCCCAAAAAGATATCCGGTTCGCGAGGACCATCCAGAGGCTCCAGCGCTCTGTGATATCTGAGCTTGAAAAGATTGCTATTGTTCATTTATACACTTTGGGTTTCCGTGGAGATGATTTAATAAGTTTTGATTTGAAACTCAATAATCCATCGCGCCTTGCCGAACTGCAACAGTTAGAGTATATGAGAACCAAATTTGAGACGGCCAACGCTGTTCCCGAAGGGACATACAGCAAGCGCTGGGTGGGTCACAATATTCTTGGGCTCTCGGATGATGAAATTCAACGTAACCAACGCGAGTCCTTTTATGACCGTAAGTATCAGCAGGCTTTGGAAGCCATTACAGAGGGTGGCGCCGTTGATACCCTCGGTCTTGGAGGCGGGGCAGGAGGAGACCTGGGCCTAGGCGGCGACCTAGAGGGCGACTTGGGGGGCGCCCCCGGAGGAGAAGGGGGCGAACTTGATTTGGGTACTGAACCCCCGGTAGAACCCGGTGAAACAGCTTTACTACAAGCTCCTGGGCGCCGCGACGACGGCCCAGATGGCCGCCATCTCGGAGGTAGTCGCCGCGCAACCCTCAGCCAACACAGCCCCGAGACAGTTACTTATAGTAGCAAGCGCTCACGCACCGGTGCATCTATCGGGAACCCTCATGGCGACATGCCAGGTTCAACATTTGGTGTGAAACGTCGTCATGAATCTATTTATAATAAAAGCGAGAGAAAATTGATGGAAAATACCACAAGAGTTCGTAAACTTGTGGAGCAGATGGAGAAAAAAGAGGCCGAAAAAGATGAAACACAATAAGAAGAGAAACACAGCGTTTATATACGAAACTCTTTCTAGAGAGCTAACGAAGGCTATTGTGCACAAAGACACAGCAGTGAAAGGAAAAGCTGTGGTTATCTTGAAAGAATTTTTTATGAAGGGGAGCCCCTTAGCAACCGAATTGGAACTTTATAAGATTTTGTTGGACACGCAAAATGTACAGGACAAGGTTGCGGCGCGCTTGTTACATGAAACTAAATTAGCACATGACCGACTGCATGAAAATACCATATTTGATGCGCAATCTAAGATCATCGCGGCCATCAACAAAGGAATAGGCCAGGACATGTGGGGAAATTTTGTTCCAAATTTTAAGTCTTTGGCTTCTGTTAGTGCTATCTTTAATCCTAAAACCTCGGTGAAGAAAAGAGTTTTATTTGAGCAGGCGATTGTTGACCGTATGAGCGCCAAGACTGAGCGCTCCGGCGACGAAGAGCTTAAGTCCTTGGATAATCTAACCTACAACTCTTTCATTAAAAAGTTCAACGAAAAGTACACAGATTTGCTTCAGGAGCAAAAAGAGTTATTAAATCATTACATCACTAGTTTTGGAGATGATGGGTTTGAGTTGCGTCTTTATCTTAACGAAGAGCTCTCTCGACTTAAAAATACTTTGACCCAAAAGGTAAATGAGAATACAGCTCCGCTTATTGTTACCAAAGTTGATGGAGTCCTGAAGTATTTGGAAAGTTTTCGTCACCGGGAATTTACCAGTACTGATCTCAATAAAATCTTAAAAACTCAAGAATTGGTTGAGGAGCTCGCGGCAAATGATTAGAATCTCTGTCGGCGGACCGCAAGCAACCGTAGAACTCAACGCTCGTAAAGCGCTTGATGGTTCTTTACTTATTATGGATCATTTAAAAATTGATATTGCTGTGATGCCCGACAAGATGAAGATTGTTACGTTTCCTAAGGCTTCCTCGACAGAAGATGTATATGACTATCAAAATCGGTTGCTGGAGTTACTCTCTGACAAGGGGGTTGTAGACCGTTCAACCATCCAGGGGGGAAATGTTTTCCGTTCTCTTGAGGGGACTTTGTTTGGTAACGATCAAGTCAACCCTTTGCAAGCTGCAGTATATGTGGTGGCAGAGTATCTGGCTTATGAAGCCGAACATGAGAGAGTTGCTGATGAGTATGAGAAGGAACTCGAAGATATGTACACGCAGCCGGATGATCGCGATTCTACCGAATATGGCGAAGTCCCGCAATACGCTGCGAAGGGTTCCATGCGTCCCGGCTACTACTACTATCCCCTCCGTAATAGGTATTAATCCATGAGCGAGATGCAACTCATAATGGAGAACTGGCGATCTTATCGCGATGAGCAACTTGAAGAGGCGTGCAAAGGCTCTGATTGCTTAGAGGAATATACGGTCGGAGAGTTTTTGGAGGATGTTGGCACGAAAACTGGGCTCCTCGAAAAGTTTTATCGAAAAATGGACGAGTTCCTGCAGAGCGGCGAGCTGGACTCTACCGAGGAGAGGGCCGTAAAAAACGTTATAAAGTATGTAGGAGATAAAGGCATCGGCGTTCTTATCGGCGGGGGTCTCGGGTCCCTATTTGGCACCCTCCTAGGAGGAGGCGCTACTGCTGGAGTAGGAGCAGCTGGTGGCG
>Ga0209434_1000198_pt1 | contig 31030 bp, 32 predicted proteins | sample ETNvirnome_2_300_FD_184068 | JGI IMG/M metagenome (GOLD analysis project Ga0209434, IMG submission 184068) | Marine viral communities from the Pacific Ocean - ETNP_2_300 (SPAdes) (version 2) | ecosystem: Environmental > Aquatic > Marine > Oceanic | place: Pacific Ocean | collected 2013-06-22 | reverse complement strand
CCGCACCATGTTGATAATATGGATATCGCATAAAAGTACGATTATAAAACATCTGGTCGCCAAAAGCTTTTTCGAAATAAGGCATGGCTTCCCAATTATCGCATATCAAATAAATCCGTGAAGCATTTCTCGCACTCAGATGATATTCTGCCCTCTTGAGATAATATTCAAGAGGAGTCATTTTACCATCTATTTTATTCCATGTCTTGCTTGATCCTCGTACAAACAAAGCTATGGTTTTATTGTCGCCCATACTTTCATTAACAATCTGTTGTATTTCTTGTTCTAAAGAATCTTTAAGCCTAATATACTTTTTGATAAGACCTGCAAACTGAGCTCTATATTGCTTATCAAACTTGGGCAATTTTCTCTTTCTAAACTTAGAAACATAAGTTTTTACCTCCGAAGCCTTGCCTAAATAGTAATGCAGATTTTGTGGCATAGCCATGGAAGATGCTGTTTTGACCTTATCTTCCTTACCAACATCTTCTAACGTGTATTCCGAAACAGGTTCAAAAAAATATTCCCATACATTTGAGCCATATCTCTCATCATAACATAGCAAATCATGACTAGTAAAGTCAACGATAGGGATTAAACTATCTCTCTCGCAATCACATAAATGATCTAAGACCTGAAGAAACAAAGAACAGATGGACGCTTTTTTTCTTCGCTTTATAACAAGAAACGTCTTACTCATATAAATGAGGCTCCGGGAACATCAACACAAACTTACCCTTATATGTATCGGATAAAGATTGAATTATAAAATCAGAAAAGTTGTGAGGCAAGATAACAAGATAATCTACGGGGTCATCTATCAACCTTTTTCTGTCTACTATTTCTACACCAATTCCTGGCACAAATTTGCCTTGTTTTGATTTTGTATCATCTGCAATATACTTCAATGGCATATGCTTCATACTATTTAGAAATATGCATCCTTTGGCAGCAGCTCCAAATCCTGCTATGCTTTCTGTTGACAAGCTCTCCACAAAACGCTGACACTTCCGCATGTGCTCAAAAACTTTCGACCCCCAATTCAAATAATACTTTAAGTCCATCTTTTGCTCTGCTGTCCTATATGCAGTTAATGAATCAGCATCTTTGCCCTTCTTTGCTATGATTAATCTCATCGTCCCACAATGAATAGGATGCTCTGATATATTTATTATCTTCAGTCCATAAGCATCAAATAACTTGTAAAGCGGAGTAACTAAATAATAATATATATGCTCATGATATACTTGATCAAATTGCATATTTTTCAATGTATCCATCCAATAAGGAAACTCTAAACACCAAATACCATCATCAGTAAGAGCACAATTAATCCCCAAAACAAAATCTTCTATATCCTCAGTGTGTTGAAAAACATTCGTTGATATAATCACCTTACATTTCTCTATTTTACTAGCCAATGCAGAAGACCAAAAATCACATATAGATGTTATTCCGTGCTCCCTGCAATCAGAAACTAAGTTCTCTGCCGGATCTATATTCAACAGATTTATCCGACTGTTTAATGCTGAAACAGCACGAAGCAGCCCACCATCATTGCCCCCAATATCTAAAAACAAATCATTTTTACGAATATGTATAAATCTTGATATATATTCATACATCTTCTTGCAATGCTCAATGTATGGCTGTCCTATGCTAGATTTATAAAAATAATTAGAGAATAAAACACGAGGGTCAATTGCATGACTCAGCATAGATAATTGACTTTTTACATATAAATGCACAGAAAGCGGATACCGAGGACAGGAAATCGCATCTTTTCGACAAACATATAAATTATTAGCTAATGGCATCAGCCCCAAGTCTAGATATTTTATATTCTCTGTGTCCCCAGTAAGAGGGCACTGATTTAAAACTTTGCATATAGACATTGTTCAGATACCAAGACCTTCTTTTTTTAAAAAACTTTTAATTTCTGTAATAGTCAATTGTGCCATTAAAATTACTCCTATAACTAGACAACTCAAATGTTCCTAACATACCATGCCATATTGGATCCTGTTTTTATGCGTTCCTGCGAAAAAGACTCGTTAACTGCACGAAATACACCCTTCTCTGGGGCATAATCATGACCTCCAATAAACCCATTCTTTTTAACTTTTGGCAGCCATGCATTAATATCATATAAACAAGCTTCATAAGTGTGTAACGCATCAATATACACAAGATCAAAGTGTGGCTTGTCAAATAAACGGGAAACATCTCGTGACGACAACCGAACAACATGCAAAGACGGCCAGGACGACATGATTTTGCAAGCTGAGAGATAGAGATTGTGCCAATCTTTTGTGGAAAACTTAACATAGCCACCATGCTCTTTGTTGCCTAGTGGAGCCCACGGGTCAATCGCCCAGTACTCATCAACCAAGGAAGAGCAAGTGCTATGAAGATATTTCAGCAATCGGCACCTAAATACTCCAATCTCTGCAAAAACTTTTATGTTATTTTCATGTATAAAGCGTTCTAAAAACCTAGAATGGTGTTCCATGGCATTCTCTCATAATTCAAATATTTCTAACGGGCCATCTTCTATACTATCGTGTTTATAGAATCTATATAATAAAGTTCCCTTATATCTTTTCTTCACTGCTTTAAATGTTTCTCTCCTGTCAAACACAAAGCCCCATTGTTGTTTCCATTCATCAGGCTTGAACCCAACAAGACTGTGATATATATCTTTCCCCTTATAGGCAAATCTTACAGAACGCTCTGGCAAACCAGACTCTGGCTTCAAGTCAGGACGATGATCAACATAAAATGAAGGAAGAGTTACGTTATATATATTTTTAACGAGAAACTGGTAAGCGATTGAATCAAAAGACTTGTGAAAATGAAAAGGTTGAGAATCATCTATATGTTGTTGATATTTTTCAATTCCCACCATTGCAGCAAACCATGCCGCTGACTCCACGGCAAATGGCTTCCTAAACTTATCAGGATCTCTTAAGGGATGTTTTATACGTCTTGTTTTAATGCTACAATACCAAGGAGCGCTCTTTGAGAGAGGACATCTCCCTAATACTCCCAATGGCTCTCCTCCGTCTTTTAAATCTTGCAACATTATATCATAATTATGTTGCTCAAGAATATTTTGTGCTAGCGAATTAAAGCCAATAACACCAAATTGATCTAACCATCCTGTGTTAGATAGATCATTCAATCGATCAAAAAAATCGAACTGCAATGGCCAACAATCCGTTTGAAACCAAACAATATGCTTGACCCCTTGTGGTTTAAAAAACTTAAAAGCAGTAGTAAGATTTTTTAACAAACCGCGTTCTTCACGATCTTTGTAAATGAAATCAAAATCTTTACATATCTTTTTTCCGAGGAGCTTTTCGTCTTCATTAGAATCCTCATCTATATTAAGAACAGGAAATGTCCCGTTATTAATTCGCGGTGCCCAGAATTCCCGCATAAACCTATAATTGTTGCGAGATGTTAGTAGAATTGCTAATGACATATTTATATTCTCACAATTAACTTTTAAATGTTATGTTTTTCGATCTTAAATATTTCTCAAAGCTTCGCTTATCATATGACGCTCCCTTTCGAATATTAACACAAAGCTCCATAGGCTGTAAATTATCCAATGCATTTATTATGTGAATATCATAGATTTCATATTCTAAAAATGCTTTAATTGGAAGAATATGATCTATAGACCATTTCTTTTTTTTGATAAATTTCCAATTCTGATGATTATGTATATGATTCCTTAAGGTTTCTGGACTGTAATGCAATAAAATGGAGCTTTTAGTCGTTTTGCGAATTCCAATGGACTTATAGGTCATTCTCACAAGTGTATTACATTTCTTTCCCCAACGCAAATTTTCTGCAACTTGCTTACGATTGGGATTATAATTACCGTTCTTTTCTCCTGTTCTTAATCCACATTTAGCACACCTTACACCTCGTTTGAAAGACGCAAAGCTGATCCAAGCTTTATCGCCACAAGAACAAATATAATGAAGAGACATATGGGCATTATCATATGATTCGCTGAGCAGATAACAATCCTGTTCATGGAAGTAATTGCGTACATAATCAAAAGAAAAGCGAAATTTTTTCGCAAGCTTTTCGTTTTTACATTCTTTACATCGCTGTCCTTTTCGAAAATCAGAAAATCTTATCTGCGAGACGTTACCACAAATACATGCGTATCTTAATAAAGTAGAAACACCCCTATACGCCGATCTCGAATCTAACAGATTACATCCATTAGAATCAAAATAAGATTTAACATCTTCGTAAGTATATTTGCGGTTTTTTATTGATATCTGTTTCTTCTTACATTCTATACAGCGATTCCCACGCCTAAAACTATCAAAGCAAATTTTCGATTTCGTGCCACAACTGCACATGTAATTCATAGGTGTTCGTGCGTCAACATAAATATCATCTAATAATATGCACTCGTGGTTAATAAAATATTGTTTGACACAATTTATTCTATATTTCTTTTTGCGATCTTGCGATCCGCATTCTTTACAATAATAGCTTCCTTGACGAAAATTTAAAAATCTTTTTCTATTTATCTTTCCACAACGACATATATATTTTAGCTTCTGATGAGCATTCTGATAATTCGTCTCCAAAAGTTTACACCCCCGTTTCGTGAATTCTTTTGCGATAAAGTCTATTTTAAATTGTTCCATACAAAATCTCTATAAAGGAATATAAATATTATTTCGTAGCTTCTATATTCAAATGCATTAATTTTCCTTTCGTCTTGTCAAGGTGTGGCAAATAACTTTGACTATAATCATCAATTTGGCTATGATCTGTTGCTCTCCAGTCATATTTTTCTACTTTCTTAAAACCAATTTCATATAAATCTGAAGAAAGAATGTCCCAATTAAAACAAATATGATGCTGGTTTAGCTGGAAGGGTTCGTCCTGCCCTCCAAATAGCATTCCAGTCAAAATTCTTAAATCTTTATTTTCATTATAATGATCAACTAACGCATCCCAATCTGGCACACTAAGTCTCAAGATACCGTCATTTTGTAACAATTCATACCATCTTTTAATAGGTTCTTTATAATGCCAGCGTGAAAAATGTTCAAGACAAGCAATGGCCACAATTACACTCACGCTATTTTGTTCAAAATCTCGTAAATAGCGAATATCAGTAACCAGATCAACACCAGGTCTATAAACAATATCACAATTTATATAACCAGGATAAGGAGATCGTCCACAGCCCAAATTCAATTTAATAGGTTCTTTAAAATTTCTTTGCATGTCACTTACCTTCCTTTTTCTTATCTAAATATTCATCTACAATTTTTCGAAACATTTCAGAGAAAGTAATGCCTCTTTTATCGCTTTCTTGTTTAACCTGACTATACTGAAGTTGAGTCAGATATAGATTTGTTCTAACCATTTTCTTTTTCATATTATCATATACGCTATAGCTGCTTACATTCCTTCTTTTATAAGCTTAATTTGCAAAAAATCTAATTCTCTCCCAGCACCTGTTTAATCCTAGAAACATATTTATCGATAGAAGTAAAATCACAGCCCCCTTCCAAGGCATCCTCTACAAAGCCATCATATCTTCCGTTCTTCTCTTGATAGTCCAGTGTCTTTCTTAATGCCTTGCCATCGTTTTCATTAATTAGCCCTGGGAAATCAGCAAAATTTCCAAGAGCCCCATGCCTATGCAATACAGCAGTAGGAACTCCTAGCTGTATCGGCTTAAACGCCATTGTTGACAAGGCTGTAATCACGCAAGCAGATTCTGCTACCAATTTATTGTCATCAAGACAGTCCTTCATAAAAGTTATGCCATCGTAAGAAGACAATGATTCTCGCAATAACAAAGATCTTTCGTCTTGCTTATTCTTCTCCTTAACCAATATACCACAGCCATACTTATCAGCAAGCCTACGTATGTTCAGGTTATCAAACACTTGTTTAGTAAAAGGTCTATAGCCCTTTACTTGTCGCTTGATAAACTGAGGATCAGTATAATTAGGAATTACAAGTATATGTTTTTTACATCTCGTATAATCCTTAAGACGATCATTAGATGGGATACCTCCCAGTAGCAAGCGTTTCTTATGCTTCGCTCTTTTAGAATCTGCTTTGCACAAACCATCTCTATCTTTTTTCCCGAACACAAATGAATAATCATATTGAGTGCCAATATGTTTCAAAACCCTATACCCCTTGTAATCTTTATTACCGTGTGGACAAGAGATAACAGGAATGCCCCTACTATTAAACCATTTATATATATCTGAAGTATATCCCCCACGTATAGTTATATTATTATCAACAATTACAAGATTCGGAAGAGTATTCTTATCAAACAAGTCTCCAAGCCGCCGCATAAATGGCTCATAGTTTTCTGCATTTTTATCTCGTTCAAACTTCGGCCCATGTAACACTCTTTGACACTTGTTAACAACAGACTTATAGAATGACAGTCGAGGGTCTATTTCACCTATCCATGGAGTCTTATTACTCATTTGAAATAAATTTAACAAGTCTACGTCGTATTCCAAAGACAAGGGATTTATAATGGGATATACCTTTTCCCCTGTTCTATAAACAGTAGTAATAAATAATATACGATTTTTCAAATTGTTACTCTAGCAAATTTCATTGTTTTGATGGCAATTCAATATCCCAGTCTTTAAAGTCCTCTGCTAAACAATCAATTTTTCTAAGTTGTTTATCAGCATCCCCAATCAATTCAAGCAATTTATTTCCTGCTGTGGTGCGAATGCCATTTAATCCATGGGTTAATCGCAACAAGTGCAAATCCTGTTCTTCTCCTTTTCTAGCCTTTGCTTCATTATACCAGATATGTGTATTAATTTGTGCCAAAATGATGATTGTTTTAATTAGTTCTCCTGTGCATTCCACATTTTTTTCTTTAATTAGTAGGTTCAAATCGTGGACAATATCAAGCATTTCTGCGCGATATTTTTTCTTGTCATCAGGAATAAATACTTCTTTTAATTGATGGATAGAAAGCCTGTCGATTAAATCTGCAAACCCTGGCAACCATTTACGATCCTCTCCTTTTTTTCTCATTTTTGCCTTTCTAATAATTCAATAGCTCTGAAGTGAGCTACTTCCGCAGATTCAAAACAAGTGCCAGCTATATGAGGAGTGATGATAATGTTTAATCCTTCTTTTTGAGCCTTCACAATCACATTATTTGAGATATCTTCTTTTTCATTGCTCAGAACATCCGTTGCATATCCTTTAATTTGACCAGAACGCAACCCATTGACTATTGCCTCTTCATCTACTATTTCTCCTCTTGAGGTGTTAATAATAAATGCACCTCCCCCTTTAACCTTCTTGATTGCCAACACATCAACAAAATGATAATTCTGCTCTGTCAATGGAATGTGCAAAGAAATTACGTCAGAACAAGACATTACATTCTCGAAGCTTCCTGACGTTTGGCTCGTACATTCTAAAACTACAGAACCTATTGCCCTACAATATGATGCATACATTGACCCTAGAGATCCCATACCTATGACACCCACTGTTAAGCTCGAAAGCTGATGCCCAATGAACGGGGAATAATCCCACTCTCCATTCTTTACAGAATCATAAGCTTGAGGCAGTTTCTTTAGCAATGCAAGCGTTAATGCAAGGGCATGCTCCGCTGTGGCAGAATTACGAGCAACAACGGGATCTCTATTTAAATGAATAACGCCAATACTATTTTGCTCACAGTAATCCATATCTATATGGTTAGTTCCTCTTGAAACAGTAACAATGATCTGAACGGATGTGCCATCTAATAAATTATCTCCTATGACATATCTCTGTTTATTTGGGTTAATATAAAGAACACTTATGCCATTAGACACAATCATATCTTTGATTAACAAAACGTTGGTTTCTAGTGGGGCATAGACTAATTTGCCCAAAGAAGATAATTTTGCTCGCACCCCATGGACATGATCAACCGGCGTTAAACATAAGATATTCACTCGCGAGTATCCTTAAACGACGAGTCCTCGACAAATCTATATTTATCTTTTATTTCATCGGTTATTTCTACTCCTAGACCTAAATCCTCTATCGAGCCTACATATCCATTTTCTATTCGTAAACTCAATAAATCCTCTGTCAATTGAAGACAGACAGCAGGTACTTCAAACCAGATTTCTGCACCTGGAAAACAAGATTGCATCGCCATTGCTAAATGCAAATTCGCAGCAATTGCAACTGGCCCGCCCCATACATGAAAAGCGACTTTATCACACTTGCCCTCAAGCGACAAGCATATTTTTATTGCCGTTCTAATGCCTCCACACTGGGAAACATCGGGCTGAGCGACATCAAGGCAATTCAATTGAGATAAAGAATAAAATTCATTAAGAGTCGTAAATGACTCGCCAAAAGCTAAGTTAGCATCTGGACACTCTGCTCTTAAACGAAATACATCTGCTGGATCGCTGGGATCTACAAATTCTTCTGCCCAGAATAGATTATATCCGCTCATTTTTTTCAAATTAGATATTGACTCTCCCAGAGACCATGAGTGTAATGTAGATTGAATAGCATCGCACATCAGATTCCTGTCGCCCAAAGATTGCCTTGCAGATCCCACTCTCTCAGCATCATTTTCCTGCAAACCTACTCGCATCTTGTATGCATTGTGTCCAAGTCCAATAGCCCGTTCAACATCTTGCGTAATTTGGTCTGGACTTAGAACAGCTGAGCCACCGCTATAGTAGCATTTTAATGGAATAGATTCTCTGTTATTGTCTCGAAATAAAAACTTATATAGTGATTTGCCCTGTCTCTTTGCAAGAACATCAAACAAAGCAATTTCTATTGCTCCGACAATACTTTTAACTACCCCTGACATAGATATACAATGTTTATTTGTAATCCGATGAAATCTCTCAGACACTTCAATAGGCATGCCGATCAAATCATCACCTATTAAATCTATATAATGTTTGACAATGGTGGGGGCATACACTCCAGAATAAGCTTCCCCATATCCTTTAACTCCATTTTGATCTACAATTTCAATGACAGAAACCGATTTTAATCCCGACGGCGAACCGAATATGTTCCCATCTCCATATGGAGAGGACAGATTAATACATGATACTTTCTCAATCATGGTATTGCTGCAACTCCTCTGCTGAGCACACATTAGTATATTCTTTAGAAATTGCAATGCTTGATGCTAAATTCGCTAGCTTAACACTATTGAAAATGTCAAATCCTGATACATGGGCAACAGCTATCGCCGCAATAAACGTATCTCCTGCTCCAATCGCATTCACAATTTCTCGCCTATGTGCTTCTATGATTTTACAACCGTTTTTATCGCACACGAAACATCCTCTTTCGCCTAAAGTTACTACTAGGCATTCTAGAGACATGCGATCAATAACTTCTTTCCCTCGCTCAAAGAGCAAATCTTCAGAGAAGTCCTCTTCTAATCCTGCTATCTGAGCAAATTCAATTTTATTTGGCTTTAAGCAAAAAACATTGTTATAGAAATCAATATTCTGTAGTTTTGGGTCAACAAAAATCGGACAACAAAATGATTCCTTTACAAAATCCATCATGCGACCGGATATCAACCCTTTGTTGTAATCTTCTATGATGATAACTTCGAAATTCTTAAAGTCTAATTTTTGCAATTTTTGATAGACCAGATTAGCTACGTCATCATCTAAGGTTGTTTTCTCATAATCATATCTAACTATCTGTTGGTTCTTGATTAATACGCGAGTTTTCGTCGTGGTCAAGTTTTTAACAGAAGATATGATATTATCAGAAGCAATATCTTGCGCATCTAACAAATTTAAAAACCGCTGTCCCGAATACCCGTGTCCAATGGTGCCCAGCAATGTTACCTCACAGCCAAGCATTTTAATATTGTTTGCCACATTCGCAGCCCCTCCCAAGCGAACTTCAAACCGATCTGCCTTAAGAATGGGCACCGGAGCTTCATTAGAGATGTAATATTTGTCCCCCACAATATATTCATCTAGCATTACATCCCCAATAACCAATACACGCTTATTAAGTAATTTATCACCTATTTGAAACATACCATTCAACCGTTCTTTTTAAACCCTCTTTCATAGATACAGACGGCTTGAAACCGAGCAACCTTTGTGCTTTAGAAATATCAATCATTCTTTTAGGAATCATCGTAGGCTTAGACGGATCAAATTCAATTCTCGCACTGTGATATCCGGTAGCATCTATAATGTAATCTAATACCTCTTTGATCGTATGAGATTGTCCCGTCGCCAAATTAATCTTCTCAAAAGAATCTATTTTATCCATAGCGAGCACTAGCCCATCTACTAAGTCGCCAATGTAAATAAGATCTTTTAGATCTTTCCCGTCACCCCAGACTACTATTGGATCATGCCGTTCTACAACACGACGGATAAGAGCTGGAATAACATGTGATGTTTCCCACTCAAAATCATCTCTTGGCCCATATGTATTTCCGACACGAGCAATGATTGTTGTCATAGGATTGCGTATTTTTGTGGCATACATCTCGCACATAATTTCACTAAAAACTTTCATCCAAGCAACGCAAAAATATTTGTCGAAGATTCCAGATAGATCCAAATCATCTTCTTTCAATGGCACATCTTTAACGGGATAAACAGTTGTCGAGCTCAAAAACACAAATTTCTTAACGTTGTTTTTATGAGATGCTTCGAGCATACGAGAATTCATTATGACATTTGGAGTAACATGCACAAGTGGCTTTTCAGCCATAATTTTCGCACCCGAGCTATTTGCTGCACACATAAAAACATAATCGATGCCTTTTGTCGCATTTAAACAACTCTCTTCAGAAGTTAGATCCGTATTTATAAACTCTACATCTTCAATATAATAAGAAATCTTATTATGATAAGTCGCATAGACTTTACAATCTTCTCGCAGAAGACGACGAACCAGATTAGAACCAATGAATCCACCGCCTCCTGCAACAAGAACATTTTTGTTGTCAAGCATTTTCTAAATAATCCTTATATTGCATCAGGCCCTGTTCTAAGCTATATTTAGGCAGCCATCCAGGCAGCCTAAATGATTTGTCGGCACATGTATACCATTGATATCCTTCTGGCACTATATCTTCATTTTCATAATAATCAAATGGAATCTTTAAATGCTCCAGCACTTGCTCAAATGTATGAGAAGTTCCAGTCCCAACGTCGTAACAACCAGGGGGGAGAACATTTAATAATGCATGAATCGTCGCCTGGACAACATCATCAATATAAATAAAATCTCGTCTTGGAGATCCTTTAAAAAGCCTAAAACGCTTGCTATTTTTATAATATTGCTGATACGCCTGATAGGCGATAGATGCCATTTTTCCTTTATGCTCTTCGCCATTTCCGTAGCAATTAAAATAACGCAAGCTAATAAATAATAGTCCTCCTTTATTCACTCCATAATCTTCGGCAACTAGTTTAGACCAAGCATATAAATTATTAGGTACTTCATCATCGCTTCCATAAACAGATGCAGAGGACGCAAACACAACTTTTGCATGATTCGTAGATGCGCAATCAAAAATCATTTTGCTGATCAAGTAGTTAAACATCATCACTTCGTTAACATTGGTCGAGAGCGTATTAGACATCGCGCCGAGATGGATAACGACATCTACATCATGCATTAAAAGAGAAATATCATCTTGCATTTCTCCTGGGGTATTATCCGTATCAAAAAAAGAACGATCAATTGCTACATATTTAATACCTTTATTAGACAACGCTTTAGCAACCGCCTTGCCAATAAAACCATCTGCTCCTGTTAACAATACTTTCATTATTTTAGTTCCCAAGAGACAAAGTTAAAGTTTATCACGTTTAGACAAAATAGGATTATCAACGGGCCACCAAATATCAAAACGAGGGTCATTATATGCATAGGTGAATTGCTTAAATGCACCCTCATAAATAGCTGACTGTTTATAATGGAATATAGAATCTTCTGTCATTACTAAATAGCCATGCCCATGCCACGGAGGGAGCAATAGCTGTCTGCGATTTCCATGACTAAGCACAAATCCTTCCCATTTGCCAAAATCCTCTGACTCCATATTACAATTAACAACAGCAATATAATACCTACCTCGTAAGCAAGTTATCAGCTTCCACGTTCTATCATCGCCATGAATGCCCCTTAAAACATGTCTAGATGACAGCGCAAAATCATCCTCTAAAAACTCTATATCTAGTCCTGTTTCTCTTCTTATGAGTTCGCCATAGTCTCTTTTATTGTATAGCTGCTCATATGTACCTCTGTGGTCTTCATGCCAGTAGTGTTCAAACATCAAAACATTTTTAAGAGTTGTTTTTTTTACTGATATATTAATGTCCATGTTTAACCTCGAAAATAATTTTGTTTCTTATCGTGTTCTGTAGAATTTTTAATGAACCATTCCCACGTTTTTTCTAGTCCATCACGCAATGTTGTAGTAGGATTATATCCTAAAAGATTCTTTGCCAACGAGATGTCCATTACTCTTTTAGAAAATCCAGACGGTTTACTGGTATCAAATTCATACTTAAAATTAATAAAGCTTGCTAGTGTCTCTACTAGTGTTTTAATAGAACACTCTTTCCCACTGCCTAAATTAACAAAACCGTTCCCAGTCCCATAAAAAAGAGCCGATATAATACCTTCCGCAATATCTCGACTATAAGCAAGGTCTCTTATAGCAGATCCATCTCCCCACACGACAAGAGGGTCGTCGCCTCTTAAAATACGTGCCATGAGAGACGGGATGACCATCGCATTGTCCGGATCGAAGTTGTCACCTGGACCAAAGCAATTCGCTAAGCGAACGATAGCAAAGTTTTTAAGATCATATTGAATTCTATATGCCTCAATTTGTTGTTCTGCCATGCGCTTAGCCATACCAGGAAATGAATCCATTGGTGGCCCATCGACATTTACATATTCTCGAAACACCTCTGCGCTAGCATAAGCACCAATAGAGCTAGTGTATGCAACTTTCATAACATTTGTTATACGACATGCTTCTAATACATTTGTGTTCATCATTAACAGTGGGACAAGAAAACTAGCTGGCTTTTCTGTGGTAACTTTAGGTGAACCCTTGACTCCAGCTAAATGGAATACGTAATCTTTCCCAGATATCAAATCTAAACATGCGTCAAAAGACGAAAGATCAACCTTTTTCTTTATTACTCCTTTAGGACAAGGCAGGTCATCTAAAGACGCAACGGTTATCTTTGCCCCAGCTTCTAATAAAATATCAACTACTTGGCGCCCAATTAATCCCGTACCGCCAGTAACTAAAATATTGTAGCCTTGAAAACTATCTAATATGCGGGACTTTATCATAACTAACTATCGTCTACCTATTCTATAATAAAATATGAAGTGCGTGAACAATAACGATATCTTTGAATCTTAATATTTGACAAATCCAATAACTCTCTTAATGCGACAGTTTCACCTGGAGAATCTTGATCATTCAACTCATCAAATCCGAACACGGTTCCCTTGATCACAAAAGGATATATAGCTTCTAAACAAGCTTTCGTCGGCTTGTATAAATCTAAATCAAAATAAGCCAACGCAATAATTGTATGAGGATTTTCCTCTAAGTATTTAGGCAATGTCTCGCAGACATCTCCCTGAACAATTTCATATTTCTTCAAATGCGACAGAGGATTCAGCACTTCATGGCAAGTCATTAATCTATCTAGGTAATTTTTATAATCAACCACAGTGTGAACGCTGCCCGGGCACATTAAATCAGACTCACCATCTTTCTCTGTGATACTGTCATTTGGGAATCCCTCAAAAGTATCAAAACCCACTATCTTACGGTGCCTATTAAATGGCTCAAGCATGCTACGAAAAGCTGCAAAGAGACACATGTTTTGTCCCCATCTCGTGCCAAAATCTACTATAATACCTTGTGAATCAACTATCTTTTGATAGATATGGAAAAAATATAGTAAACGAGAAAATGCCTTTGAATGTAAGAACAAGCCTAAATTAGGCAGTAGCTGATTATCCGGCAAAGGGCAGCTCTTTAGTAGTTGAACTAAAGATTCATTTGCTTGTTGCTCACTTAAGTCTGCGTGTGAAATTTCATTCGTCGTAATTTTCATAATTTGAACCAATCACGATATATCAATGCTGGAACTGGACAATCCCACCCAAAAGCAAGAACCCACGCCCAATAACGAATGCGACCTTCAACTAAATCATAAATATAGTGTTGTCCTTCGCTATTTTTTAATCTAACAGGCTTCATATCTGATTTTTCTGGTAACACGAATGCCAGATCCATAGGGCTAGGAATAAAGCCTAAAGAATTTGCTTTTGCCTGCTCAAGCGTTTCATATGCCTGCCTATTTCCCTGTCCCCCTTGAATAATCTTTATTTCTCTCGGCAAAATATAATGCACTCTATCAAGAAAACATTCATCAATAACATTGATATCATCCTGGGCAATATTCACATCTAAACATTGTGCATTCTCTCTTAAATGTGACACTTTTGTCGCTTTTGGAATAGCAATAACTGACTCATGCCCTATTAACCAGCACAAAGCTAACTGAGCAGATGTAAGGTTATATTTTGCCGCCATATCACTTAATATCGTCCTTTTATCGTTTCCATTTGCTATCCGGCCTTGGTCTAACGGGCTATATGCAATAAACGTTAAAGAAGCATCGTGGCAAAAAGGCAAAATTGTTTTTTCAACGGTTCTGTCAAAAAGATTATATTCCATCTGAGTAGAAACTATTTGTTTATTCAGAGATTTTGCAAAAGCAAGGTCAGCAGAAGAAAACATATTACCAAGTCCCACATGCCTTACTTTCCCTGCCTCCACAAGCCGATCGAATGCAGACAGCGTTTCTTCTAGTGGCACAACTGGATTTGGCCAATGCACCTGATATAGGTCAATACAATCAATTTCTAGCCGTTGCAAGCTTCTTTCTGCCGACCATATTACATCATCAAAGCGATGGTGGTCGGGAGATATTTTTGTTGCGACAATAACCCGATCTCGCTTGCCTTTAATAGCTTTTGCAATAATTCTTTCAGAATTTCCATCATCATAATTTTCAGCAGTATCTAAGAAACACATTCCCAGGTCAATGCCTTCTCTAATCACGTCAACATGTGACACATCCCACTTATATAAGCCTATTCCCTGCCCAATAGGAGGCATTGCCACAGATGTATTACCTAAATATTTTTCTTTCATTACTAAATCAATAAAGCATGCTTTTTTCTCGACAATGCTGCTGTAAGGCTTGTATATTATCGGCAATTTGGCGACGAGTAAAAGTCTTGCCCCATTTGTTTTCCTTCTCATACTCAAATGGCAAACCAAAATCTTCATCTTCAGAGAATCTATGCATCAAGTGAGCATGTTTGCTCCAGTCATCATCGATCCTCTTAATCCCATATTCTTTGTAATTATTGTAAATTACAGAACCTGGCACAGGACAGAAGCCAGATATGGCAACATAGTCAGGATTTGTTTCATCGATATATTTTCTAGTTACCTCAACAATATCAGGCGGCTCTCCTGGCAATCCTAATATGAGACACATTTTTATTTTTATGTCATATCGTCTAGAACAGGTTATAAAATCTCGCACCAAATCAAACGTCTGATGCTTATCAATAAGGTCAAGCACTTGCAGAGATGCTGTTTCAACGCCAATCGAAAGTTCAACGCATCCACTTTCAGCAGCGAGTTTAATAATCTCTTCCCGCACGCCTACTCTAGTTTGTCCTCTCCAAATAACATTACACGATCCAATAGCTTCTAAAAACTCTGTCGCTGTTTTTTTGTTTGCCGGAATACAAACTTCATCCCGCAGATTCAGCCCTTCAATCTCATATTCTTTTTTTAGGTAATCGATTTCTTTTCTAACAGACTCTGGGCTTCTAGCTTGAATCATATTAGGCACATTATATATACAATATGTACAATTGAAATTACAGCCTCTCTGCAACATTGCAGATGTCCCTAAAACCCCTCCATATTTACAGAATAGATCCCGATTTACGATAGCATCGACTGGCAAATAGTTTCGTCGAGCAATAGGCCAATCATCATATTTAGATTCGCCCCAATTCCCCTGAAAAAACTTTTCTCTGTCATCATAAAATCCATCTATTAAAGCATTAATAACATGATACAATGGTCGCTCACCAGGGCCTCGTATAACGGTATCAAAGTGCTTTTTACAATCTTCTGTAAAATGCTCAACATGCGTGCCTCCTGCCACATGCTTAGCATTAGGATACACAGATCGAAGACTGTCTACTGTGGTTAATACTTCGGGGTAATCTGCGGTCTTCATCAACCAATACACATATAGATCTTGTTCTGGGATATAATTCTTAATAGTTTTCTCTGTAATTTCTTTGCCATCTTTGCGTAGTTGCCTTAAATCAACAACACTAACATTAGCATATTTATGTCCGATTAAATGATCAATAACCGTTGCATAATACAGCTCATACAACGGTTGAAGCTTAAAAGGATTATCAAAATAATGCCAACTAGATACAACTACGCTAACTTTAAACATGTGCTTTAATTTCCTTATATGCGTCTATCACTTTCGCGATGCCGCCCTCTAGTGTTGTCTTCGGGAAAAAACCTAGATCTTGGCGAGCTCGGTCAAAACCAATTTTTCTGCCTTTGATCGATGATGGCTTAGAAGGGTCCCAGTTAAATTCTGCATCATCATAACAATCAATTACAGCGATAATATCTGCAATGTCCAAGATACGATATTCCTTACCAAAACCGATATTGTAGGACGCATAGCCTTCTGACTTTTCCAACGCTAACAGACAAGCGTCAAATACATCGTCAGAATAAATCAAATCTCTTTTAATTTTTGCATTCCCCCAGATTTTCACAGGTTTTTCTCGATCAACAATTCTTTTTACTAACGCCGGCAAAACATGACTTTTTTCCTCATCAAATGTCTCATATTCACCGTAAATAGTTGTTGGCCGCAAAACAATTGTTGTCATGCTCCTAGGAAGTCTCGTGGCATAAATGCGACACAATATCTCCGTATATCTTGACATCCATCCTACAGCAAAATAATGGTCAGGAGGCTGTCCTTTTAAAATATCCTCCTCATAAAGAACATCATCTTGTTCAGGAAAGCCTGTTGTGCTTCCCAGCCACACGAATTTTTTTACTCCCGCAAGATAAGCCGCTTCAAGCATATTGGCGTTCATCGCCAAATTTCTATTGATATGACAAATAGGATCTTTTGCGAGCATCGGAGCAGTAGACAATATGCCCGCAAACATAAAAACAACATCAATACCCTCCATGATCTCTTTACATCTTTCTAGGCTTGTTAAATCAGCTTGGGTATAGAATATGTTATCTGCTTTTATTGTTGGCATTGTATCATAATAGATACCATGAGCAATAACACCTTCCTGTTCCTTAAGTCGCAATAACGCCGTTGTCCCCATCAAACCAGCGGATCCTGCGACAAGATAATGTCTTGGTGTAATCATTTACTGACATGCTCCTACAAGATCCAGAGCTACTTAGTCATAAGCACAACTGTCTAATACTTTCAATAGGTTCGATTTATTAATGCCAAAATAATCTTGAAACCATGCCCTGTCTCCATAATATAAATATTCCTTATTCTTCAGCGAAACAGATTTAAATCTACAAGAGATTGAATATTTTGCAATGATTTCAGATACTATCGTTGATAGTGCCCCGGCATTCTCCTCAAAAACTATAATTCTCGAAAATCGATCTAACAGCCTATGCAGAAATAGTTTATTTATTGGCTTCAAACGATAAACATCAACTACTGCGACTGACTCATCTATCGAGTCCACAAATTTTACCGCTTCATGAGATAAATTACCCGTGCTAACGATGCATGTCTCCCCTCCTTTTCGCAATAACTTGAAACCAGCAGAATAATCTTCATCTGTAGAATGCAAGGCTGGAACAACACCTTTATCAATTCGAATATAAACTGGCTTAGTGACACCAAAAGCCAGGTGAGCAAAACGAGCTGCGCTTACTGCGTCACTAGGATTTAATATTTCTATCTCTGGTAATACTCGTATAGCTCCAATGTCATGAATTGCATGATGAGTGGGCCCGTCAAATCCAAATGAAAAACCCGTTCCCATTCCCACAATCACCACTGGTAACTTCATGCTACATAAGTTAAATTTAATTTGCTCATAGCATCTGAGGGAGACAAATGAAGTGATGCCATAAACAAGAGGTTTTTTGCCACAAGAAGCTAAACCAGCAGCAACATTTATCATGTTCTGTTCAGCCACTCCAACATTAATAAATCGATCTGGAAAGTTCCCCTTAAATCGCTGTAAGCCAACCACGTCCATGTCATTAGACATAATTATAACTGATTTGTCACGAGAGCCTATTTCATAAACCTCATCAAAGAAAGCATCTCGAATGTCTTTATCGGCAATCACTCCATCAGTCAAGGCTTAACTCCTTTTGTGCAATTTCCAATTGTTTGGTATCTGGCACCGCATGATGCCATTCTGGCTCATTCTCCATAAATGACACACCTTTTCCTTTAATGGTGTTAGCAATAAGCATTACTGGGCGATCAGATTTTTTCGCCTCTTCTAAAGCAAACGGCATTTCCGTAAAACAATGACCATCTATCTGAAATGATTCCCATCCGAAATTTCTTAATGTCGAACAAAAATTCGCAAACAAAGGATCATCATCATCAAGTGTATCCGTCACAGATAAACGATTACGATCTACAATAGCAATCAAATTAGAAAGTTTGTGTTGAGAAGCAAACGCTATTGCCTCCCAAATAGAGCCTTCTGCACACTCAGCATCTCCGATTATCGTAAAGGCATGATACGATTTCCGATCTAATTTAGCAGCTAGTGCAATACCAGCCGAAACGCCAAGAGAATGACCCAAAGAACCAGTATTCCAATCAACACCAGGAACAGTAATATCTAATTGCCCTCCCAGCCCATCATCTTCTCCATATGATTCAAACCTTTCGTCTAAAAGCAACCCCAGACGGTTTAATATTGCAAACAAAGCTAAACACGCATGTCCTTTGCTTAAGATAAAACGGTCTCTATTATCCCACTTAGGATACTCAACATCATAATTTAGAATTTCTCCGAAATAAAGCGTCACTAACAAGTCAATACACGAAAAAGTTCCACCTAAATGCCCGCGTCCTTTTTGGGCAGCCATTTCGAGACATTCAAGCCGTATCTCTTTAGCAATTTGTTGCAAAGGTACATTGTTATCCACCATGTCCATTAAATTATTTCTCCCACAAATGAGGATCAAAAGCTTCAATAATTTTTTGGTTGTTATCAGTCATAACTTCCACAAACAAAGGCCCGTCTTCTTTCATAATCTCTGTAAGTCGATTATCTATCTCTTCGAATTTCTCAATACAAACCCAATCTAAATCAAATGCTTTGGCAATATTTCGCAAATTCAAAGTACCTGCTCCCGTGTTCTCCTCTGTATCAATCTGCCTGCCCTCAAAATAATCATCTTGCCATTTCCGCATCGACACATATCCGCCATTATTAATCACAAACAGCTTGATGTTGAGATTATAATGAGCTATTGTCTTTAACTCTTGAATGTTTAGCTCTAACGAACCGTCTCCCGTCACCGCGAGCACTTGAGAACTAGGCGATGCAATAGCTGCTCCGATAGCGAGCGGAATGCTCAGTCCCATTGCCGCATTGCAACCCGAACAGACTTCTCTTTGTCCGTGTTCAAATGTCCAAACCTGTCCACCGATATAATAATTAGACCCTGCATCTGTCACCATAATATGGCGAGAGTTTGATGAATAATTTAGCCGATGCATAAAATAGTATAGATCGATAGGATTTCGACGAAGACCCAAATTAATTATTGGATAGCCATCTTTTAATCTTCTGCAATAACTGATCCATGAATTATCTATTGACTGAATAATATCCGCATGCTCTGTAAGCAGTCTATTAATGAATTCTCTAACATCTGTATGCACGGGCAACGAGATAGGGACTCCTGGCTTTTTAAGTTCTGCTTCGTCAATGTCAACCATAATAATTTTTACCTGTGGCGAAAATGCTTCGAAATTCTGTCCCACAAATGGGATTGCAAGCCGACAACCCAATACCAACACAACATCCGCACGACGCATAATGCGCTGACAATAGCGAGAGCCTTTTGTACCAGCTTGCCCGAAACAATAGGGATGACTATGGGGCATTATATCTTGCCCCAGTCGAGAGAAAATAAACGGCACTTTCCAGCGTTGGATTAAATTCTTGAACAAATAAATAGCATTCGCCTGACGCACACCATGCCCACACACTATGAGTGGATAATTGGCATTCTTCATCAATTCAAGAGTTTCCGCTACAGACGAACTGATATTAGCAGACAATTCCTTAATCTTTTTGGGAGGACTAAAGCTTTCTAGATTTTCTGGATCAATATGCGCCCTTTGAATGTCCAATGGCACATCTATCCATACTGGTCCTGGACGACCCGATGTCGCTAAATAAACAGCTTTTTCTAGGATATAACGTATTCGCTCTGGATCTTCTACCATCACGGCAAACTTTGTAAGCGGCTTCACCACGGGAATGATATCAATTTCAGCAACACCAAAAGTGCGAAGCCCCTCCGTTCTGGCTGCATGAGTTGTATATTTTTTATCTACTTGTCCTGATAAAACTAAAACAGGAGCAGAGTCAACCCATGCCTCTGCTAAACCCGGAACTGCGTTAGTTGACCCTGGCCCTGCCGTTACACAAACTGCTGCTAATGACTGTTTAACTCTTGCATATGCTTCTGCCATCATTGGCACAGCTGCTTCATTTCTCGCCGCGTAGTATTTAATTCCTGCTAGCTCTATGGCATCGTTTAAATACATGGCTCCATAGCCAGTCAGCATAAAAATATCTTCGACGCCTTGGTCAACAAGAAATTTTGCAATATAATCAGCTACTCGCATTTAGAATGGCCCTCTAAATTTATTTTCATAACTGTAAAATTGTTCCGAAGATAAATCAGGCAAAGATCTATTCATCTGGCGTCCTACTGCTTTTATAATATCAAAAGCATTAGCATAAAAATTATTCTCTAACGGTCTTGTGCAAGGGCAAGGAGTAAAGGCGAATCCAAGTCGTGTTACAGGCTTAAGTAATCGACGAAAACATTTCTCATTTATAACAGTAGCTAGTTCCGCAGAGAAACCACAAGACAGCCAGTCGTTATCAGCAATAATACACCTATTAGTCTTTAATATAGACTCTTGTATCATCTTTTCATCAAAATCAGTAATTGAACGAACATTTATAACCTCAACACTTATATCGTATTTTTCCAGGATAGTCGCAGCATGGATTGCCTCAACATTCATCCATGAGGTAGCGACAATTGTAACATCTTTGCCTTCTTTCACCAATGAAGAGCCCGAAAGAGGAACGGTGTATGACTCCTCTGGCACCTCACCTTCAGCGTCATACAGCCATCGATGTTCCATCACTAAAACAGGGTTGTCATCTCTAATTGCTGAAGTCAGCATGCCCTTTGCTTCATAAGCAGTCGCTGGCATAACAACTTTTAAACCAGGCAAATGAGCAAAAAAGCTATGAACACTCTTTGAATGCTGCCAGCTTTGCCCCCATCCTCTCCCAATAATTGCTCGCATCGTAAATGGAACTTTAACTTTACCCTGTGCCGAATATTGATAGCTTGACACCATATTTGCAATCTGGTTCATAGCTAATAATAAAAAATCAACTCGCATATGGACGTGAACAGGGCGCAAGCCATTTATCGCTGATCCTAAACCCATGCCAGTCATCGCATCTTCTGAGAGAGGAGTGCTAAAACATCTTTCCTCGCCAAATTGTTCCACAAGTCCGTTAGTTGTTCCAAATATTCTTTTATGGTCTCCGACATCAATGCCATAAGTGAAAACTGCTTTATCTTCCTCCATGGATTGTTTCATAGCTTCGTTAATCGCACTGCGATAGTCAAGCATTCTCATAGAAGACATCCTTGTATAATTCTGAATCATCAGGAAATGGGAGGCTAGAAGCATGTTCAAATGCCTCATCCACTTGTGCATTTAACTCTTCCTCTAAATTATTCACACATCTATGCCCGTCAGCTTCTATGGCTTTATCACGATGCACAGATATTGCGTCCTTATATTTCCATTCTTCTTCATATTCTGTTTTTGATCTGTACCCAGAATTAAAATCTTCAAATACTCCAACATGCTCTAGATATCTATAATATGGAAATCTCATCCAAACTGGGCCGTCAGCACACAACCTTCTCGCTTTCATAGCTTGATCATAAATCCAAGTCACATCATGCGGACATGCATAATGCTGTATCGTAGATACATATAGACCTGTGCTTAAAATTTTACAATCAAAATGCTCAACAATATCCGTTAATGATTGATAGCCATGCCTATCTTGAGATCTAGTATGAACAGCTAAGTCATTATCTTCATATACAAATATAATTGGCAACTTCTTAAGACAAGCAAAATTCAAACTCTCCCAAAAAGCACCCTCGTCTACCGCCCCATCTCCAAAAAACACAGCTACAACTTGATCTCTTCCTTGCTGTTTAGCTGCAAAAGCTGCTCCTACTGCAACTGGTATATTAGTTGCAACAATAGCCGTTGTACATAATAAACCCTTTTCCGGAGATAATAAATGCATTGAGCCAGCTTTGCCATTTGCCGTTCCTCCCTGCCTACCAAGCATTTCTGCGAAAAACTTTTTTAAATCTCCATCTTTTGCTAAATACAAAGCATGAGTTCGATATGTTCCGCAAACTATATCTTGTTCTTCTAACCCCTCTACCACGCCCACTGCTATATGTTCGCCTCCTCTGGACATATGCATAGGCGTTTTCATCTCATCTTCGAGATAATGATCAATAATTTTCTGCTCTGCTCTATAAATAAGATACATCTTGCGATATAAATCTAGATCTTTCATCTTTTAAGCTTGTCTCTCCAATAACCAAGAGTATCTTGTAAAGTTTGTGCAAAAGTGATTTCTGGCTTCCAGCCCGTTGCCTTGACGAACTTATCAATACATGGAACTTGTAATGTTACATCTGACGGGCGCAAGCGCTTGGGATCAACTTCAACTTTCATATTGCCTGCGAAAGTAGACATGGCAATTAATTGCTTAAGCATTTGTCGCATTGTGACTGTTGCCTTGCCCCCAATATTATAAACTTCTCCTGGCTCACATTGTTGTAGCAAAATCCAATATGCTCTAACCATATCTCTCACGTCTGCAAATGTACGGACACTATCAAGATTGCCAACGCTTACAACAGGCTCTTGCAAACCAATCTCGATTTGCGCAATTTGTTTAGCAAAATTAGATAAAACAAAGACTTCACCACGCCTTGGCCCCGAATGTGAAAATGCTCTTGTTCGAATGATTTTGATCTTATATGAAAGCCAGTACTGCATGCCAAGCATGTCTTCGCAAATCTTTGACACACCATAGGGAGAAGCTCCGCGAAGCGGATTATCCTCAGTAATTGGAACTTCATCTGGTGTAGTATCTCCGTACACCTCCGAGCTCGAAACAATATGCACAATTGGATCGCATATATTATTTTGTTTCGCCGATTTAATCGCTTCTAAGAGGTTACAAGTTCCAAGACAATTAACATTTAAAGTTGCGATAGGCGCATCAAAACTATATGGAACATACGATTGAGCCGCAAGATGCGCTACGAAATCGGGCTTTATCTCATTGATAATTTTTTGCAAAGATGGCAAATCTTCAAGATCTCCATAATGCAAATGAATTTTATCGAGACGATGCCTAATGTTGTCAAGAGGAGACCTCCATCGAACTAGCCCATGAACTTCGGTGTCGGGCACATTATCAATAAGAAATTGAGAATAATGTGAGCCCGCGAAACCACTAATGCCAGAGATAAGTATCTTTTTCATAATCTATCCTTTCATTGATATTGGGGCTTAAACCGATCGTAATTAAAGCTAGGGAAGTTTAAATAAGGCTAGGGAAGTTTAAATAAGGCTTACCATTTGTCTTAAACACTCATTCTCCTTAATTTTCTAATAATAGAGCTACTTGAATGATCTTTGTAAAAATCTAAAACAACGACTTTTCCACCATAGGACTTAACTTCTGAAGCGCCAACTATTTTATCAGACTCGTAGTCACCTCCTTTTACAAGAACGTTCGGCTTTAATGCCTGAATAATATTTATCGGCGTATCTTCATCAAAAGATATGATATAATCAATTGATTTAAATTCAGATAAAACATAAACACGGTCTTCTAAAGAATTTAACGGTTCTCTAGATTTAATCCTCCTAATTGATGCGTCAGAATTAATCGCAACAATTAACATATCACCTAATACTCTAGCTCCTCTTAAAGTTCTTATGTGTCCCGCATGAATAACATCAAAGCAGCCATTCGTTAAAACAACTGTTCTGTGTTTGAATGTTTTTGCTCGACGTTTTTTTAATTCTGACAGTTCAATAAATAATGACATGTTATGCTTAATCCCTGATACTAAATATCGAAATAACAAATGCCGATTTATTAATGAATGACATTGAATCTTTGTGAACAAAATATAATATTCAAAGGAAAGGGAAAATGTGCATACTTCTCTGTTTGCCGTAACCCTAAAACCAATAAAGTATTTATGTATTTTCGAAGCGCTTCTCCTGAGAACATGGGGCTTGCTATGCCAACAAGATATCTAGAAAGCGATGACGGCATTAATTTCATACAACCAGAAAATAACATTGTCATCCAAAATACAGGAGCGTGTCATAATTTCTTTGGCTTTTACGATTATAATCCATCATCTAACACCCAATTCAGAGGGATAGGGGGTACACAATGGAGAAAGAAAGATCCTTTTTGGAGAATCAGAGAAAAATACAAAACAATGAAAAAAAACACTCCTGAGACAAACGGATGGAGAGGACTATATACGTATCATTCGCACGATGGCATGTCTTGGGAGCAAACATCGGAGAAGCCCAAGCTTTGCCGCAGGGCACAGGATTTCCAGACAAGAGGACGACGGCAAGCTCGTGAGTTTGATGGGCATCTTAGCGCATTTTATGATCCCATGCGCATGGCATACATATTATATACACGAGCTAATGTTAGAGCGGGCATTAGGCACATCCAATACACAATATCAAAAGATTTCGACAGATGGAGCCCGTTCAAGCTTGTAAAGTTAGATCCTAAATTTAATTTTAAAATCGATAATTATTATTCTCCTAATTTTCAAATACATCCAGACCAAAAAAGATATATAGGACTAGTGCCATATTGTCACGGAAGATACGCATGCTTACGTTTCTTTGTTTCTGAGTCAGGAACGGAATGGAAATCCGTTAAAGATTTTTTTGTTGCCAAATCATGGTATGATGACGGAGAAAAAGATAAACCTAAAAACCCATGTCACCCAGTTAATGGCTATGTTTTATCTAATGACAAAAAAGAGGTATATTTTTATGTCCAACACAACTATTTTCATTACCAGCCTAAAAAACCAATTACAATTGTACGGTATAGCGTGCCATTAGAGGACTTGATATCGTTGTGAACATCCTATTTAACTTCATTAATCATTCTTCGGCAATCGACGGGACAGATTATCGAGCGCAAACATTCGAACCATTATTATATCTTCTACGAGACAAAGGGCATCAGATATGGATCGATCCTCACAAAAAACCAGGACACCCAAGTTTTAAGCCATTTAAACAGCTTCTAAAAGACTTTCCAACATTTTCAGAAAAAAATATTAAGTCTGTCCAACTGTGGATAGTCCCCTATCCACATGCAAGGAAGAAGCCTCGTTATAAATATCTCAAAAAAAAGAAAGTGCCTATTCTGTCATATGAACACGGATGGCTCAATAAATCTGTATTCGTTGATCTTGGAGGAATGTTTAGCGATGCATATTTTGCTGATTCGATAGCAAACATGGTTAACGAAAACTTCAACAAAAAAGAATGCACAAGGTATAAGAAACAGCTTTTATCAGAAAATATTTCTAAAAGACCGCAGAAGGGCGACTGGAAATCTCCTAAAGATATTGACCACAATTATATATTTATACCAATCCAAAAACTAAACGATGTGTCAATGCAACAATATAGCAAAACAGGCATGCTGGATTTTATTACAGAAACAGTGAAATTTGCCAAAGAACGGAACCTTCCCGTGATACTGAAACAACACCCTCACACAACAGAAGACCACAAAACTGTAGAAAAGCACGTCAGAAGCCTCAAGAAAAATTATAGAGCAGTATATTTAGTGAATGCTTCTATATATTACTTAATGCAACATGCTAGGTTTACTGCCTGTGTAAACTCTGGAAGCGTAGTAGATAACTTTGTCACAGAAACCCCTGTGTTCTGTGCAGGAGAGTCCTTCTTTTTAAAATCGGGAACAATCATATTCAACGAGAACATAAAACAAGGGTTAAACACTATGTTCGATCAAAACTATAATTGGGATGAAATAAAACAAAAACAAACAAAGACGTTGTGGTGGTTAAAAAACAACTTATTGTTTTCTAGCCTGGACCCAATAGGCAACCTGCAAAGATTATCAAATAACTGTGCTATTTCATTGTAAAAAACGATAATATTATCATGAAAAGCTATCCTGACTACTATGAACTACCCAAGGGCTAAAGACCCTTAGGTTTCGTGACTCACAGACTCGCACTTACTTAACGACGTTGTCAAAGCATCTTTTCCGCATTTACAAATAAATTGTAATTGAGAACTATCATTAATATATTTCGTTGATATTAATTTGCATCCTGAAGCATTAAAAAAATTATAAATATCAGAATATGTTTTTCGTAAAATTCTAGTTCTATTTTTAATACCACAATGAGCACATCTACAGCGTTGTTTAAAATGATTCCAATCAGTAAATCCAATTTTTCCACAACGACAACGGTATCGCATTTTTACTTCACAATGAAGATAATTATCTTCTAACAATTGACAGTCATGTTCCTCAAAAATCTTCTAACATATTCATATGTCAATCTAGCCACTAAAATCACTCCAACAAAGAATTAAAAAACTTAATATATTTATTTGCTATGTTATTTATATATAAATCTGGTCTACATACCTTCATTGGCTTATTATATAATCGAAACATAGCTTTCACAATTTGATCTATATTTAATAAAGGCGGATTATATAGATCTAAGATAGTGCCTTGCCAGGACGCATCATCTATGGGTATCCCTGATTGACCAACAAGTCCAGTGTGTCCCCCTGATTGGCTGAATATAATATTTGTCCCAGAAATTAAACTCTCAGAAACGCAATTTGGATTCCAGTCGAGCCATGCTAAATGGATCACCGCAATACATTCTGATAAATATTCCTTGATACGATCGTGCCCAATCCACCCTACATATTTGATTCTAGGAATATTTTTTTTCTCGCACTTCCCTGCAACGATTAAATCTGCATCAAGCCCTCGACCAACAGCACAAGAAAATGACTCTTCTATGCATGCGAGTCGCTTATGCGGACGCCAATTAGCATATGTAAAAAAGAAATTCTTCGGATTGCGCGGCAAGAATTCACTGGGATCGGCGCCATTCATAATACACACATGAGGTTTACTTTTAATGAATTTCTTACCAAAAAAATCTACATATGCTGTTCTACAAAATTCGCCTTGATAAACTATTCCATCACTTTCCTCCATATATTTCCTAATTGATTTATTCTTTTTATCCGTGGATACATCCGACTTATTAAACCACAACCCATCCACTCGCATTACCTTCTTTTTGGCATCTATTTTACCAATATTCCTACCAATATGCAAAAGGATATCAGCGTGTTTCTTTACAACATGCACATCTTTTCTGGACTCTAATTCTTTGGACAAACGGTGTAAAAACTTATGTTTACCCGAATCTTGTCTCGTCAAATCTTCAGCAAATGCAATCTTCACTTTTCAAACTTTCTCCACTGTTCTAGAAGAGGAATAAAATCAGTATAAAAAACATAACGATATAAATCTTTTCCTTCAATATCATTAATAACTGCTGCCAAGCGTTTTGCCGATTTCCAGAATCCATATTTAGAATAATAATCTTTCAAAATACGCTTTGGCCCAAAACTTATAGAAAGCATTTTTTGCATAACAGACTTTATCTCGTTGTGATAAAAACCTTTATTATCTTCCATTTGTTTTCGATTTAGAGGCCCATCAAAAAACAGACCATTGACATCGTTAACATATTTCCAACCTCCATATATATGCTTATTGACCATGATAGGAGTGCCGCGAACCAAAACTTCTGGAATCATTCTTGGACTCGCGTCTCGTGTGTTGGGAAACAATATAAACCTTGAGCGTTTCATAACCTTGCTAAGTGCTTTTTGTGACTTTATCCCCTTAACAATGTCAATTTTATTCCTTCTCAATCGCTTCATGCTTTTTCGAAGATCATGGGCTAGCGACCCCGGCTCAGTATTTTTGGGAACCCCTCCCCCAGACGCTGTTGTTGGATAATAATCAATAATTTGCCCTCTGAGTCCTAATTCATTTGCAACTTTAGCAATCAAAGGTAAAATATGATAACCTTTGCATTTTATTCCTTGTTCGGTGCCTATCGTAAAACACGTAAAATCATATCTCTTGTCATCATTGCTTCCCCATTTACATGGCACCCATATTTTATCTATAAAATCAGACTCAGAAAGCAAGTGCAACTTTTTGTCAGAAGGAAAGATATCTAGACATTCTTCGTGGAATGGGTGACATATGGCCTTGATGTTATCTGCCCAACCACGAGTTTTATCTCGAAAGACATAGTTACAGACAATACATATTGAATTGCGATTAAGCTTCTGCTGATAAACAGGATATTTCAACTTTCTCAACGCTTCGTTTTGTATTTTAGCAACCTTCCCGTTCTGGTAAACAGCAGCTAACCCAACATGTGAGCCTGGACGTATTTTCAAATTATCTCCCTTCTATCAACGATGTTACTTATATGCGACAAAAAAACTTCTGCAAATTGAATCATAGTGCAGCTCTCAACCTATCAAATATATCTCTATGCTCTCTATAAAACACATATTTATATGATATCAGCGAGTCTTTTAGATGTATTGATAATCCCATAAGATTTATAATACTCTTGTTTAATAGCATTTGCATCAAATCCTGTAGCAAGCATATCAGAAAAAGACCTCCAAAGTCTTCTATAAAATTTCTTCTGGGCACCATGAGCGTGCCGATAATCATCTGGCACGTGAAAGAACATACCATTGCTCTCGTTCACGTATTTCCACCCGCCATATATATTTCGGTTCATCAACACCGGGGTTCCTCTCATCAAGGACTCGGTAATTAGACGTGGACTAGCGTCTCTGTTATTTGGAAACATAACAAATCTAGACTTAGTAATGATTTCTCCAACTTTTGACTGAGACAACTTCTTATTAACAAATTTGACATTTTTATGCTCTTTCTTTAAATCTTTTATCCATAGCCGCACAGCCTTCAGGCGTTCACTGTAAGATCCTAAACTAGCTTTCTCATGCTCTCTTTTCTCTCTAGTCGAATAGTTTACCACCATAATATTCAACTTATTCCATGTAGCAATAGGCATGATTAGTGGAATAACATAAAATGCTTTACATACCATGCCATATCTATTATCAAGGGTAAAGTATGTTATGTCGTATTCTTTTTTAGAGCAATCGGCAACATTTCCAGAAATCAATTCATCTGAAAAATCAGACTCCGAAAGTAGATATTGTTTCTTTTCTTTTGGAAAAACATCTGTTTTCTTGAAAGGATGGCATATAGCTTTGATCTTATCCGACCATTCAATTGCCTTTTCTAAGAATCGATATACGGAAACAATAACGATAGAATTATCATTTAGCTGAGATTGCTGCTCAAGAGACGCTGGCTTACGAAGAGCTTGGTTAGGGATATCAACAATGCTGCCATCGTGAGTCAAAGCAGACAATCTGGCGAAATAACTTTCTCTGAGGATCTCCATCAAACTTTCGATAACATTTTCTTGACGGCTCTATTCTTAGCTTTCTTAGAAATTTTATTTTTAAATTTTATCCACTCTCCCTTGTCATGCTTCTTCATAAAATTGCCACAGTCAATGAGCTTTTCAATATATGATTTTCTAGCATCTGGGCAATGCGACTCAGCAGCTTTGATAGTTTTTCGAGAATATTCCCAAGCTTTGGCTTTTACATTAGCCAGCATGAAATATTTCGCTGCCCAGTAATAAGGAGTAAACATCTGTTTAAAGCTCTGGCACTGATGAGCACAAGTAGCAGAAAATAGATACGTTTGCTCCATTTGCAGCAATTTATTATTGTCATTCCCAAGAATAGCTTCATCTCCTAATCGGTGCGCCTCCATCTCAGCCAATATCGTTAATCCATAATAATGCTTTTGTTCGTCGAAGATTTGCTTCATAAGACCGACAAATTGTCTAGGCAGCTCCCAGTCGATTTCTTCTTCAGCCATGCGGCGATGATCTGTTTTCGATCTCAAAACTCCTTGTTTCTCAAATTGTCCATAAATATACCTCACGCATGCTGCTATCCCCACATGATTACCAGGCGGTTTAATAGGATACTGACCACAATGTTTTTTAGCTAATTGATGGAGATGTTCATCATCTAGAGCAGGAAGAGAAAAGAATATATCTTTACCTGGTGAGCCAAGATAGTCTCCCCCCTGGAAAGCATATCTAACCTTTACTTTTCTCTGCCCCACTTTTACAGGAATGTGCCCTTCGCACATTTCTAGTAAATTTTTAAAAGGCAGCCTATAAGTGTCCATGTCCTTCACACCAAAAGGAAACAACGGCATTCCTTACGTAATATCGACATGA
>Ga0209434_1000197_pt1 | contig 31067 bp, 45 predicted proteins | sample ETNvirnome_2_300_FD_184068 | JGI IMG/M metagenome (GOLD analysis project Ga0209434, IMG submission 184068) | Marine viral communities from the Pacific Ocean - ETNP_2_300 (SPAdes) (version 2) | ecosystem: Environmental > Aquatic > Marine > Oceanic | place: Pacific Ocean | collected 2013-06-22 | reverse complement strand
AATGACTGATAAAAGTTTCCCGAAGCAGGGAACGTATGTAGGATCGCAATAGCTTCATTGTGATGTTCCTTTTCTCGCGGATGGTTTTTTCATTTCTAAATAATCAATTAACGACTGTACATCACATTTTAACGGTGGACTGATAAAAGGAAATAATGCATGGATAAATTGAGCGACGGTGGCTGTCTGAAATTTTAGGGCCAGACCTATTGCCACACACATGTGTTGTAGATAAGTTTCGTTAACAGATCTCAGATGATCCGTAAATAGCTCCATCATTGTTTTTATCCTCTCAAGCGAAGCAACGCTCTCAATACGTTCTCGTACATTTTCCGGTCAGCCAAATCCATAATGTGACTGTACATTTTCTTCTTTAAGCGGGTTGTCGCCTTTTCTCCAGGCACGCCTGCAAGATATTCGCGGTACTCTTCCGGCAACCATACATCATCCTGAGAGACTGTGCCACGTAAAATATCCAAAGTCTTTTCCTTTCCATGTCGTTGTAATAACTCTTCCGCAAATTGGTGTGCATAGGCATCAATCTCCATCCTCGACCCGAGATAATTGGGGCGATCCTTGCTGTCGACAATTTCACCCTCCTCCTCAAATCTATCTTTGGCTGTCATCCTGGAAGTTTTTTGTTTCTTTCGACGTTTGTCAAACTGTTGAGAATGAATTAATTCGTGTCGCACAATGTTCCCAACTTTTTGAGACAGGGCACTTCCATTAACAAGATTAGAATCGAAATCTTCAATAACCGGAACCATGTTTAAGTACATCACGAAGCGACCACGGTCGGAAACACTTTGCTCACCTCCAACCACCAAACGACTCGGATAGAGTTTGTGACCAGGTCGGACGGGCAAATCAAGCTTAGGATTGGCGTCAGCTTCAGCGGAAAGCACAATAATTGTAATAGGGATATCTGCGTCAGCCAGATGATTCTTGATCGTCCACCCCAGCAGTGCTGCGGCCGGGGATTGATTGTGCCATTCGCCATCAACATTGTTCATGTCGGCAGATTCTTCTGTGTTTGGCTCGTGCCAAAAAGCAGAGGAGGCTATGGCAGAATCAAGTGGGCCATATAGCGCATCGGACAGTCGGGTTACTTCGTTTAATATTTTAATCATTATCTCATCCCAACGCCAATAACATCAGACGACACAGACCACATCGCAGCTCCAAAAGGCGTATCTATCAAAGACCAATCTATTCCATTGGTGCTAGTAATGACAGTGCCACCAGCCCCCACGGCAACTATGGTTGTATTATCTGTCGCAATTGAATACAAGTTTTTCCTGGGATTTGGCGTGCTTACGGGGGTAGGCCGGAGCGTCCATGATGCACCATCTGGACTGGTAAATATTTCTCCATCATCACCGCAAGCAACCCATAAATTAACTAGCCCTGCGCAATATATCACGCAGTTAGGGTCAAAGGCTAAATCCACAGGCCCAATTGCATTGGCCCAGTCATCTGTACTTCTAAACACTCCACCGGTGTTATCCATACACACCCACATATCGACACCACCACCAGCATAGGCCATGCACATAATATCTCTAGAGGTTGAGTTGTCTAATTCTTTTACCATTGACCAATTATTAGGGTCAGTTGGATCTGCCGTGGTTTTCCATATTTGATCTTGTATAGTAAAAAAGAATGTGGTATTGTCCTTATAGCACGCCACACGTGCAGTGTCGTTAGTCTGTTGTCCGGGTAGCTCGACTGTTGCCCAGGTGTTACCACCGTCTGACGAAGCGAATAATACATCCTCGTCTGATGGCGGTGGATTGATAGCAACATCATCGCCCACGCCGATCCAATAATCATTTCCCCATGCTATGCTCGGGCCTCCGTCAGCCCGCTTGATGTGATTGTTAGAGAGATTTACCTCTGTCCAATTAGCGAGATTATCTTCCAAGCCGTCGTTGACGTACGAGATCTCCTCGCTTGGATTTCGCCTATGAAGGACCCAGCGTTTGTTTTCACTAGCATCTTGTCCTACCGCAATTCCCTTTCCGTGTCCACTGCCAAGATCTACTATTTGAGCCCAGTTGCCACCAGCATCAGCATCTGTGGATTTGCAGACCTTTCCGTTGATTGCTCCGGCTATCCATTTCGTAGCCGTAGCTCCGCCGGGTGCAGACTTAGTGGCTCCAATAACCTTTACAATATTGGCAGAATCAACCGCGTTTAATTTAGCTATATCGCGTTCTTCAACTGCATTAATTTTTACAATATCTGGCATTATAACTCAATCCATGTACTGCTTGGATTAAAGTAAACTACGTTGGGTGTATCTGTGCCATATCCAACAATCCTTACTATATCTCCCGGAGCTGAGGGCGCGGCAAAATCTATAGTACCGCTAACTTCAGAAATGTAACACGCACCGCCTTTCACAAAAGATCCTTGGATAGTGGCAGCGTCAAAGAACCCTCGAATTAGAAGGCCATCTGTAACCGAGGTGCCAAGGGCTATAGCAAGGAGCACGCCGCCGCTTGCTGCTGGAGCGTTAGCGGTAGTATATTTCCAAACACCATTAGAATCCATGAGCATTAATTTACCGGCTGCTAGGGTATCTGTTACATCTTCAGATCCAAAGGTTACAACTTCACCGCCGCCTGTATCATCTGCTAAACCAGTGGGGTCATGGTGCACATCTAGTTTCACTTTCGGGGTTATTATTCCAATTCCAACGTGGCTATTTATTTCATCTACGTTAAATGTAATTCCATTTACTGCTAGACCACCACTGACTACTAAATCTCCACCAAACAACGAAGTTCCTCTAATCGCTGTTCCAACTGAACCCATTGTACCAGAAACATAAAATGCTATATCAGCACCATTAGCCTCGTCTGTAGCGCTACTAGCGCCGCCAGACAATATATGTACAGCGTTTCCGCGTAGATAGAGAGGCACACCCTTATTTGCTAGCGGCGTTGTTGTTTCAAATATTAATCTTCCAACTTCCGAATTATCAGTAGGAGAGTGAATTATTCCAGTAATTTTGGCATATTGAGTGGTATTTCCGGCGGCATCGTTGGCATCAAAGCGAACGGCACCACAGAAATCTTCAGCCACGCCATTGCTGCCACCCCTGCTATTATCAACTGTTATTACAGCACCCCCTACGTTGTCAGCTGTATTTCTTGCCGTAACCATAAAAGCGCTTGTGGACTCAACCGTGAAAGGACTACCTGGACTGGCTGTTCCTATTCCAAGTCTATTATTAGCATCGTCCCAATAAAGCGCACTAGCTCCACCCATAGCAGATCCACCATTGTTATATTGAACCTGGCCATCTGATCCAGTAGCGCCTGCAGTAACTCCTAAGTTTCCAATTGATACTTGCTTAAGAGACGAATCTGTAGCATCCCATATAAGAAGACGATCATTTGTAGTATCGGTAGAAGTTATTGTTGCTTGGCCTGATACTGCTTGCGCCGATAATTCGCCAGCCTTGATGGAACCTGAGGCAATGTCTACCGACTCAATAGTTTCGTCTTTAATCTGTTCGCCGCGAAGCTGGGACTTTGCCATCTGTTACCTCTTACCGAATAATTAGGCGCTTGCAGCGGCAACTTTACAATCAAGTCCAAAAAATTTGAACGCCTAAAATTGCGCATGAAAGAACAATACAGATCATTGTCTTAATCGTGAACATTGATTCGCCAAGAAAGATCCAAGTTAGTACCGGAAAAACCAAATAAGAAACACCAAAACCCACAAAGCGGGCGGCCCATGCACTTTCGTCGAGGGCTTCATATACTAGACGACTTGCACTAAACGCCAAAAGTGTTATGGGAAGTGCTAATGAAAGAGAAAGCATAAATGCTTTCGCCCGGGAGAAGCCCTCAATAAATTGAGCATTCGTCCCCCACCACACCGCAATATGCATGCAAACGAATAAAAGGATGCCATATAATAACTTCACACTACTCACTTAAAGAATCATGCAAATTTTTAAGTAATTCCGTTTGGCTGTCGCTCAAAAAAGTTGGAAAAGTAATTTTCAGCTGAACGTGATGGTCACCACGTTCCGATTTCCCAGGAACTCCACGACCTCGCAGCAAAACAACTCCAGTAGAGCCCACCCCCATGGGAAGAGAAATCTCTTCATTTCCATGAATCGTTTCGACCATTGTTGTTCCTCCCAATGCGCCGAGAGTAAATGGAATAGTTACTTCAGACATAATATGTAAACCGTTTCGTGCTAGGGTCGATGTCTCCATCTTGGGATTTAATTCAATAATAATATCGCCCTCAGGAGAATTAGGATAAATTTGATGACCGCGGGCTGCTAATCTTGTAATACTCCCAGGTGTAACACCAGGAGGTATAGTAAGATTTAGCAACTCTTCTACATCACGAGCCCCGTGTCCACCGCAGGTTTTACATGCAATTAATTCCCGACCTTGTCCTCGACACCGATTACACGTTATCATGACACGAACATTACCTCGTTGTGTGGTGGTTCTGCCTGCACCGAGGCACTGTTGACAGGCATCTCCAATACGGCCTCCTTTTCCTTTGCATGGCTCACAGTATTTCTTTTTCAGAAAACAGATGGTCTTTCGGCAACCGAATGCACCTTCTTTAAACGTAAGAGGTACTTCAAGCTTGACTGTTGGATTTATTTTTCTTGTTTCGGTAAAACGAGAAGTAAAGTCCGCAAACCCGGAGAAAAAAGTCTCAAAATCAAAACCAGATCCTCCCATATGTGATTCCTGGCGAGGAGACCAGTTCAGTGCCGAATCATGAGCTTCAGAAATTTGTTTAAATTTCGCCTCAGCTCCAGGATCTTTATTTCGATCCGGGTGATATTTTTTAGCCAATTTCCTATACGCAAGCTTAATCTCTTCCTTGCTGGCACCCTGCTTTAATCCCAAAATCTTGAATGGATCTTGCATTGCTTACGCCCTCTCCAAATATAAACACTCTACTTTTTCTACAATTTTTCCATTAGAATCCAGTATATCGACGACCGATGATAATCTGGAATGTTTCCCTTCTTTAAATATTCCCTCATAGGGTCCCTTAATAATCACAAATATAGCCGTTCCATCGGTCGAGACCCAAAGACGATCAGAGCGGATCTCCTTTTTAACTTTAACAAGTTGACCTTTTCTCACCGCAATACACATCCCTTTAGACAAATATTAATCAAAAAGATGATTATATTCAACCGAGTATAAGAAAAAGCGAGAGACCTGAAAGCGCTATGGCTCCAATTGCAAGAGCCATACTAATCAAAACATATTTGTGAAGTGCATCGAGTTGCTTTCTTATAAAGCCTAAATTAGTGCGTTGCATCTTGTTTGTCAGCTGGATAAATTACTAATGGAATCTTTACAAATTTGGATTCCGTCAATGGGATTGGAGGCGTGGAAGTCGTCGGTTCCTCAGCATCATTGTCATATATCATGGTCGCTAAAAACAGCACGACAATAAGTCCGCCAGCGCTATATGCCAAAAACTTCATTTTACACCAATCCCACCATTATAGAAACATTTACATCTAGTCGGTCACCACTGCCGATAACTAGATCTTAATCCTATCAATTACAGGAGTATAACTATACGCCAGCTCGCGATAAAGCTTCTTCATGACAAGCTTTGTCACCTCTGCCATGGCGTCTTTTAGGTCACTGCCTCTTAATTCCTTCCGGAGCTGTTCCTTTGCAATCTCTTGAATGGCTTTATTGATCTTGCCCGGACCTCCCAAAAAGCCTTTTCCAAGAGCTTTTTTGAGTTCGTCTTCGAGTTCCTTTTTAATCAATTTCTTTTGTTCCGTACGGTCTGCCAAAATCTGCTTTGCAACAATTCTCTCAATGTCTTTTTTGTCGGAACGTGTAAGCTCTTCGGCAAGCAGACGCACACGAAGATCTAACAATTGCTCATTAATTAGCTTATCTTCGATGTGTCGCGCGGCTGTCAGCTGCCCACCTCCTTCCGGGTCCTTAGACTTAAGAGCATCAATAGCGGCCGAAATATTTGTCGAGGACGTGATTTTAGAGGGTGATAATGATTTTCCACCAACTACCACACCCTCCCACTCAGGATCTTGAAGTTGCCAATATGATACCAGATCCTGTACCTGATTTTTGGCACGGGAGGCGCGAGCTCCAAGGCGAGGATCGAGATGATCGTAGCGTGTCGCCCGGTCTCTCGAGGACACATCGTCCCACGCCTTTTGAAACCGATCCGATCGTTCTGTTGCAGTTGTATCAGACGCTACAACACGAGTCCAGAATCGGCCTTGGTCTTTCCCTGGCCCAAGACCATAATTGGCAACACCAATCCGGCCTCCTTTTTGTACCACACCAAACCAAACTTGTGTTGGACTACGAAATACAAATTTGTTTGGCGTTGCGAAGATGACACCGGCTGCTCCACCTGTTCCGGCCATAGCCTGCATAGCTAAATCGAGGGCATCGGCCACCTTTTCCTTCTGGGCTGCGTCGGTTATTCCAACCGCAGATTCTAATATTTGCGAAAGGGTAGCGGCAGACACTCCACCTTTTCGTACCTCTTCTACCAAGGTTCTTGTCTGTTCGGCAGACAGCGGATTTTCACCCGATTTCACCACTTCTTGGAGTGTAGTGAAAAAGCGCTTCTTTGCATCAGCACTTTCGCCCCAAGGGGTAGAGCTCCGAATCTTATTATCGGCAACATACTTAACGTGCCATCCGCCCGGGTGGGGACCGCCGCTCAGTGTAAGATCTACCTCTCCACCTGTGGTTCCACCTGGATCAACCCCATACAACAATGCCGCAAGCAACTCGCCTTTTCCGACCGCACCTGCCTTGGGTGCGTAATTTAAGTCGCGGAGAGCTTCTATTGCAGGATGATTGGGATACGTTGTACCAGTATACGAAAATAACGGAAATTTATTTCCTTGGTCGGTGCGGTCACCTTTTTTAGGCACCGGTTCATCTGCGGCACCAGAGCCTTCCCGGCTGTGGTCTGTATTCAATATTGTCTCAACGGCGAGTGCCCCTATATCACCAGAATTCTGGTACATTTGTTGTATAGATTTCAGCGCGTTCAGCTCCTCGCCTGTCTCAGCATCCACCTGAGGCGTCAAACCAGGATATTCCTCTTCTGCGGTCAGCCTTTCGATCCCCGCCTCGCGGGTATATTCGCCACCTGTATAATCTTCGGCTTCCTCTTCATACTCAGGGTGTTCCTCCTTGAAACTCTGGGCTGAGAATGCCCTCCGCTCTCGGGCGGAAAATTCTTCCGGCACCTCGCCTGTACTAAACATATTATGAATTTGAGAAAGAACGGCGTCTGGGACGTCGTACTTCTTTCCATCGAAGCTTACAATCTTCTCCATAAGAAGTGCAGTGCGCAATTCCAATAGTTTATCACTATGACTCATGCTTCAGGCCTTTACGGGAAACGTCACTCGTTGATTCGCTCTTCGATTATGCGCAATCTCGGCTCGGGCCAAGATATCCAGCGCATCGTCATACGGCACACCCTCGGCAAGAAATGCCGCAATGCCATACGTCAAAAGTTCATCAGCAATATGGGCAGGAATCCGCTCAGCGGAAAGTGCCTCTCCAATCAATTCTTCTAACTTCATGTTACATCCTATCTTCAATATCGATGACTTCGAAATATGCCATTGCTTTCGCTTGAGACCATCCGTTCTCCGTGATGAGATCTTCTAGAAGTTCATCAAAAGTTTCCGGAGCCATATCGGTTGCCTTCGTAATCTTAAACTTCAAACGATCACAAGCCTGTGCAAGACTAGCGGGCCCAAGCAAATCATATCGCCGAAATGCATAACGAAATGCCCGGTCTCTTTCGTGATCTGTCATGGGAACCTCCACGATTAAATATCATCGTCGAGCCTGCAATTTTCGCTTTTTTCTAATTTTAAGTTCTTTCTTACTCAAAGAAGAATTCTTCTTTTTCCGAGGCGGAGCTTGTTCCTGACGGATCGCTGCCTTCACAAGCCTCGCTTTTTTCTTAGTTTTGCGCTGAAGGCGGGCGCGCTTCAGGCGACTAAGTTTGTCAATCAACAATACACCGTCTAGATGCTCAATTTCATGCTGAATCACATGTGCCGAAACTTTTGAAACTGTGATATCATGTTCATCACCCGCCACATCCTGATATCGACACTGCACAGTCTGAAAACGATTGACGTTTTCGAAAATGCCTGGAAAAGAAAGACACCCTTCCCCAAGTGAAGCAGGTGATTGTACTTCAATAATTGTCGGATTAATCATCACCCCAGTAAATTTACCCACGCCAATATAAATAACACGCTGAAACACGCCTATTTGTGGTGCCGATAATCCTGCACCATTGGCAACATTAAGAGTATCATGCAAATCATCGGCCAAAGCCCGTAGTTCGTCATCAAAAACCGTAACAGGTTCGGATTTTTTTCGCAAAAGTTGATTTGGAAATTCTAGAATTTTTCGATACGCCATTAGGGTTTATCATCCTTATTTTTTTTCTGCAGTGTTTTAGTCATGGTATAACTTAGCGAACAAAACAAAATGTTGAAAAGAGCCAATAAAACTAAAGAAACGTCTTGGAGCATTATACCCACAAAAATTGTAATAAAATTAACACCGGAAAGAAAAAACCAAAATTCCGGTGGGAACCTAATCATTGGAACGATCGGCCCACCAATTAATCAAATCTCCATCTACCAAAACAGTTCGAAATTTTCTATCATCAACAACCCGGCTTACAACCACAAGACCCTGTGTAGGAACCCTGATTTCTTTGAACGCTGTTCCGCTCGGACCAGCACGAACATATCTTCCAGGAGGAATTTCTATAAGAACCGTGCTTTCTTTAGTTGAATTCATCTTCAGATGGCTCCTCATAAATAAAGCTTGTATCCACATGTCCGCATGCGGTACACTGTGAAGTTTCCTCAAGTAAATTAGTTTGTAACACCACGCTAATGTCTTCTATTACCTCACAAAATACGGCCCATTCTTCTAACGTAAAAACGAGATTTACGTTCCCCAAGGAAATAGTAATTCTATTATCGACAGGGTTAATAAACGCATCATGAGGTAATTTAATTTGTTGATCGTGCTCCATCCTTAGAGCCCTTAGTTTTCTTTTCTGCTCCCACTTTTTGCTTTACAGTCCTCGGTCGGCGGGCACGCGGTTTGGTGTTTGGCGTCGGGGGGACTTTAGCTGCCGTCGGTTTTGCCGAGGCAGCCTCTGGGGCTTTTTGCTTAACGGTCTCCTCGGTAACAACTGCATTAAAAAATGAGCTTACTTCTGATTCGGACGGTGGTGATACACCCCTGTGCTGCAGAACTTTTACCAAGTCATCGTATGATAAACATTTATGATAATTTATGAATTCTTTGGGACTCAATTTCAAGCGTCCCCGAAAAAATTTCCAACTAACTAGTGATTGCATGATCCTCTCCTCCAATTAAATATCAGAAAATTTCAGAAGCCAATTCTTGAATTGCTTCTTGAAATCGTGGATCCTCGGCCATCTCCTCGGCAACACCCTCCTGGTGTACTGCCACAACACTGGTGGCAATTTTATTCATTGCACGCAGAAAAATATTACGTGCTGTGCTATGATTAATTTTATCACCTTCGGCAGTCATTTGCTCGGCAATTTCGCGATAAGTAAAACACCCCTCCTGTGAAGAAACAGTTGCATATCCAAACTTGCTTTGGTATCCTTTAGGCATTGGCATTGGTACGATCCTCTAGAACCTGAAGTTCTTTTGTGGTAATTGGAAAATTCTCGTGATCATTTGGAGATTCATAAATTCCAAAACGCAATCGCAAGACTTTTTCTTCACGCGGTGACAAACTTCGAAGTGCGACTTTCACGACCTTAACAAGGTCGTCTTGGGCGATGACGTCTTCAATAGATCTACGTTGATCGGGGATAACCTCATAAAGTCGGCGGCCACCAGATTCATCACGACCTACTTTCTTGTCCAGCGAAATGGGAGTACTGGCGCTTTGCTGCAAAGCACGCAACGTCTTCGCTCTTACGCCAAGCATACCGGCAATTTCTTCCAACTCAGGATCTGTACCAAAGGTTTCAATATATTCCTTCCGGAGTTGAGACGCTTGCCACAGCAATCCGCGGGCGTGGTTGGGCAGCCTAATTGACGCTGAATGAGACGCGACGTGCCGTCTAACAGCTTGGCGGATCCACCAACATGCATATGTAGAAAACTTAAATCCTCGACGCCAGTCAAATCGATCAACCGCCTGCATCAAGCCCAGCGTAGACTCTTGAATCAAATCTTCCAACGCGCAACCGCTTTTGTTGTATTGTTTTGCAATACTAATTGCAAGTCGAAGATTACTTTGAATCATCCTGTCACGAGCCTGCTTGTCGCCTGCCTCGATACGTTGTGACAACATCACCTCCTCTTCCTTCGTGAGGAGAGGGTGACGACCAACTTCTTTAAAGAACATTTCTAGACTCATTTGACTTCCTTTTTTGGTTGCGCAGCATTTTTGTTACGCATTTTTTGATAAGATTCAATAATTTTCAGATCGCGCTGGAGATAGCAATAATCTGACTCGAGCTTAATTCGCTTTTCGTCAGAAAACTTATTATCCTTAATAAGACGCATCAATCGTCCCATTCGTTCCTGTAAGTGTTGCCTTTTATTTCTTGGTTCTCGACCCAAAGTAGTCTCCTGTTTGGTTCTGTAATATTATTATACCACATATAAGATGGTCTTTCACATTTTTATTCATCAAAAATTGCATTATTTTCAAATGTCATCGCACACCCGACCGACAGAAGATTCAAAGCTGCTGACGTTGCATGCTCAAGGGCGGCGAGGACTACCGGGAGAGGATCAATTACTCCAGCCTGTAACAGATCGTGGTATTTGCCAGTACGGGCATCAAATCCATGATGTCCACTCATAGACGAAACCTTTGTTAAAATCACATCTGGAACTAGCCCTGAATTTTTTACAATTTGGCGAAGGGGTTGTTCCAGCGCTTTAATCAAGAGCTGACGCCCGGCCAATTCATCAGAATCTTTCGAAGTGCTCTTGGATTTTTTCATTAGTTTTCCACTTCGCAAAAATGCCGTACCTCCCCCTGCAACAATACCGCCTGAAGCAGCTGCTCGAGTAGCACAAATAGCATCATCAATTCGATCCTTCCGTTCCCGGATTTCAAGTTCAGTAGAACCTCCGACTCTTATAACTGCAATTCCCCCACTCAACCGAGACATACGACGATTTAAATACGCCATCATTTGATCATCCATTCCAGGATGGCCTAAATATTCCTTTACTCCGTCTAACCGTTCTTCAACTTGAGTCGTTGCTTGATTCGACAAACCAACAAAAATCGAACTGCCTCGACTTGCTTCAAATTTTTCACATGTACCAAGCTCTGACGTGTCGGCTGGTAAATCTTCACCGGCAGCATAAATCTTTGTTCCAAACAAAGCCGCTAAATCTTGCAACGCTTCAACGCGTGTTTCTCCGAATTCAGGTGCACGCAATACACAAATTTTGACAATTCCTTTAAGAGAATTGAGAACACATACTTTCAGTGCCTCGCTGTCGACGTCGTCGGCAATGATTAGCAATGAGTCAGAATTTCGGCGGGTAGACTCAAGCAGAGGTAAAATTTCCTGCAATGAAGAAAGACGTCGGTTGGCAATTAAGATTTTAGGTGAACTAAACTGGACTACGCTGCGAGCCTGATTCGTCACGAAATATGGAGAAATAAACCCTCTATCGAGCTCAAATCCCTCTACAATATCCAGGGTTGTTGTAAAACCACGTGCTTCGTCAACTGTTATAACTCCATCTCTTCCCACGTGCCTCATGGCCTCTGCCAAAAATTCACCCACTTGCCGATCGCCATTTGCGCTGATGGTTCCCACGTTCACAATATCTTCATCGCTATTAACAGGCACGCCCAATGTTTTCAGGATTTCATGAACTTGAAAGGAAGCATCTCGAATTCCTTTGCATAGCTTTACAGGATCGTGGCCGGCAACAATTAGTTTTTGTCCACCCTTAACGAGGGCCTGAGTCAAAATTGTCGCCGTGGTGGTTCCGTCCCCTGCCGTTTCGGCAGTTTTGGAGGCAGCTTCTTTCACTATTTGCACGCCCATATTCTCGAAACGAGAAGATAAATTTACGGCCTTTGCTACAGTAACACCATCTTTCGTAAGCACAGGGGGTCCATTTTCTTGCTCAATAATAACATTTTGTCCACCAGGACCCATGGTCACCTTTACGGCATTGGCAAGAGTATTCACCCCCACCATCAACCGACGCTGTGCTTCAGTTCTAAATAGAATTTCACGGGCCGAGTCACTCATCCTTTCAAGACTCGCCTAGAATTTTCAGTCAAAATTTCATTAATTTTTCCCAAAACCCGGCGTGAATCGGTGGTTACATCGACGGCGACCACCAAGTCCCCTGCCGAATATGCGACCTCATTTTGCGACATCTTCTGTTCATGCCTGAGTCTTATCTGAACTTCAGAATTAAGTGGTTCCATTATTTCCTCCAAATGAATTTACGAATTTTTCCCAGCTGCCTTCTTTCGTTATTGACGAAAACCCTTTTGTGGAAAAAATGCTTTTTATATAATCCCAATTACCTACCGCTGGACTAAATGTAATCCCCTCTTGCTTTTTGGAAACATCATGGAAGGAAATTAATTCAAGATTTTTCTCATAACGCTCGCGATTGCCTGGTTTATCCAGGAATTCTTCCAATACATCGTCAGATGAAATAAGCTTGAGGGCACGTTTGTCACCGATTCCTTTAAACCCAGAAATATTGTCACTGGCATCTCCTCGTAATGCTTTCCACCCAACGTAATTAAACGTAGGTAAGTCTTTATAGATCTTACGAATTGGATCGTATTGGCTAAAATTATCACAACTATTGGCTAATTGCAAAAAATCAGTATCGGTACTAGCCACAACACACGTGTTGGGGTGAGGATATTGATGGACGAGGTGGCCAATTACATCATCACACTCAAAATCGGGGTGCCGTACCACCGACACCGGAAACGCTTCGGCAATTAATTCAATTATCTCATTCTTTTGCCGCGAAAAAGATATGTCAATCTCCCTCTTCCGAGTACCCTTGTATTCCGGATGAAGTTTTAATCGTTGAACTGGAGTACCTTCGATAACAAAAAATGACAAATCCGGGGCAAGACGTCGATAAAGAGCAGCAAATGATCGAAAAAATGTATACACGATTCCATCGTCAGAATCTTTGAGATATGGAGGCGTTGAATGTTTGGCGCGGTAAATCAAATTATACGCATCAAAAAAAACAACTTTCATCCGAGCTCCGGAGGTAATATAACATTTGCCTTGACACCGTCCTCCAAAACTACCGTCACCGAACTCGGCATTTCCCCTTCTGTCGAAATAACATTGGACACAGATTTGCCGTTAGATGGTTCATTTTCTTTCGAACCAGCATTATCCCACACCGACACCTTGTTTTTTACATCAAGAATTTGTTCTTTTATAGCAGCCGTTGCATTAGAAATCATAAACTTCTGTAACTCCCCAATCTTCGTAAATACTTCTACCGGTAAATCTTCCAAACTTGCCTCTCGTCCTGGGACATCTATAAATTCTAGTTTGTGAGACGTAACTTCGTCGGCGAGCGTCTTCGTGATAGTTACCGCCGTAATACGAGCCGGCACAATTTTAGCAGTTTTGGTCGATACCAAAAACAAAATTTGTCCCACATCATACATCAGAGTGCCTCCAGTCCAAACGAAATATTAGACCTGGTAGACCAATAATCAATTCTGGCGCGTGCCTTCTCAAGGGCAGTGTGTGTACTGGTGGGATCAGCCAGCACCTGGCCTGCAGCAAGCAGGAATTGTTCCGATTTATCATTCATTTCACCAAACACGACTGTACACTTGGCAAGCGCGTGACGAAAATTTATTCGCGATTTTCCTTTGCTTCCAGAAGCAGGAGGATGAAAATCCTTCACCGTTAAGCCTTCAAAAAATAAAACTGCAAATTCATCAAAATCATCACTCGCTAAAACATACAAATGATCCACCGCTCCCTTGCGTCGTAACGTGTTATAGTCGGATTGGAGAGCCCACGATCCTGAACGATTTTTGCTAGTTAACTTACACTCCAGCTCACGATTTAACGCGGGAATAATAATATCTGGCTCTCCTGTTTTGCCATTAGCCACAGTACCGGGAAAGGTCGTGTCTATTTCTTCGGCAAAATATTTTTCCTGCAGTGAAGACATCAAAATATTGCGCCGGCCAATATCTTCATTAACTGTCAACCCATGCTTTTTATACAAGGTGGCAAGCGCAATATAAAAATGCGACATCTTCTTCAAGGCAGCGACAGCTCGAGCCTTTTTAACATAACAAGTCATAAAAAAATCCTCTAAAAATACTAGTTTAGTATAACACTTAATTGGATAATTTTCAAGATTTCTCTACTGCATCCCTAACTTTTTCAGTAACTTCATGACCTTTCGAGGCGGCAATTTTAACTGGTTCTAAACCTAAAGCCTGTCGTACGCAATCAAAAATCTCTGGTTCAAGAACATTTTTAAGCATATTCATATTGGCGTATTGATACAGGTCGAGGTCTACAATTGGAAGAGGATTTCCCTCTAGATCTGGCTCATCTTCCCCGGTCTCACGACTTTCAAATATGAACAAAACTGCAGGCATCTTCTCATCGTGAGGCACCGGCACAAACGGAATCTTAGAATCCTCTTCATACATAATTTCAGGATACCAATGTGTCATCATGGTGGGATCATCATCGGCCGTTGTTTGCGTATCGCGCATTGACATTTCAATATCTCCTCGATGTCTAAAAAATTAACAGATTTTCCCGCAAGTTAAATAGAGAATCTATGCACGCAATTCTTTTTCCAGAATTCGCTCTGCCACGGCAATTGAATCTTTAAAGCCGGGGACCACACGATTCAAGCCTTTTACTACTTCGTCTGAAAGCATTCCTTCCGGGAACATTCCTTCAAAAGTATCTTGTAAAAGATCGTTATTTTGTTGTATAAGTTCCATAAATTGACGGTATTGATCGTCGAAAACTTCACCTGTTACAGCCGTAAGAGCTTGTTGGGTTATGAACTCTGGTGACAATTCGTTTACCGTGCCATCATCTTTGGGCTTTTGATATTTTTCCCGAAGCCTCGTTATAAAAGTTTCGTCTTTCGCAAGATTAACAGCCTCATCTTTTAATGAATCTAATAAAGCGTTAAGTTCTTTGGCGGCATCAGGATTAGACCGCCCTAATTCATCCACAGAAGAACGCATGTGAACTAAATTCTCTAACATTTCTGGTGATCCTATCCCGGCCAAAAAGGCATTCTGTGCAGCCGTACTCTGTACTAAATCCACGAATTCACCAATTGATTCTCCCAGTGCGGTGCGTGCTGTTTTAATAGCTGCGCCCATAGGACCACTCATAATCTCAGCATCAATCTGATCTGCCATCCCTCCTGTATCAGCCTCTTGGAGTACAAAGCCTGGTGATTGATAACCGGCAAAAAGAAAAATTTGCTCAAGTGCAGAAAGAGCCTTAGATATCGGGCCTTTCTCTTCGCGACGGCGGATCAAGGCAGCTTCCTCTGATTCATCACCTTTCACTGTTGCCATGGATTTATCACCCACGCCTATTTCTTTTGCAAATTCCCATGATCCCGATGCGAGGTCACCGGTGGCGCCCAACATTTTTTTAAGTGCAAAACCTCCCGGATTAGCCAAGAATAACATCAGGTTCACATCATTTAGAGCGGCGTCTCCCCCTAGTTTCTCAAAAATTTCGGCACTCTGTTTATTGAATTCATTCATTCTGTCTTTGTGGCGAGCTATCATTTCTTGAGCTTTCTTTTGATTCAGCGTGAGGAGTAACCGAACTGTTAAAAGCGCACTTGCGGCAATCTTCTTTGCCTCAATTTTAACACCTTTTAAAAAATTTGCCCAAGGTTCTACAAAAATCTTATGCCAATCACTGGGCATCATTCGAAGGGCGTAATTCTGTTCAAACAAAATGCCTCGAGACGGGGAAACAATCTGCTCTCTTATATTTTTCTTCACATAAGCGCGGATATATTCTTCCGTTGTTTGATCGTTCATTCTGGCTCCTGCCTTTAATTAGGTCTATACGAGCCCGAACCACTCTACCAGGCTAAAATTTTCAACATTTTGTGGGGTGGGACCAATTTGGCCGCGCCCGTATCGATCAACACCCAAAGCCTGATTAAGAGTAGCAAATAAACCAGTAAGCTTAGTAACTTTATCGTTCCACTTAAACGCAATACCCTCGATAGCAGTTGGACATCCACCCAACGATTCATACTCTGAAATCAATTCTTCGAATAATTGTCGCCGCGGCAGTGCATCATGATCTGATGCCTCATCAATCCTCGTCCGACAATCGATGATTTCATCAACAAGACGCTGGATCTCACGCTGAGGCTCTTCCACCAAAGTAGAACAAGCAGTCGACAAGCGTTGAACACCGAAAGCGGAAATAGTATTAACAATCGGTTTCATCGCCTTGCGCTGAATCTTGTCTCGATTTTTTGCCTGACCCATTTCGCTTACCTTTTTGGCAAGCCCTGGAGAAAGACCTTTCTTGATACTGACTAGCGTCGGTGCTTCAAAACCAGCAATACGATTAGCCAATTGTTTTTGACGTGCTGAACCGATGGCTAATTCTGAAATCATCCCTCGCAACAGGGACTCTCTCAAAAATTCACGCAACGTACTTTGATCGGTCAGATGACAACTTTCTAAGCATTGTCGCAGCCGAGTTATAGCTGCCGTTAAGAATCCATCCCCTTGTTGGGGCGTTAGAATAACTGGCTGTGGTGCCAGAGTATGCCAAGGGAATCCTGTACTAGTCACCAAAGGTACACCACTAGTCACCTTCTCCATCCCCTCTTGGAGATCTATATTCGTTAATTTTTTACCATCAGGCAAATAGGTGACGACCTCATGCAAAACCACTGCATTCTTGTCATATTTAAGAAGCTGTGGTCGGTGCATATAAATGATTTCAGAATTAAGCCAATTCTGGCCGGAAAAACCAAAAGGCCACCAAACACTTGAAAAGTGTTCGTCAATAGCTCGGGAACCCTCAATAATGGTTTTGCGAGCTGGATGAGTTTGGTATTTCGTGAGCATTTCTAAAAATGTAATGCCACCCATCTTTCGTTCAGAATCATTGCGGCTGAAGTGAACTACCCCAAGAGAGTCGACTCGAAAATGTATATTAATACCGTCAAATTTTTCCACAGCAGTTATTGTGCCAGCCGTTAGTCCTTCCAGCAGAGAAAAAACATCTGCAAAAGTACAATCAAGATGTTCCCAAATGTGAGGCATGTGTTTAGCGTTCCCGCCCATCAATTCTCCTTAGCATGTTTGTATATCTTATTATACCACACGTGCTACCAAACTTCACATTTTTTATAGCTTTATTGACCGCCTACAACAATAGGAGTATCTCCTCCTTTCGAAATCGTTCCAGGATCTTCGGAACGTTTCCTTGACGGTCGGCCACCCTGTTTAGGATCTGACGACATTTCGACATTGTAGGGAGGATCACTAGGATCACGGCTTCTATCACCTTCGCCACCAATCAATGTTTCCGCAAGTCCATTAATGAAAGCTAGCAGCGCAATCTTCTCGGGAGGGGCTAATCCTTCCCAATATACCTCTAAATCAGCAAATACCGCAGGATCTTTTAATGACCGAGCAGAACGAAGAGAATCAATTCCTTGAACGATCATGTCAATCGTCAGTGTTGACGGGAGTTCGGCGGCGACCTTCACTTTCCGCCGGGACATATCTCCCCCAGCGTCAGAATCTGCGTTCGCATCTGATTCTTCGTCGGGGTCGTCATCCTCCGCTTCTTCCACTTCATCAGATTTGTCGCCTGAATTTTTTGCGTCTAAAGACCGCTTGTCTTTTTCAATTTTTTCCGCCGTCTTAAGCTGCAATCCACGCTCGTCAACTTCTTCTCGTAAGGCAGCTAAAACGGCGTCTTCAAGTATTTTTTCAACCTGAGACAAAATATTAGCCATTTTTTTTCCACACCTTCAAATGCTGTACATGCTCTCGGTACCGACGTAAGAGTTCTCGGTTTGGATCATGTTCGCCTTGTTCGTCTAGCTTTTGGCGGCGAGCCCTATTTTTTGCCTCACGCTGGAGCTGGTCTTCCATAAACTTATCAAAATAATTTTTTGCCATCATACACCTCAATCATTAAGTATTTCTTTGTCTGGTAAACGTTCGGTTGCGGAGAATATTAATTCCACGCGAGTTTCGCCCATAGGATCCACGTAATCGGAGACAAAACGCCATTGTTTGCATGCTTGCTTTTTAAAGCTTACGCCACAATAATCAATGCGCAAAATCTCGGTATGAGAAATATCTTGTAACAATGCAAAAATATTTGAAGTGTTCGCGACTCCACATGACACTTCAATCACGTCAGAACTCTTTTGAAACCAGTGTACTTTCGAAAACGACACGACACATTTGTTTCCTCGGTATACTTGCAATTCTTCTTTTTCTATAGGTCGGATTATTTTTTGTAATGATTCACTCATCATTACCTGAGAATTGCCGCCCAAAATCTTGCGGTGATCTCTGCTCATTGCTCGCTCACCATGTCCATCCACAATCCATCGGCATATTGCGCGTATTCAATATCAAGTTCGGTAACATCATCTACGTCGTGAGTATAGACTTCAATTCTTACATTTAAACTTTCAATAATAATTTTAGCATTGTGACCGTACGCATCTTCAAATTGTAACAAGCCGCTCACAAAATGATAGACGCTATTACGATTTGCCGCAGTAAAATCCTTAATTAGTCGATTGGGAGAATCAACCGTCTCCCAATCGCTAAAACGGGAGTCAGTGGTTCTATCAATCGCTAAATCAGGTAAAAAAACTGGCAGTCGCTCTGTTTCGTCACGCAAAAAATCGCCCATCAATTCTCGTAAAAGCATTACATTCCCGGAAATAAATCACTCAAAACCTCTGCCTGTACAGGGTCTTCGTCAGCAAGCGTCTGTTTGAGATTGGCAAAAGCCTGCATTTCTGAATTGGTTTCTGCAATGGCTTTTTGAGCAAGTTGGTGAAGCCATTTTTTGGGACGACCCTTAAAGTCGGTCACCACATTTGTCAGAAAATTCTTAAGATCTGCATCGTTCATTTTGGGAACGATTTTTTTCATGTACATTCCAGAAAAAGCCTTTGCCGATTCTTTAGGTACGTCTGTTTCGGTTTCAGTTAAAACTTGAAACTGAAGCCTGAGATATTCAATTGCATCTTCCAATTGAGCCGACGGAACTTTGAACAGAGGAGCAACAACATTTTGCATTAATCTCCCGCTGGCAGTAACCATCGTAGATTCGCCGGTTCCTTTATGCGATTCAGGAGGTTTTCCCGGGCGGTCTCGATAATATTGAGCGATGTATTTTCCTTTTAGCTCAGTGGGAGGAATTTCGGACGGATCGACTTCTGGAGTATCCTCTAGCTTATATTGCCTACCAAACTTAATTCCAGACCAATCGCTTAATCCTGCTTCTACAATCTGCTTAAGCAATTGTCTGGTCCGAGCTTCAAGCATTCCATCTTCTTCTCGGGCTACCTCCAGCTCTGCCTCATCTGCCTCCTCTGCCTCTGCAGCCTGAACCTGCGGGTCTCCCGCTAACTCAGCCTGATTCACCGCAATTTTCACTTGTCTGTAAAGATTAGCCACCTGATCATCGGGAACCTTGAGTGCTAGCGCCGCAAAAGCGCCTGCCAGCTCCTTATTGTTGGTAGGAACATACGACGGATCATCAATTGCAGGTGCAGTATCAGTCAATTGCATATTGGCAGTAGCCGACGCTTCAATCGGCAATTCGTCCGGAAGCGTGGTTGGAACCTCTTCTTGAACGTATGGGTGTGACATATATTCAGATCCATATTTGACCCAATTATCTTCAAACAAAATTCGCTGAATTTTTTCTGTTAATTTAATCGACATAACTCCTCCACCATTAAATATTCATTTAAATATACTCTTACATAGCCGGCGCTAGAGCATAAACAATTCCCACCGCTAAAGCAGTTCCCACAACAGTCCCGCCTGCAAACCACCAAATTTCACGAGGTTTTTCATAACGCTGGATTTCGTTTAACAAAAAATCGTTTTGATTTTTCAACAATTCTAAACGCGATTCACTCAAAAATTCGCACGTTCCTAAACGAGCATTCAAGATATCAATTTCACGTTGGCGTTCGGCTTGTACCAACCCAACCTCTTTTGTGATTAAAGCATCGCACCGAGCTTCAGAAATCTCAACATCGGCCAAAATACGGGCCGCAGCCGCAGGATTCAACAACGTTCCAGTAAAAGGAACAACTTCTCCCTGCTGGACCGTTGTTACAATTTCATCTTCGGCAAAAACCGGGGAAGAAAATGCAAGCGCCCCGGCTATACCGATCGCAATCTCTCTCATTGGCGACCTCCATCAATCACTCTAAACTTAAATTTTTCTGCCAGCATTTCAGTTAATTGATCGGCATCATCCCCGGATTCGTAAAGAATTTCGCGAATTTTCTCTCGCTCAGCCACGTCCAAAGCCTGTAACTGCTTTTCATATTGAGCTTCAATTTCTTGCACCGTTTCCCTATATTCTTTATCTGCAAGCCGAATTTTTCGAAGCTCCTTTTCTCGGGCTATTTCAATTAAATCTAGCTCCCGTTGGTGGTCGTCTTTAATCCGCGTTAAAATTTTAGATAAATCAATCTTCTTTCTAAAAACTACCGTCAAAACAATTGGAATTACCATTCCAACCAAAAGCTTCCAATTCTTCTTGGTCCATGCCCACAATTTCTTGCAGGCAGTAGAAAATTTTAGCCATGTAATACTAATCCCCATGTCTCCACATCTTTGCAGCGTCAATCACAGACTGACCACCAATATAAGAAATTGCAATTAAACCCCACGTATCTGAGTCTAAACCATAACAAGCCATCAAACCCGTTGCAGTTAAAAATACTAAAAATTTCCTAGAAATAAACTTTTCAATTATACGATCCAAAATAGCTCTTGCCATGGAAACACCTCCCGAAATAATTATATTGTGGATTTAATTTGGCAAATCATCATCGTCGACGGGTCCGATTGGAAATATCATAAGCGGAGATGTTTTCTTACCAGACTTAGATTTAGATGTCGAAGGTGGTGGATATATCAGTTCCTCCATAATTTGTTGTTGAACCGACAGCAAAATATTGTTAATAGCATTGATCTCGGTAAGAGCAACTTCCAGCCCTTGGACCCTCGCTTCTATTTTCGCAGCTTCGACAGTGAGAAAAGCGTTCTTTTCTTCAAGAGATGCTACCCGAGACTGAAGAAGATTTAACTTCGTAATAGTAGCACCGTCACCCGTCAAACGGGCTAGCGTCTGCGATAGCTTCAAAAACAGATTCTGCATCAGCGTTCGTTACCTTCTTGGTATTAATCCTGTGTTTTTTATTATATTCAAGTTTATCTAAAATTTTATTAAGCTGTAAATTGCCACACACAATTTCGCCCGCAAGATGTTCAAATACTTCTTGCATAGATAATCCACGTTCCAATAAAGCAATGCGAAAATTGGTGTGCACGCCTTTCGACATATTTATGTGAACTGATTTGTTATTTTGAAAACGGCTCACTTATACTGCGCCTCCGCCACCTTCACCGGATGCGCCAATGGCGAGGGGGGCTTCTTCGGCGACTGGATCGGCACGGATATCATCAAAATCATAACGATACCGGTTTTGCAGAATATCTCTAAATGCATCCGCCGTCTCTTCATCATAATTTCTCTCTAGCAAAGCAATTGCGCGATAATAAATGGCTGATTCGATATCCAGCAAAGTTTCATAATTCTGAATTAAGCGGGCCACATCGGTGGCAAATTGTTCAATATCAAGTTCTCCCGCCGTATCTACTTCAACTAACAGTGAAGAAAGTGGGCGTTGCCACCAGGATTCTTCCACTGTTTTTTCATCAATATTAATGGCCGAACTTTTTAATGCAGCCATCTCAAAATCCGCGAGCATGTTATCTACTTGCGCCTCGAGCGGCTTTCTTAATTCAACTTCATCACCAGGATCAATCTCAACCTCTTCCTCTTCTTCTGTTTCCGTGTCCCCAGTGTCGTCTACAGCTTCGTCGTCAGGCGAGGCTTCCTCATCACCAGTATCGACTGGCTCTTCCTCGTCACCTGCATCGTCAAATAACCCTTCATCTTCTGTGGATTGTTCTTTCAATAAAAAGCGTAACGATAGTGGTCGGGTTTTTTTCATTACAACACCTTTCCAATTTTCTCAGCATGTTCAATTCGTCGTTCAATTAATTCCCAATTTAATTCTTTCATCATCGCAAACACGTATGACTTACGATCGTCTAAATAATCTCTATAATAAGCGTGAGCCCACACATCCAAAACGACAACGGGGTAAGAATTAATAGGAACTTGGAGCGAATGAAGATCAACAACTACGTTAATATAACGCTTTAAAAAAGCATTATAAACAGTGAGCGCCCACCCCTCCCGGGCAGACATTGCACAGGCGATAAAATCACGCTGCCAAGAATCAAATGATCCAAAATCTTTTTCGAGTCTCATAAAAGTAAGCGAATCAGCGGTAATAGTAGAGTTTAACTTACCAATGTTGTCGAAATACATCCCATGCAAAAAACATGCGTTTAAAAGATATGATTCATCAATTTTGAGTGATCGATAAGTAGAATGGTTGGAATTTGCGTCTGTCCTATTTACGGTATCTAATTGAGCTGACACCTCGTTCAGCTTGTCAACATATCGCGAAAGCAGCTCTTCATGTGCAACAATGGTCTTCCCACTTAATGCATCTGTCTTGATGTCGAAACTCTTTTGAGCAACGACATATGCTTCATTAAGTTCATCGTCAAAACCAAGTCCAGCGCGAACAGCCTTAACGATATCGGCGTCTGTTAATTTCATTTTACTATATACTCCTTCTCAAAAGCTTCCTGATCGACAACGTAAACCTCACCTTCTTCCGGAGGAAAATCAATGTCATCCGGATGATCTCCAGCTCGCGATCTTATTGGCTCCGTTGCCAAAGACGTCATAAGAATTCCCTCCGCACCAGCCGGTTCAATACGCGGATCCTCAGGTGCACGAAGAGCAAACGTCACATTCCCATCTGGATCTGTAATTACATCATCTACAGTATATTCATAACCACTCGGTTTGTGAATAACTTTGAGATCTTTAGATATTAAAACATTTCCTTCTTTGTCAGTAACGTCTACTTCAGATAAAGCTTCCAAAAGTCGTCGCGTGTAAACTCTTAACATTTGTTCTCTAAGAATGTCGTTCATTTTTCAATTCCTGCCAATCTCGTCCAGCGTATAAGAGAAGTATTTTTCTCTGATTGCATCTTCAATTTTTCTTTAATTAGAAAATTTGTCCCGCCACGACTATAAAATTCAGAAATTACTTGTGGACTCGAAAGATTTGACACATATCGAAAATCGAGTGTCGTTTCAAGTAAATGCCTACGCATTGCGCCGAGCGCATATTTAACACTTTCTTCTTTTACGTCTTTCTTTTTCACAGTCTTTTTCTCGGCACGGCGGACTCGCTTAGCATAGTTCTTCGGTGTGTCAGTTTCTTTCCACTGAACACCGGCTGCCTTCCCTCGTTTGAGAAGATCTTTGGTGGGCTTCTTATATTTGGTTTTTTTGTCGGTGAGCCAATCCATTGCCATATCACCAACAGGAATATTTCCTGCCTTGGTATCGCGAACTTTCTGGATTGCACCAGAGGCAGAATCACCAAGTAGACCTGTATCAGCCGCCTTGACTAATCCTTTTACGAGCTGGACCTTATCCAGCTTTTTAACAAAGCCAGTCACGCTGTCTGGATCTTCCCGAGCAAGAATAAGCAAAGTTTTGGCGTCATCACCAAGAATAACTTGTGCTGCCTTATCAATATCGTCAACAACTTTCAATCCACCAAGCATCTCCTCGATAGCGCCTTTGAGTGGAGTCATCACTGCCTTGGCGACGGCATCTTCAGGATCCGCACCAAGGAGACCGAGTACGTCGGACGCCAGGCTTCCAAACGGAACCTTGTTAACAACTTTTTCTAAACCAACCGACAGTACTTCTTCCACGGCTCCGGATGCAGCCTCTGCCACGGCTGTTGCGATTAAGTTTTCTTTGCCGGTTGCTCCTTCACCACCAGTCCCAACGTCAACATCGATGCCGCCGGCATCGGTGATTGCATCGGCTTCATCGTCATCAATAGTATTAATGACGGCATCAACTGAGGTGTCGGCGGTGACGGCGGCTGTCGCTGTCTCCGAATCCATCCCTTGCTGCGCAAGCTTATCAGCCACCTTCTGGGCAGCATCTTCCCGTTCGTCCGGAGGTAATCCCTCCAAAGTATCCCTTAACGCCTGGATCTCTGCGCGGAGAGCATCCCGCTCTTGTTTTCCAGTATCAGGAATCCCGACTATATCGTATTCAGCACCGAGCTCTGCCTTCATTTCATCGGCAAGTTTTTTCACTGCAACAGCCTGCTCTGTCTCATCTTCTGGAAGATGACCCTCCAAAGCATCTACAACAGCAGCATATCTAACAACTTTTTCCTGAAGAAGATCATAAAGCGTGAAATTCAAAGTTTCACCTAACTGAATTCCCATCAGGTCAACAAATTTCTTCTTTGCAGCACCAGGATTTTTAATTCCAACGGTCGTCAAAATCGTATCAACTTTATCGCCGCCCCCGGAAGCAGCCCCAGTTCCGGTGGCTCCTGGTGCCCCTGCAGTTCCTTTCGCGGCACCAGGTTGTGCATCTTTTGGTGCCTCTTCTTTTGCGGCAGCAAGACCTTGTAATCCTGCTTGTACATCTTTCATATCCGAATCATCACCAGTTTTGGCACCTTTTTTCATAAATGAAGAAAGTTGTGTTGGGGTTAACAACATGAGATCATCAATGAGTGCCTGGCCCGAATTCATTCCATAATATTTCTTAAATGGAACATCACCACCAAGCCCAATCCCTAGAGATGAACCTAGACTTCGCAATCCAGAGAACATTCCTTCGGCGGGCTTAATAGCTCCAGCAACGGCATCTTTAATCTTTGATTCGTCAAAACCAGAACCGGCCCTAAATTCTTCCCAGTCCGGATTGTTGACCATGTCGTTGAGGGTGGTGTCCTTCATCTTTGTTTTTAGCTGCTCAATATACTCTTTTTTCTCTTCATCAGAAACCTCGCCTTCCTCACCGGTAGTTTCATCGACAACTTTAGCTATTTCAACTTTTTCCAGTGTTTTGAAGACTGCCTTGACCACATCTCCGAAAACCTTTTGAAATGCGTTGGCATCAGTAACAATTTCGGCCACGGCTTCTGCCGGATCGTCTTCCTTTCCAAACAGTGCCCGGACTGCCATGCCGGCTCCGGCTCCTACTTTACCCAAAAATCCCTTTCCAGGTCGTTTCTTTTTAAGATCTTTTATGGCACGATTAAGAGCATCAACTGTGGCACCAAACCCATACTCCTGCATCTTATCACGGAGACTCTCCATCTCTATGACTGCTTCGTCTGCGGCGTTGCCAAGTTTTTTAATGGCATTACCAGCACGGGCTAAGAAACTGGCTTTCTTTTCTTCATCCGCTGCGCCTCCACCGGCAACATCTTCAGCTTCCAGCAACACAACTTGATATGGCGTGTAACCCATTCCCTCATAAATTAATGAATTTCGAGAGTGGGCTTCAACCGCAAGTTCCTGCAATTCAGAAAGTGCTTCACGCAGAAGCGTCATCGATTTTGTCATTCAGGCACCTATTACTGTACGTACACAACTAATTATACAGAATATTGCCTTGTTGTAATACCTGCGTCCTTTAATATAACGAGGCTTGAAACATCCCGATATTCCTCAGAATAAATAACTTCATCAAGCCCGGCGTTAACTATGGCTTTTGCACACATTCTGCATGGCGAGAGTGTTAAATAAAGCTTCTTTTTCTTTGGATTGTTGTAATCCATTTTTAACAGAGCATTAATTTCTGCATGAAGCATCCCTGACTCTCCAGGCTCGGGTGATTCCACCTTGTTGGGACCTCCCACATAATTGCCGTTATAACCAATCGCCAAAACTTGGCAATTGTCAGATGTTACTACCACCGCCCCTACCTGAAAACGTGGATCATAAGAACGACGCCCGATATCATGGGCAAAATTCATCCAAATCTCATCCCACACTGGACGATTCGAATTCATGTATCACCTTTCTTTTCTTTTTCAACTTTTTTCTTAGCAGACCGAGACGATCGGCGCTTGGGCTTATCAAAAATATCTTCAACATGCTTGCTTTTAGGAAGCTGAAATCCTCCAGCTTTTTTATGACCACCACCACCAAATTTCTTAGAGATCTCTGACACGTCAACGGTTTCATGAAACGCACGAAGACTCACTTTAGTGTGCTGGGCGTCATGGTCCCAATACCAAATCATTGCAAAATCACAATCCGGTGCAAGTCGAGCGCCGATCTCGGACATCCAGTGTGATGAATTTACAACCAGTACATCCATTCCTTCAAACTTTCTCTTCTGAGCTTGTTCGCAAACCTTTTTGACCACTGTTTTAGAATACGCGAGAATAAAAGATCCACGCTTACGAGCATCGTCAAAGACTGAATCGTCCTCAAATTTTTCGAATTCTTCAAACTCAAATGGCACCATATCAAAGGCCGCGCTAAATTCTTTGGAATACTCAAGTTCCCATTTCCAGAGATCACGGTCCTGAATGTATTTGATAAATTTGGGACACTCCTTTCCAGGATGAAAAAATTCCCACGCCAACATTGCGCCGGACTTTGTCATGTCAAAACGAGTATTAGAAATATCGTGTAGCTCGACCATAGCAGATTTATGATGATCAATCACGATCAGACCCTCTGCATCGCCAATCATTTTTTTTGTAGTTGCGTTATCAAAAGAAAAATCCAAAATGGCAACCTTTTTACCGGTCACATCAGGAGGTGCCACCCCGTGTTTGCATGCGTGATACTCAGCCCGATTACCCAAGCACTTCCATGCAGCATATGCGGCACCGAACCCATCGGTACAATCGGCATGATAAATTACGCAATCAACGCCTGAGGCTTCAATAATACTCATTACTGCTCCGCTTCGGGCGCTTCAAGTCGAGTGGGTAGTGCCATCGAATTATCACCTATCTCAAAAATTTCACAATCAGTTTGAGCCAAAATTTTATAGGGACACATGGACTGTACGAGGAAAACATCTCCGCACTCAAGCACAACGGATTGGAGGACAGCACCCTCCGGATAACGAAGATATTCCTCCGATGCAAACTCAACCAATGCACTTCCCCGTCTGACGAATAACACTTCGTTCTTATTGGAATAATATTTTAATGTTGTAGAAAACCCAGCATTCAGAAGGAGAACTTTTGCCTGAATTTGGTGAAGCGAGCCTATGCAAATTTCTTCTCCCCACGCTTTTGTCGTAGTAGAGGTTCTTCCCTTCCACGCAGTTTTATATTCTGGCGACATTTAAACTTTCCCCAACTAATTAGCTGTCTATGAGTAAATCCCACGATCGAAAAGTTAATTCCAGACCCTGAGACAGTCTCGTCTTTGCATTAAATTTAAGAACTTCTTTGATTTTTTTCACCTCTGCAACACTGTGTCTAATATCGCCAACCCTGGGTGGAGCGAATTTTACCTGAAGTTCAGACCAATAGCTATGAAACAAACTCAAAACATAGTTGTTTGTTTGTGCTATTCCTGTAGCTACATTAAAAACTTCATATCCAAAACTGCCAGAAAATAAAGCCACATTCAAAAAAGCTTCACATGCATCCTTGACATAGATTAAATCTCGTGATTGTTTACCGTCACCATCGAGTCTCACCGGCTCTTGTCTTTTAACCTTATCACACCATGACGCAATAACAGTTGAATAGGGAGACGACCCGGACTGCCGAGGACCGTATACGTTAAACATTCTTAACGAAACAAATTCAAAATCATAGAGCTCCTGGAATAATTCACCAGTTTCTTCCACCTGACGTTTTTGCAACGCATACGGTGACGCAGGGCTGGTAGATGAATTTTCATTTACCGGTAATGATGGTAGATTTCCATACACTGCAGCTGAAGATGCAAAAACAAAACGACGAATGGCACCCACTGAAGCCGCCATAAGTTCTATAGTTTTTTGTAAATTATTAAAAGCAGTTTGAGCTGGATTTTTAATGGATATTTCTACGCTTGGTTCGGCGGCAAGATGAAAAATAACATCATAATTTCGATCAACAATTCGTTTCAAAATAACTGGAGAACAAAAATCACCTTCAAAAATTAAGAACGTATCGCTTGTCCGCTCATGCTCATGATTACGTTCAAAGGCAGGAATCAATATTGTTGGAACCACCCGAAGCTGAAAATCTTGTCGGAGGTGGTCCACATTCGCCACCGAGCCATTAGACATATCATCAACGCCATCAACAAGCCAGCCTGCCTCAAGCAACGTAGAGGCCAAATGACTTCCGATAAACCCACAACACCCAGTAATCAAAGCGTGGGATCTGGATTTATCTGTCATAAGTTTCTCCATAATACTTTCTCAAATAATGCACAAATTGGCGAGCTCTAAAATCATAAGTATGTTCCGGGATTGCCAGCTTATCTACAAACATCTGTCGCACACGAGACCACTCATTGTTCGTATCAATACGATTCCACTTTTCAAATAACTCTTCGCCCGACGATACGATTAATTCCTCAGGAACAAATCTTTCAATATTTTGAATTTTAGACGTACAAAAAAGAACCGATTCTCCCATCAACGCTTCAAAAACTCTGGCAGTAGGCATTCCAATTTTTTGTTGGTGCGGGTTTGAAAAATGCAACACTGATTTACTCAAGGCAATTGTTGGCAAGGTAGACCAGTGAGGTGTTCTACCAAAAAACATAAAGTGTGGAAAATTATCTAGTGAAAAATCACGATCATCATATTTCTTACGCAACCAATTTCCCTGAACGCAAACTGACTTATCGTTATTTGCGAATGGTTTAAAATACTCACCAAAATCATCACGACGCCCATACACGTTTCCACAATATCCGACGTCAAATTTCTTCTTTTTAGCCAGCTTTTCCAGCCTGGGCGCGAATGACGGGGTAAACCAGCCAAACAAAAACTCTTCTTGATGTGGAAATGCTGGATCAATCATTTCCGTATAAGGAGTTAACAGCACCACCTTCTCTTTGATGTCGGCAGGTAACATATCGCACCACCCATCTTGATCCCAGATGAAGACCGGCAACCCTTGATTGAGGAATTCGTACACAAATTCCATCTGAACGTTGTACTCATTCATAAAGTTATATCCTGGTTTGTCAATCTTGGGCCGCAACTCAACAAGCAAAACACCAGGATTTGCCTTAATGTGATCACGGGCAGCCGGGGTCACGTGAGTTTTATCATCACTCATAAAAGAGTCACTTAAATTTTCCACCTCTTCCCTAACATCGTGCAAAAAATCGCGTTGGCGAAGATTGAGCAGGTTCAGATAATGGTTGTTAATCCAGCCTGTCGTCTCAAACCCTATCCAGCAAACGTCAAAACCTTCCCTACGAAATGATTCAACTAGAGGCAATCGAATATGCTTGCCTCCATCGACTGAACTTTCGTTATTGTGTAAAGATCCAACACCATAATAATAAATTCTTTTCACCTTTTAGACTCCTCTATAAATTGGCAAATTTCTTCTACCTGTCTTTCCAGGTCACGATCACCCGTGTTAAGATAAAATAAATCACAACGCGTTTCTTTCATGTAGTCAAAATAACGCTCTCTTATCTCATTATATTTCGAAGCTGGGATTAGTTCATCTTCGGTATCCATCTCTGTTTTATCCAGCCAAATTATTTTTCCACCCAGCGCGGCCCACCAAGCATCGTATTTCTTGACAAGTTCCAGATCGGTTTTTCGTTTAAATACTTGAGCATACACCCATTCCGACGGGAAAAATCTATCAAAAATAACACTGGTGCCGGTAGTTTCCAGTAATTTAATCATTTCATAATTTGCCCACTTCAAAGTGAGATACTGACCTTGGGGATCATGAAATATTTCGTGTTCCCTTCCGCTCTTATAAACGGGAATACCCAGTTTTTCTCCCACGGCTTCAGCAATATTTGTTTTGCCGCACCCATCCGGTCCTTCAAAAATCAATAACATTTTTATTTTCCTCTAAAAAAATCATATCCTCGATACTCAAGATTTTTCAAAAGTTGTTTAGCTTCAGTTTTGCATCCTAGTACCCGTAAACGTCTCACCGCCAAAAGCTTTAGCATATCTTCCCAGACGGTATTGATCGTTTGAGAGGCGTTCAATGTATGCGCGGAATTTAAAGCCGACAGGACGGCCCACCCTTCAGTGGCTTCCCACAATGCTTTCTCGTCTCGCATCATTGGAGTAATAATTTGAGCCCGTATCTCAGCAAGTGATAAATCACAAATGGGCGCGGGTGTGCCGCCATTACGGGACCAAGAAAAAGATGAAGAAATATTGTCAGGAGACAAAATTTCGTCAGCCATCTTAAAGTGTCGTTCATAAATATGAAGTGAATTACTTACGTGAGTATAAGTACCCAATTCCACGCTTAACTCATTAGCCATAATTTCTTGAAAGAACGTGAACGCAGGTATGTCATATGCAATTCCAAGAATTACGTCAGAACTCCTCATATGAACAATTTGATGAAGGGCGCCTTCCCGAATAAGAAACTGTAACGCCAACGTGCATGGTACGTCAAGCCTTGCACTGACGCTATCTTCAGGTACACGCAAATGCATTACCGCCCTCCTTGAATCGGGATCTTTGCGAAGTTCATTAACCACGTAATCCCACTGATTTAAAGTGCCGCCAGCAATTCTGTCGTGTGGCTGGAATAATCGAGAACCATAAGCCGAATTAGC
>Ga0209434_1000196_pt1 | contig 31144 bp, 46 predicted proteins | sample ETNvirnome_2_300_FD_184068 | JGI IMG/M metagenome (GOLD analysis project Ga0209434, IMG submission 184068) | Marine viral communities from the Pacific Ocean - ETNP_2_300 (SPAdes) (version 2) | ecosystem: Environmental > Aquatic > Marine > Oceanic | place: Pacific Ocean | collected 2013-06-22 | reverse complement strand
GGTACATTCTCTAGTGTGCTGGAAATTGCATGGCCGCTAACCCGGCAGGCTTGACCAAGAAATACCGTGTTTTCTTTTGCAGCCAGCCACTCCATAGACCGAATAAGTTCATCTTTATATTTCATGATTAAAAATTCACCCACTTTCCAGTCCCATGATGAGGGTATTCCATTTCATATTGATAATAGATAATATCGTCAGGGATTCCTTGCTTGTTTCCCCAAGCCATATCGGTGGGCGTATGAACACTCATGTTGTTGTCTTCTACCACCCACTGCAGTGGTAAGTCAAAGTTTTTTGCATATTTATAAGCTTCATGAAATACTCCAGTCTCGGCTGTCATATCTCCTACGAAACACCACACACGATTTACCGATTCAAGGCGTTGTAACCCAGTGGCGGCACCAAGAGCGAGAGGGATAATACCTCCAACAATTGAAGAGGCATAAAAGTTAGGGTCAACATTGTTGGTTCCCATACTCTTTCCGTCGCTAATAGAGTCAAATAATTTTTCCTCCTCAACACCATGCAATAATGCGTGATAATGATTTCTCCACGGCACAAACACCCAATCTGTTTCGCTCACATACTGAAATATTTCTATTAGCTGTTCTTCGTTATTTTTAGCTAAGTGGATGGGGCCCGCGATGTCGCCGGCCTCGTATTTGTCTCTAACTCGCGATTCAAAATCTATAAGTTCTTGAGGCGTAATAGTAATCTCACGCACCTTTTTTAAATGAGGTGGTATTTTTAAAGTCATGATTTATCTCTCAATTGTAAAATAGGGTTATCAATTGGCCAATTAATTTTTAGTCCAGGATCATTCCATTTGATAGTAAACTGCTCATCTACGTCTGGGTACTCTCCTGGGTAGGCCCACTTATAATGAAAAACAGAAGCATCGCTCAAGACCAGAAAACCATTACCCACTCCGGGGGGCACAAGAACCTGCTTCCGTCGACGGGAATCAAGAACCATCGAGCGCCATTGAAGGTAAGTGGGGGATCCCGCTCTATTGTCCACAATTACAAAATACAATTCCCCGTATAAACATGTTATAAGCTTCCAGGATTTTTTATCTCCATGAATGCCTCTTAAGACATTTTTTCTTGAAGTTGATACTTTGTAGTGATTAAAATCTAAGTCGAGATCCCCCCGTTTCCAAAGAGTCCACAAGTCTCCTCTATAGTCTGTATGTACATCAGGCGTTAAAACCTGCACTCCCTCAAACATTACTTACTCTTCCAACTAATTTGCCAATCCCTAAACTCGGCCGCCAAACAATCAATCTTGTAATCTTTACGGCCGCCCGCGAGTTCTTGAATCTTATTCTTCGCCGTGTTTCTTATTCCGTTTAATCCGTGGGTCAGCTCTAAGTTGTTGCCGTCTTTAATACCCTTGCGATAGTTGGATTCATTATGCCAAATATGCAAATTCATTTGAGACAAGACTACAATCGCGCGGAGCACATCTGCGTTAACGGTATCAGCTTGTGCCAAACACAAATCAATATCGTGGCTGATGGCTTCTATCTCAGATGCATATTCTTCCTTATGCTCTGTTATAAATACTTCTTTCAGTTGAGCAATCGAAAGCCTGTCGATGAGCTCAGCCAAGGTGGGAAGATATTTTCTTTCAGTCATTGTCTAATACTCTCTCTAAATTATCTGCGAAGGTATCAGCCATAGACATATAGTTTTTAGCGATCTCAAAGTTTTCTTTAACAGCGTCATATCTCTTATGATACTCATCCGGAGTTAAGTTGTCAAGTATTTTGTATAATTCGGGGCCGGTATCAAACTTCATAATCCCCTCCGGATTGAAGTAATCTCCCACATTATCGCATCCCCAAAAAATTGGAATTGTTCCGTGTCTAAATACATCCACCAAAGTCTCAGTAAAATAATTATCCTGCTTAGAATTCATAATGGTAATACTAAAATAGTAATCTTTTAGGGGTGGGGTTTTTCCCTCTTGTTGGGCGGCCGCGGTGGGAATATCTGCATTTCCCCATGGCCTGTACCCGCTTCCCCACAGATCAACATCGTAGCGGTCTTTTATAGATCGAGCCACAACGTGCCGCAATTTATGGCCAGAAGTCCAATTCTTATTAGACGCGATTAATGATAACAATTTGTTTTTCTCATGAAGCGATGCATCTTCGTCTGAAACCCTAGAGGAAGCGATGATACTTTTAACGTACTTGGGGCCGCGCCCTAGAAGTTGCGAATCAAAAGTAAAAATATGATCGAACTTGTGTTCCGCTTGCAGAATATGATCATATGCAAACGGGTGAACTTCGCGGCACTCTAGAATCCAAGCAACCTTCTTTTTACATCGAACTTGATCAACCCACGGAGATAATAAATCTTTGTCTGTAAATACGGTCGGGCCATCAAAAGTTGGCGCGGCATGTACCCACTCAATCTTCTCCTTGGAATGCTCTTTATAGCCCTCGGGTGTGAGACTATCAAAAAGATTAGCCTTTAATCGTTTCACCAAAAAAATCCTCACTGTTAATGGCTTTGTCGTCAATGAAAACGTCGTAAGCCGGTTTGCCTAATTTAACTTCATGATATTTGGCACCCCACTCCTCAAGCTGGTCGACTGTTAGCTCTCTCCAACTTAATCCAGTAACAGCCCCACGTGCAGTCCAATAAACAACGGTATGTCCCGCATCGTATAACTCGTTGATCTTATTTATATTATCCATCAACGGCATTGCGTCCGGGTAATATCTCTCACCTTCATAAAAGCATATAGTTTCATCTATGTCCACATAGTATATCATGATGCGCCCTCGATATTATAGCATGATAGATATTTATCAACCCCTTCTTGACATGGTTCCCAGAAATCGGCCGAGTCGTCTGGGTATAACTCAGCTGCTGCAGCTGGAAAGGCCGAGGAGTGAAAATAGGAAGGAAAATCCTCCACCACTGCTGTTATAAACTTTATAACTTTTTTGTCTATATTTTGAGTATAATAGTGCAAGTTTGTAGAGGTATCGGTAGAGGTCGCGGCCAAGTGACCATGGGTACGATGGAGATTCAAACATAAATTACGATGATAATGATAATTTTGCAGCAGCTCTTCCTTGTTTTTGATCATTTCTTGTCGAGATAAAAGAGGCACATCTAGTGATACTTCTTCTGTAAAATTGGCATGTAAATAATCTATAAGCTGCATCAGCATAAAGGGAAGGTCCTCTACCAAGTCTTCATATTTTAAAGCCAGCCCTCCTCCCAAATGCATCTGAGCCAACATTAGACGTAAATATCGATAAATTTCTATCGCGAGATGATCCCGGTACTGAGATGATTCCACAACGAGATAGCTAGCAACTCTGAGTAGGTTGGACCGTGAGAGGGACTTAGGGTCCGCACATAGACGCTGGATATGCCGATTTGTAGGACCGTCGGTGTCGAAATATACTTTTGTTACAAATGGCCCAGAAATCTTTCTAAATAAATTTATCATATTACTTATAATTGCCTCTTTGTAATTTCTCCTTAACCAGATATGTTTGATAGAAGCTTTGGGAGATGCAGTGTAAAGACGATTGGGATCAACAACGGGCGGGAGATGAGAATCTTGCCGGTCGCGATATTCATGCGACGAATATAAAAACCTAGGCATCGATGCGCCCGTATGCCACATCGACTCAAGACTAGGATTTGATGCTCTTTTCGTAATAAACTCAAAACAATAGCGAAACCACGTACTCCCACACCGTGGATATGATAACATATATACCACATCTTCACGAGGGTGGCCGACTGGGTCTATAATGCCGGGTGGCTTCGTATTATAAATATAGGCCATCAATCTGACCGCTTTCTCTCATAACAGTCCAAATACTTATGAATAGACTTTTTTATATAAAGAGCAGCTTCGGGCTCTTGTGAATTCAGTATTTTTTGTCGATAGGCACTATCCCGCTTTTTAAATAATTCAATAAACTCTGGACTTAATCGATCACTATAATAATGAAAATCTGAAGTTCCCTTCTGGGTCGAGCTCGCGAAATGATACGCCGATCGATATATGTTCATCGAGGAGTTTTGATGAAAAGCATAATTTTCCAGCAGCTCGTCTAAATTTTGAACAAGAGTTTCCCGACTAAAGGTATTAGAATTATCGGCAACAAGATAGTTAATTAATCCTAATAATGTTTTTTCTGGGTCTCCTAACAAATCTTCGTAGCGCAGCGCGAGGCCATTAGGTTCCCCCAAAGCTAGATGGCATATCATCAGGTTATAATAACGGAGCAGATGAGACCTAAGCAGGAGCTCATCTGCCGCCTGCTCGGACCTACGGCAAAGAGTATCAAAAAACTTCAAAATCTCTAGGGAAGACGAAGACTTCGTCATATTCGTTTCTCTCTTTATCTCACCATAGATTAGGAGGTTTTGCTCCATTGCTGTTCCAGATCCGAGTTGTCTCCAACCGGTCCTCATACTATTGATGACCTGGCTAGTTATAGCCTCTATCGGATCTCGTCTAAGCCAGATGTGTCGCAGTGGCGCCTTTCTGGGTGTGTGGCGTGAATAATCATAAAGCCCATATGGATTCTCTTTGAAATGATGAGAACTATAAAGAAATTGCGGAAGTTCGGCGCCGGTTTCCCACATGAGATCGATCGCGGGATTTGATGCTCTTTTCGTAATAAACTCAAAACAGTATCTAAACCAAGTACTACCACACCGAGGATAAGATACCATATATATCACATCTTCACGAGGGTGAATTCGACCATCACTCGATAATCCTATAGGCCACTTAATGTCTATCATTAATCAATCACCCTTCTGAATCCTATGACTATCGCTATCGAAGTGTTGCGTCGAGAACTCAAACAGCTCCGAATCTTCCAAGGCAATCATTTGATGGCGCAAACCACGATAAACATGAAAATTATCCCCCGCATTCAGCATAAGTTCAGTTGCACTTTCTAGTTCATCACTCTCAGAATATTTTACCAGCATTTTGCCGCTTTGTAAATAGAATACTTCATCTTTTAAGATGTGGTAATGCCAGGAGCAGCGCTTACCTTTATCAAAATATAATAATTTTCCACAATATTCTGGCTTGTTAACAATCCAACGCTCCCATCCCCATCCTTTATCTACATGTTTCATGTTACCACCTAAAGTTATTTTTACAATCTTCCACTATCTTTATAATTTCTTCATTAAATTGTTTCTGTGGTTTCCATCCAAGCGACCGGAGCTTAGAATCATCCAGAGCATATCGAACATCCTGGCCCGGGCGCATGACTGAAAAGTCTACATACTGCTCCCATGTCTTCTCTGTTCCGTGAAAAGCCTTGATAATTTGTTTCACCGTGTCACGATTTGTTTGTTCAAAGCCTCCTGCAACGTTATATATCTCATCGGTTACTGCAGCATTCACTATAGCAACCACCGCAGACGCTGTATCCTCGGCATGAAGCCAGTTTCTAACTGGTGTGCCCTCGTTGTGCAGCTTAATAAGGTTGTTCCGCATCAAATTCTTAACCGCAATCGGTATAAGCTTCTCTGGGTATTGCCCTATTCCATAATTATTGGTTGGGCGCAGGATGATATAGTTGATTCCATAGGTTCTAGCCCATGCATGAACCAGCATGTCTGCTGAGGCCTTGGCTGCAGAGTAAGGATTGCTAGGTTTAAGAAGGTCTGTCTCGGTGTGTTGGCCCTCTGTAATGTCTCCGTATACCTCATCGGTGCTTACATGAAAGAAAACTGGACGATTATTGCAGTTTAAGGGCTTATGGCGCACCAAATCCAGAAGATTCTTAACCCCTACAATATTACTATTGATAAACTCATCGCTATTAATGATACTATTACCCACGTGAGACTCGGCTGCAAAGTTAATTACATAGTCACAGTCGTATAAATGGGTCAAATCACAGATATCTTCCCTCAAAAACTTAAAATTCTTGTAAGCCTCGAACTCTTTAAGCAAAGATTCGTTAGCAACATACGTACACTTATCTACGCCATAGACTCTCCACCCTAATTCAAGGCATTTTCGGGTTGTATAAGAGCCGATAAACCCCAAGCAACCTGTTATGTATACCATTTTCATCGATATTTCTCCATAAATCGATTCACAGAGCCTTCAATATAGTCCAATTTTTGGTCATCAATACCAGCAAAAGTGCCCAAAAAGAAGGAATTAGTAGTTATCTTATAGGCAATAGGGAAGGTTTTCTTGAGATTCTCATACTGTTTTGCTATCTCAACATAACCAGGATGAAATAAAATATTGCCGGCAAAGTATCCTCGCGTCTGAATGAGATCGCTCTCTAAATGGCGAACGATTTCTTCTCGATCAAAGGGGGCCCCCTCTTTCACGGTTAAAAGAAAAGCAAACCAACATGGATCGGCTTTTTCAGTAGCGACCGGTAAGTGATAATAGTCTGAGTAGGGCTCAAAAATGCTAGACAGCCTCTTAAAATTTCGACGTCGAGCGGCGTCCAAGACGGGCAGCTTTTTAAGTTGCTGCAGCCCCATTGCTGCTTGCAGTTCCAGGGGTCTCACATTATAGCCTATTTCGTCAAATACATATCTATGATCGGCTACTATCTCCCTTGCACCCGGAAGCCAGTTCTTAAATCGGTTTCCGCAAGCGGTCCCCTGAAGCACGCACCCGGGTTTGATAGAATTACAATAACATGCGCGACCCCAATCACGAAAACTGCTCATAATCTTCTCGGCGCCAGCAGTCTTGGTGGCCACAAAGCCACCCTCACCAAGGGTCATGTGATGTGCCGGATAAAAGGAACATGTAGAAATATCACCGAACGATCCGAGCTTTTTCCCATCATAGGTTGAGCCGAGGGCATCGCAGGCATCTTCTAGAAAGATTAAATCATATTTCTCGACAAGGGCCATAACGCGATCCATGTTGGGAGGATTGCCTAGAACATGCGCAAACATCAAGGCTTTAATCTCTCTGTTGGTGTCGCTAGCGAGTACTTCTTCAACTTGATCTAGGTCCAGGTTTAAATCAGGGAGAGTGACGTCGACAAAAACCGGCTTAAAGCCATTCTGAATAATGGGATTGAGGGTTGTTGGAAAGCAAACAATTGGAGTGATGATCTTTGATCCTTCCGGAAGCTGTTTCCAGCGGCGCGACCTAAGGGCAGAAACCATCAGCAAATTAGCTGAGCTACCAGAGTTGGTTAAAACTCCGTGGGTCTTCCCCAGAAACGGTGGAAATTCGGTTTCAAATTCGCGACCCTTTTTACCCAGGACAAGCCATCGGCCTAGGAGGCTCTCGATGGCCGCTACATATTCATCACTAGAATAAACATTCCCCGAGTATGATATCCAGTCCACACCAGGGGTCCAAGTATCAGCCTCCTGACACTCTTGAATGTACTCATCAACTAATGATAAAATAGTTTCTAGCTTAGACATCTTCTTTGCTTTGTACAACCTCTTGTATTCCTGCCGTTAAGCCGCTCAAATTAAGATTGAGCGTAGATAGGCGCTTCGATGATCCAGTATAGACACAAGCAGTCCCCGTTTTTTCTATTATAGCGCCGGAGTCATTGTTTGTTAAAAGGTTTATCTGATGTGCTATATCCGCCAAAGTAGCCTTATCCGCATAACACATATTATAATCACGAAATTCTGTTTGATCCTGTTCCATTAAGTGTTCTATCACCTTTATTAGATCTCCTACATAAAAAAAATCTATCTCTCGATCTTGAAATATATAAATTGGTAATCCTTTATTGATCCTGTTCAGCGAATTTTGGATAAATCTTGTATTTCTCTCCATTGTACCAAAACATCCGAACAAACGCAAGTTAATAATGTTATCATCATGAGTAATAATTTCTCGTGCAATTATATTTTTTGCTAAACCATAATAATCACTAGGGGTTATATTGGGTATATCTTCTTCTTTCACAAGCTCAACATCCGAATATTGATTAAATGCAGCGCCGGAACCGAATGAAAACATAAATTTATATTTTTCTGAATGTTTCTTAAGATTTTGAAACATATCTATGTTGGCTTTAAAGTCGTTCAGCGTTGGGCCGGCTTTAACAGCGGTGTGTAATACAATATCAACTGGGTGTACAGAAAAAAATGCATCCACCATCTCGGCGTCGGTAAGATCGAGCGCCTCCCGCGTCGCAGGAATAAGTTCATGGTGAGTTGCGGAAAAATACTCTACAAATTCTTTTCCTAAGAATCCATTAGCGCCGGTAACTAAAATGTTCATTTAGCACCGGATCATTCCACCCACTTCGAAGATTTCTTGAGGTCACCCAATTGATCATCTTTGATAGAATATGAGTAAGTGGCGCCGGGAAAGCGTTTAGTCTGAACATCTTCAACATATTTTTCTATAGCCATTTTCGCAAGCACCAGAAGTCCGTCGCCACGTTCGGTTCGGCCCAGTTTGCGTAAATCTCCGGCGCCGGCGAGATATTCAGTGAAACGACTCATCACCTCGGGCACATAGCACTTAGCAAACCAAGGTCGAAACGATTGATAGAAGCCCATCAAATCGTGCATAATGACGAGTTGGCCGTCCACTTCGGTGCCTGCACCGATCCCATAAATAGGAATGTCCAACTGTTTGGCGATCTGGGCCGCTGGTTCGGCCGGCATCGCTTCTAATAATATTGCAAAGGCGCCCTCTTCCTGAAGAGACAGAGCATCCTCTAAGGTATCTTCAAAACTCTTCACAGTTTTCCCCTGAACGCGGTAGCCGCCAAAAGAGGTTGTACTTTGGGGGGTAAGACCCAAGTGACCCACTACAGGAATTCCTGCATTTACAATAGCTCTCACCCGAGTAGCCACGCGGCGGCCGCCTTCTAATTTAATAGCGTCAGAGGCAGCTTCCTTTACAAATCTGAGAGCATTTCTAACTGCTTCTTCGTCGCTTACTTCGTAAGATCCCTGTGGCATATCGCCTACTATAAAAGTATTTGGGGCTCCTCGGCGAGCAGATGAAGCCATAAAAATCATCTCGTCCATCGTTACCGGATTGGTAGTATCGTATCCCAACTGAACCATTCCGCCAGAGTCTCCTACCAATATCATATCGACGCCGGCTTCCTCGGTTGCCTGAGCAAACGGCAAATCATAAGCCGTTATCCACGTTAGCGGTGTTCCGCTTTTCTTCATAGATATAAAATCTAATATCGTCTTTTTAGTCGCCATTATTCCTCCTTCAATGGTGTGACTACCATGTTTTCGTATAGCTCTTCTCTTTCCAGGAATGGGTACATATCTTCAAGTGGCCGAGAAATTAATCTTCCATCAGGTAATTTCTTTGACCCAATTGTGGGCAAGACTGCATCCCATTTCTGACACATAACTTCACATATCACTGGACCTTCATATTCTAACACTTTTTTGATCTTCTTTTTAAGGTCTTTAACTTTTGCTGCCCTAAAATATTTTATTCCATATGCATGTGCTATTTTCTTAAAACTTGGAAATGAAACCCCCGAATTTTCATCGGTGCCTATAAATCTGTCTTCAAAAAACTTTCTTTGCGTAGTCCGGATTGATAAGTAACCATTGTTATTCCATACAAATATTTTAATCGGAAATTTGTTATACACAATGGTCTGAAGTTCCTGTATGTTAGTCTGAAATGACCCGTCTCCAGTTATACCAATAACGTCTTTGTGGCCTCGAGCAACACACACGCCAATACTGGCGGGGAGGGTGAATCCCATGTCCGCTTGCCCACCCGAAGTAATATGGCGTTGTTGGTTTTTTATCTGAAGCGCCTGAGCTGTAACATAGAAAGAAGAACCTGCATCCGACACCACAACATCATCGGGACGCAAAGTATCAGAAAGGTCTTTCATGAACGCGTACAGACTAATTCCGTCTTCGTCGTTTTCAAAATGTTCTTTTGTCGCCACAGGCCACTGGGTTTTCCACCGTAAACACTTGGAGGCCCACATTGGCGACGCCGCAGGAAAATTAAATCTCTCTAAAAATTCCTTAGCATCGCACACGGCCAAATGATCAACCCGAACTGTATTCTTTTGATGTTCGAATTTATCTATGTCGACTACCACCAATTTGGCTTCCCGAGCGAAGAGTTCATAACGATATCCCGTTACCGGAACACCGAGCCTCGTGCCTATAGCTAAAATCAAGTCGGCATTCTGCATTGCAAAGTTACCCGCTCTGGTTCCCTTAATCCCGACGCGTCCAATATTAAGCGGGTCATCAGAAGGAATCAAATCGACTCCTAAAAATGTGCTAACTACAGGGACATTATGTCTCTTTACAAAATCAGGGAAAATTTCCTGGGCGCCAGCAAGACGAATACCGTTGCCGGCTAATATTACAGGGCGTTCCGCATCGGCCATATACTGACTGATCGCTGTTAGGTCCGTAATTGACGGCACGTGGTATTCTGGCTCTGGGGTAAACCTTTTAAGTGTTTCTACTTCTACAAAAGCCCCCTGCACATCCATAGGAATATCTAACCACACAGGTCCTGGGCGTCCGGTATGGGCTTCATGAATTGCCTTATCTATGTGATATGCAATCATTTCGGGATCATTCACCATGACCGCATATTTGGTAATAGATTTTACAATCTCAATTATATTAGCTTCCTGAACCCCCAGTTGTCTTAAAGGAAGGTCTACGTTAGCCGTGCACTGTTCTTTGTTAACCTGACCTGAAATAAAAAAAGTAGGAAGATTGTCTTGCCACGCTTCAAGTACACCAGTAATGGTATTGGTGCTCCCACATCCGGTGGTGGGCATTACCACCCCCATTTTCCCACTGTACTTACCGTATCCCACACCGGCCATGGCGCTAGCTTGCTCATGATGATTACATACAGCACTCAAATCCGGATGTTTGGCGACACCATCATTTAAAAACATGGCGCCGCCGCCAGTTAGAGTGAAAACATGTTCTACCCCTAAGTCAGCAATTCTATTTGCAACATAATCTACGACGCGAATTGGCATTATTTATCTCTGCCCCACGCTCCGCGCCAATAGCCGCGAATAGTATCATCATAATTTGTGGTCTCTTTGTGCATCCCCCACGTTGCCTGCCCGGGGTGCCAACGGTATTTATAGCCAAGCCAGCGATCGGCTGGAAAAATGAATATGTTGTGGTCTGTTAATCTGAAATATAGATTATAATCAGCAGCTCCCAAATATTGAGGATCCCACCGCAGAAGATTCTTGGAATATAATTTTCTGCTGTACACCATAGTAGGCGTGTTTACCGGGCTCTTCTGAAATAGGAGGCTTTTAAACTCCTCCAGGCTCTTATAATGGTGGCCGACCTCTCCTAGAAAAGTTTCTTCTGCTCCTTGAACACCGTAAATTGGGCTTTGAAACGCAAGAATTTTATCAGGAGCTTTGCTGATAAAGTTCATAACGTTAGCAACGTAGTCTGGCGTTATATAATCGTCTGCTCCTAAAATGGTAATATAGTCTCCTGTGCACAATTTGAGGCCCTCTGTTACAGGTTCATCCCAAGAATATCGATATAAGTTTGGAGCGGTAGAAACAACCAATTGAGAGTGCTGTTCCTGAACCTTTTTAACGACTTCTAAGCTTTTGTCTGTACTCTCGTTGTCGACCAAAATAACTTCTAAATTCTCATAGGTCTGATTGAGAGCAGATAGGACACTCTTTTCAATCCATCTCTCGGCATTGTAGCAGGGAATTAAAATGCTGACTTTAAGACTCATGACATAAGCCCTATAACTAGCTCTGGAATTTCTTCTCTCTTTGCGCGCATTTTCTCAATTAAATCGAGACCTTTTAACTCAAACCAGCTTTCTTGGGTTGCGCCCACTAGTTTATTTGTTATAACTTTCATGCCCATCATCCTACTCTCCACCACGATACGCGAGAGTGTTTCGGGAGTTTGTGGGAAAAAGACTAGTGTAGAGTTTTTTCCCAACTTCTCTAAAAAGGAGTGATAATCGCTCTCTGAACAAAGCACATATTCCTTATCGGTGACTTCACAATATCGGACAGCAGCATTCGTATTTTTATGGGGAATGGGAGAGTTTAAAATTGAACATTTATCTTCTTTGTCGCGACCAGATAAGCGTTCCAGCATTTGTAAAGCGTCTTCGCTCCAGAGATTGCCTCCCACGCTTTCAATGTTATCCAAGTCAAGGTTTCTTTTTACTATCGTAGCATGAAAAGTAGTTTGACACAAAATCTTTTTTGCCTTTAGATAAAAATCTACATTTACTAATTCATTTGGAGGAGCCTTAAAATTATCATATTGAGCAGGGTTACGCGTTCGAAGATACTTATGGTCATGTTCATAAATAATATAATTTTGTAGCTTTAGTGCTTCGCGCGCATCATGAGATAATCCCATAAAGTTTCCAACAATAAAGAGTTTAGCTCCACAATTAGTAATATAGGAAGCGCCCACGTCGCGGCTCTTTTTGGTGTTAACCGTGTATCCTTTATTTCGAAGGAGCCCTATAAGTTCTTGGTTATTGAGTTCACCGCCGCCTAATATCTCATCAGCAAAAAAATCGGCTATAAATACAATCATTATTAATCATGTACTTCTAAATCGAACCCTTCAAGCCATGTGTTAACATCTAGTTCGGTTTCATCCACGATCAGAGAAACAAACTTAGCATACTGATCTTCTTTCTTGAAAGTTTTAAGAACGTATTTTTGAAGTGCCTTTGCTTGGTTTTTAAAGTACACAGGTTTAGTAATTACTTCCCTAAGTGCGCGGCGATACGATGCATCTTTCGCATAACTCCACATGGAATCGGCCTGAATGACTCCTTCCCATACGGCCTCCTGTTGGACAGGTGCTATGTTATAGTCTACGCGGGCGACCCGTGGAACCATTTTTCCTTTTTTGTTGGGCATACAGATAAAATCTAACTGGCCCCCCCATGTAACCGTTATAATTGGAAGACCATTATAGGCCGCCTCAAAAAGAGGCAAGCCAAAACCTTCACCATGAGACAGACTAATGAGAGCCTGCATTGTAGGATGACGATATAGCCACGTAAGTTGCGCTTCAGACAACTGGCCATGCAAAAAATAAATCTTACATTTACGATCGGGGTAATCATGTATTAATGCTTTAAGCCGCTTCGAAGTATGATCTCGATCTATCAAACTTTCATTTGCTGTATTTGCTTTGAGAACGAGGCCCACATCTTCATCATCGTAAAATTCTGTTAAAAACTCTCTCACCGTCAATTCCAAATTTTTGCGGGGGCCCCATTGTTTTACACATAAAAAGTTTTTAGTTGTTTCAAAAGGGATGTCTACGCCATCGGGATCTTCGTCCATTTCTTTGACTGGATAACTAATGTATTCTACCGGCTTCGCTACACGCCAACCCTTAATCGGTTCGCCTGTATGAGGATTTGTAACGTCATAGGTTGTATTCTCTATGACCTTTTTTGAATGACTCGAAATAGTAATGATTTTGTCCATCACACCATTAATTTTTTCAATCCACACTGGCGCCATCTTAGTGGTTTCAATTCCCGCCGTATATCCGATATTAATAGGAGCTATTTTTTCGAACTCATTGGGTATAGTAACCTGAAATGACATATCGAACTGCGGTGGGCGCCCCTGCTCATTGCACTCCTGTATATAAAGCGTAGTTTTGAGAATCAACGAGTCGAGCCATATACGCTCTTCGCTATGTTCAGCGATCATACCCGTATTACCCCATGGAATATTATGAAGATACATCTCAAAAATATCCTCTCGGGATCTCATTGAGCGCAGAGCAAATCTGGATTGTTCTCCATATCCTGATCGTGACAGCGCGGGGGCCTTAATTAAAATTCTTTTTTTCATTATATAACTTCAACTCCATAGGACTTATGACCAGTTCTTGTAGACCAGGACCCCTTTTCCTCATGAACTTCAGTTAGGAGTTTATCCCACCTTTCCATATAATCATCAAAATTAAATTGTTTCATCACATATTTCCGCGCTAGCTCACCAATTGCATCTCGCTCCTCTTTGCTCTTATTATACATTTCTAACATAGCATTTACAACCGATTCTTCAGATAATCGATCCTCGTAAATATAAGGAACATTCTGCGAACCAATAATGGCCTTAGAAGTGGGCTCAATCCCAACACCAAATATGGTTTCCCCATCAGTAATTTGATCTTGCATCCCTCCAGTAAGATTAACTATGATTGGAGTTTCGCATGCTAAAGATTCAAGTGTCGCCAAACCAAAGCCTTCGGCATCGGATATATTTATCGTGCAATCTATTACGTTATAAATCATCGCTAAATTATGAGCATCTATCTTTTCTCTCGAGAACAATACCTCTCCGTTGATCAAACCAAGATAACTGATAATGGCCTCCAGATCTTGTCCATTCCCGTCCTTCGGGTCAGTATGTAATATAAGCACCGCCTTGTCGTGTCCTACTTTATCTAAAAACGCCTTAAACCAAAAAATAAGGCTTCCAGATTGTTTCCTTCTTGCGTTACGGTTATTCCAGAAAAAATAAAATTTTTCATCCCCATCGGGTCCAAAGCGATTCCTTTTAAATTCTGCTATTTGTTCTTCATCAAACTTATAAAAGATATCAGTATCGACGGCATGAGGGATGTATGAACTGCCTACCTCTGGTGAAACCGTTTGAACGATGTCATAAGTCAATTTCGATATACATGCAATATGATCATTTGAGTCGTAGTAGGGCTTATTAAAATGTGGATAAGGATAGTTATCCCATACATGATAATAAACCATGGGTACCTGGGGCCTAATCTCATTTTCAATTTGCCATAGCCACCCATAAAATCGAGGATCAGTCATAAACCATAAAATATCTGGCTTCTGCTGTCCCACCATTGCGCGCACTTGATCAGGATTACCATATCCATCTACGGGCCAGATTATCCAATCTTCATCCCATTTCTCCGTTTTTTGAGCAGTGTAATCGGGATGGGATATAGCACCCCCAAATGAAACAAATTGATACTTACCAGTTTTAAGCATCCCTTCAATCATATATTTAGTTTGGGTTCCCACCCCCGAAGGTGAAAGAGGATGATCACTGATAGTGAATATCTTGATTTTATCTGACATATGAACTCCTTATGTGCAGTGTTCTGTTTGATACAATTTACATCTAAATGGTTTTTCGCACGACAACCGATTCTTGATATGAAATCGTTTGGATATATTATAAATTGCCTGATACAGAAGTTTAAGAGCGTTCTCAGTTTTTTTCTTGCCGCTCGTTACTCTAAATATCTCCACACGGTCTTTTTTGGCTGTTCTTTTTAGCAAAGCAAAATGAGTTTCTACGTTTTTTGGATCAATTTTATGTTTTTGACAGAAAAAGTGCTTATAGAGGGTTAGCTGATAGGTCACTATCTTTTCGGCTTTACGACGAGAGTCCCAACCCCAGGAGCAGGTTTTCCAATCAAACAGATGATAGGTATCGCCCACCTTAACGACAGCATCCACAAAACCTTTAAAATTAATATTAAAGTTTTCGATGGGAACGTACAGCATTTCCTCCGAGGAAAACACCTCATACTCTCCGAAATAATCTCTGAGAGCATCGTCGACTTCTCCTAAGATTGCAGGACCTGCAGTCTTCATATGTTGAACGTTGGTTGCATTAAACTCAATATTTTTTTCTAAAAGTTCCTGTATCCTTTTGGCGAACCCTATCTGAAAAAGCTCTCCTTCGTTAACATCTTCTTTTAGCAATTTCTTCTCACACACATCGTGTATGGCGCTACCGAATGCGGTGTATTCATTTCCCTCAAAGGTTGAAACTTTTTCAATCCAAGATTTTTTATGATAATGTGGGCACATAGCCCAATCTTTTAATTCTGAATAGGATATGTGTTTATGTGTTGTCATTTAATATAGTATCAATCTTCTCGTATAAAACGGGACTTATGCCTTGGACTGTTTGTGGGCTGTCTAGAAAATATTTTTCGAACCCATTAGCAAAGTATTCTTGAATTGAGGTTGCACCATATGGTGATACAAAAAGCCCCATTGTTAGGTTTAGTAAAAGGGGATAGCCAACTTCCTGCGACAGAAACTCATCGAATTTCTTGTTGTACTCTGTAAATTCATAGAGGTGAGGATTAATATTAAACCCCTCTGCTTCTAGTATGGACTTCAGTCGACGCCTCTTTCCTAGAAATTCATTTATTAAACTCTCATCATAAATTGACCAGCCATTATCCGCTTCCAGGGAGTGAGCCACTTCATGAACAAAGTTTTCTAGCATATCAAAATTGGTTGGTTCGGCAGCTGTCATATAAATCGCAGCATTACTAAAGGCAGCATTGCGCCCTTCAAGCTCCTTGAAGTCGCCCACATACACAACTTCAACATTTTTCAACATTACGTGGGGCACAACTTCTTCTGCTTCGGTGCAAAAAGTAGGCAAATCTACAGATTCTGGAGTTTCTGATACAACAAAGACTGGAATATCATAAATATAATATTCCATCACTTATCCGTATATGCTTCTTCCACGTCGTCAAGTGCTTGGGTGTACCCTCTAATATAGTTTTCTTCCGCCATAGGCATTAAAAACTCTGGAAAATCTGTACTGAACACATCGATAACCATTTCAACCGTTACTTCATCATTATCTGGCTTGAGCTTGTTTCCGACGTATTCCACGATTAGTTCTTTGAGAGGATTGCTCTTGTGAACTGGGATCACTAAATCTGGGTTTTTATCTACTTTTTTCATTTCTATCTCACAGGTTTTGGGCGGCAAACGTTGCAACTTTTGAGCGCTCGCCCTTGTGAAGGGTAACATGGGATGCAAGCTCAAATCTCTTGAACTTTTCAACCGCATGTGTTAGTCCATTAGACGTCGCATCAATATAAACATTATCGATTTGTTCTACGTCGCCGGTCAACACAATTTTTGTTCCTTCACCTACTCTTGTTATTATAGTCTTTAATTCGTGGGTTGTCAAGTTTTGTGCCTCATCAATTATAATAAAGGCATTAGAGATCGAACGACCACGAATGTAAGTCAATGCTTCTATCTCTATTGTACCCTTTTCTAGATAAATGTCAAGTGTTAATTTACTATTTCCCATTAAAAATTGTAGATTGTCTTGAATCGGCATCAACCATGGGGTCATTTTCTCTTCCATGCTGCCCGGGAGGAATCCAATGTCCTTTCCAAGCGGTTGTACGGGTCGCGAGACAATTACACGCGAGTACGCGGCTGTCGACTCATCTATAGTCTGTTCGAGGCCTGCAGCGATCGCACAGATCGTCTTACCGCTGCCGGCTTTGCCGATGACGGTGACTATTTGAACTGTGGCGTCCATGAGAGCGTCCATGAGAAATTGTTGTTCTTTGTTCCTTGGCTTTATCCCCCATATTTTTTGACTTTTAAGAAGTTGGCGTATTGGCATTGCCGCATGTACGAATCGGCCCAGAGCAGTTTTTTTCTCATTAGCACTCGAAACCATCATTACATATTGATTAGGATAGAGGCCTTTGTTGTCCAAATATACATCTTTTTTTTCATAAAACTGATCGATTATTTGATCGTCGACCAAAACGGTGGTGCACCCTTCGAAAATATTCTCACTGTTATCAACAACCTGATTATTTTGGAAATCTTCAGATGTTAGCCCCACTGCATCTGCAATAACGCGCATATTGATATCACGAGAGATCAATATTACCTTTCGAGAACTTTCTCGCTGTGCTTTTAATGCCGTTGCTATAATTAAATGATCAGGAACCTTAATATCCAAATCACGTGGAAGATCTTCTTCTGTAATGCCGGCAGCACTGATAGATTTTATGATACCTAGGCCTTTCCGGATTCGGACTCCTTTGTCCAAAGAACCGGTTACGCGGAGTTCATCCCAGATACGAATAATCTTGCGAGCCTGAGCGCCCACTGCATCCTGGCGTTTTTTGTGTTTGTCTATTTCCTCGAAAACCTTTAGAGGAACATGAATATCATTATTTTTAAATGCGTATATACAATCAGCATTTGTTAAATAAACGCTAGTGTCTAATACACATATTTTTTTACGACTCATAAAGGGCCTTTACTATAAATAAATAGGGCCCTCTCTTAATAGTCACTATTCTTGGCGACGTCGTCAGCCGTGAGAATCTGAATTCGAGAAGGTTTAACCTCAACTCCGTCGACATTCGTAACAGGTGGGGTAACCATGCCCGATATAGAAACGAGCTCGGATGAACTTTGTATCTTACCGCCCCCCATCTTCCAAAGTAATTCAATCTTGGATTCGTTGCATACCTCCATTTCGGGTGTATTGTTGGTTTTGCGATCGCCTCCGTTAGCAAAATAGTCTGGCTTTAAGCGACGAAGTGCTTCGCAAACAGTGTTGTCTGTGTCCTCCACAGATGCTGTATCGTGTACACAGGCAAACCCACGCAAAATTTCACAACGCTCTTCAAAAGGCATGAAAATGTAGCCTTTTTTTCGCATCAACCACTCATCAGAATTTACAATTACAATTAAATTTCCGTATTGCGCAGCCTCGCGCATCATGCGCAAATGTCCTATGTGGACGGGATCAAAACCGCCGGACACGCATACGGTAGTATAAGGAGTTCTATTCGACAATTTCCGGATCCAATGGGGGATCTGTGCCCAAAAGCTCTTGTGAAGCAATAAAATTTCTTTCTAAGGACTCCATTGCTTCCTCGGCAGCTGCTAAATCTTTAGTAGCCTGTACTATCTCTCCCACCAAATTGGGGTGATCTCCAACAGCTGTTGGCTTATGTAAATAGATATCCAATATAGCTAACGCAGTTTGTCGCTGCGCATCAAATTGCGCGAGAGCAGCTCGGAGCAATTGAGAAGCTATTCTTGTTCTTGTTTCGTCTGACATGTTTGTCCAATCTAATGAGTACTAAATGAAGCCTCATTCGTCTTTTTGTAAGTATACTACGTTTCCCTCATGTTTAAAGTTTTTTGTTTGTTCGTCGTCGTCTAAGTCTTCCATTTCCCACGGCATAGGCAACAATTCATGATAGGACATTCCTACCTCTAAATAATTTATACGATTGTAGATTTCTAATATTCTTTGCTTGTGGCCGTGCAGTACATATCCAAATGCCCACAAACTCGCAACATTCGAAACAAGGGCCACTAAAGATATAAACAGTATTAATTCTAAAGACACCTTATTCCTTAACCCACAAAACCTTAATCGGCAAAAAATTCTTAGGAGAAACCACCTTAAAAGCTCGATAACCTCTATACCCTACCCAAGGAAGCAAATTTGCTTCTATATTCATCGCTAACTCAAATACCTCGTTCAAATTCGGATAATAAAAATTATAATGGCCCTTCTCAGAAGGATAACACTTGGTTCCTTTTGCGATTACCATAGTCTATATTACCTCATATTAATGAGCTTGTCAAATGCTTTTTAACATTATTGCAATATTTCATCTTTAATATTCAGGTAAGTAACGATAACCTGATAACCTTCAAAAGTTCCAGGCATTTCTTTTCTAATAATTCTTGCTTCTTCTCTGCTAGACGCACGAACATATAAAGTAGGCCCTAAAGTCCCTTTCTTAAATTCATAAATATATTTGGGGTTGAGTTCAATTGCTGCTTTTAACAGCAGTTCTTCTTTGGTCAATGGCTACTCTTTTCTGCGGCGCTTAACTTTTTTATGAAGCTTTTCAAAAAGAAGCTTTTTCCACAAGGTTCCTTCGATTTCTTCTTTAGGCATTTTGAGGGAATACAGGCCGGCCAAAAGCAAACGTATCTCTCTGTTGGAAAGATAAACAGTTTTTAAAAAGGCTGGTATTTTTTTCTGTTCATAATCCGACATACAATAATTCCTCTATCTTATAACTAGTTTATAATCTGTTGTTTATCGTATTGTTTGGTTGCTTCATATAATATTATATTGGCTGCCTGGGAGGTATTCAAACAAAACCCCACACCCGGCATTGGTATGTATACTACATCAGATCTTTGAAGAATTTCAGCGGGAACTCCGATTTCTTCGTTACCGACAACCAGGCAAACAGGGCGATTAAAATTGAAATTGTAAGAAGAAATAGATCTTGCTTCTTCCACCAATTCCGCAGATACAATTTGAATATCTTCCGCTTCCATTTGAGTGAGAAATTCCGAGGGCCTCGAGAACTGCTCAATTTCAACATAATCAATTAAACTCCCGGAGGGAGCTTTCATGCGGGTGCGCTCAGGAACGTGTCCAACCACATAAAGCCGCTCTGCGCCAAAGCAAGCAGCACTCCTAACCAAATACCCAAGATTATCGTCAACGCGGAAATTGATAGCGCAAAGACTAATTGGGTACTTCTGGGCATTCTTAAGCTTTTTATCATAACGTTGGCGTCTAGTTTCTAAGCGCATTACTCATTATTATCAAAAATGGTGCGAAAAATTACCAGGTGAGCAACACCTCTTTTGATAACTTTAGCTTCATAGGAACCTATCCTGCATCCTCCACGATCGCAATTTGCTGTATGTTCCAAAAATTGGTTTTTAAATCCAACAGCTGTCTCGCGAGATTCAAATACATAGGGGGCAACTAAAGACCACCCCCCTTTAGGGAGCTTTTTATCCATTTTTTGTTCTTCGATGCGGCCTTTAATCGGTGACGCGCCTTTGGGGTGCTCCGAGATTCGAAAGGTCATTTTCTCTTTTTCCTTTTTTTATTTTTCTTACGAGCCGGTGGGGGCGCCTTTGCGGGATCCAAACGGGTTTTCACCGCAAAAACCTTATGTACAGCGCTTCGAAGCCAATGCACCTTTACTTGAAGATCTTCTTCTGTTTCAAGAAGCTCCTTTCTTTTCGTATCAGCTTCTTCAAACGTAGAAAATCGAACAAAGATTTTCCACGGAGGGCCTTCTATATGTTTCATATTGTTTCCTTCCATAAATAAACAGCAGATTGTGGCCAATAAACTTCCCTACCACTACCCACTACTTGTATTTTATAGACTGTGATGGATTTGTCAAGTACTAATCCAATAAATCTTTTAGGTTCAGCGGAATTAAGATCATGGTGGCGCACTTCGTCGACACAAATAACCAAATCTCCTATCGTTGCTTCCTTTCTAATCCGTCTGTGTCCCAGCCGCCCTGTGTCCATTTAGAATTCATCACATGATTAATTTTATTGAAATGTAAATATCCTAGCGCATGCCCAAGTTCGTGTTCTAACACGGTTTCTCTAATTTCAGATTTCATATAAATAATAGCCCACTCAACTTCATTATGATCATTATTAACAAAAAAGTGAGTTTGAGCTAATGAGTCTTCATCTAATTTTATTTCTTGAGTAATTAGCTGAACTATAATATACCCAACTGGGGTGGTGCTTCTGCACTTATCCAGCGGATCATAATGAAACTGAGTTGTAAAAAACCTGTGGCCCAGGTCTTTCCAAAACTTAACTGCCTTAGCGGCTTGAGATTCATTAACTGGGGCCGAATTGCATATGATGACAATCGGGGTACGTTTCCACGTGGCCACCCGAGGAGGCACATTTTGAACAGCTGGGATCTTTTCGAAATTCGAAACATAATCGCTAGCAGTAGCTACCGGAACAGTTAGCTGTATTAAAACGCTGCAAATAAGAATGCGTAATGACGCATAGGTAACTGATTTTAATGTCTTATTCATATAATATTTAGTTAGAAGAAAGTGTTTTGTAATAAACTGTTGATTTTACGATGTCATCGTATTCGGCGCTCTGAACTATCAAGGTGATCATTTTATGGGGCGCATCCTCAGGGCGCCAGATAAGTTGCAAAATATTGGACTCATCATCCCAACTCCAATCAAATTGATTTCCTTTTTCCTTATCTTCAGTAATATGCAGGCAATCGAATTTATCGGTAGTTAGTAACCGTGTCAGATTATCGTATATATCGATGCCGGAATTCAACGTCAAATCCCTACCACAAAAATATAAACTATCAGAATGTTCTAATTCCAAGAACACAAAGCCCGCTAAAAGGGATGTTTCAACATCATTACCACAACGCCATATAGCAGCCCGTTCGGTAGTACCAGGGCCGGGCCACGTGCACTCAAGTTCAAAGTAAGGGTCTCCAAACTCTTGAGGAAGAGGGGGAGGACAATTACTAGCACACCCACTTAATATTAATACTATAATTAAATATGACTTATACACCCTATAGTAGATAGGGAATAATATTATAAACCGGAATCAACTGTGTCGATTTCTTGGTCTGCTGTTTCAAATAGGGATTTAATCTTTCCCCCAAACTGCACTGAAATAGCAATGCAAACAATTGCAATTGCAACCAAAATAATGACATATTCAGTCATCCCCTGGCCCGCATTATTTTTATTAAATTTGTTTAAGAATTGTTTCATAGGTGCTCCTAAAGTAATTATTATACCTTAAAAGCTTCGGTATTGCAAGTTTATGATTATTTTGTTGCAGAAAATTGGTGGAGGTGGTGGGAATCGAACCCACTTCCAAAGTATTTGTCCTTCAAGTCATTCACAAGCTTAGTACCATTTTTCTAAATGGCCAAAATAGTCAATTTTTTTACCGCAGCCATTGACAAAAGCGTATCTCTCTGCTAAGCTCTTCTTGGACACTTGGCGAAGAGCAACCAAGGATTAAGCAGCTAAGGCTAAATCGTAATCTGCATTATTGGCAGTTATAAGGTTTGAAAAAAGATTAATGTGGTTATTTCAAATTGCACAGCTTGCACTCATATACAGACTTCCTACTCTGTCGATACCGGTCACCCCCATAATTTTTTACTTGACACAAACAATAAAATCAGTTATCCTAAATCATCGTCGTATTTTTCTTTTATGTTATATTTTTTTTTCAAAGATTTAAAGGTTTGATCATTAATGCCTAATATCCTACAAGCTTCTTTGTTGGTACTAGTAATACTAATAACTGCATTATATAGTGCTTCTTTTGTAATGTTTACCACATTCGACCAAAGATTGAAACCATATAATTTACCATTGGTCAGCCGGCTAGAACATTCTAGCTTAAGGCCTATAATTTCTTCCAAGGTTAGTACAGAAAGCATTATTTCAAATGCTTCGTTAGATTTCTTTTCTTTTCTTAACTTTCTAGAAAACGATAAATCTTTGCAAAAACCCTGCGAATTTGATCGCTTGGGGTTGTTCATTTACAATAAGTTTTTAATAATATCATCTACATTTAAGTGCTTGAGCACTTCTTGCAGTTCAAGTTCTTCTTCGCCACCTTCTAAATCAGCTTCTTCTTCGCCACCTTCTAAATCAGCTTCTTCACCAGGCGCCTCTTCCGCGCCCAAATTTGCCTCTGCATCAGCGGCTGCTGCGGGCTCTTCGACGGTAGTCTCTAGATCGGCTTCGAATTTATCAAAATATAAGGCAAGATTCTTGATAAGGTACTCTTCGAATAAATCTAAATCTTCAGGATTGTCTAAGTCATCATATGCTCGGAGAATAACCTTCGAGATTGTTTGGAAATCGGTATATGCTTTGTTACGTCCGGTTTTGTCTTCCCCGGTAATTGCAAATTCCTCTTTTTCCACTTCGCCGTCATCTTTAACAACTTCTTTTTCTTCAACGTCAATAAAGTCTGGATCATCCTCGGGATTATCTCCCACATCGATATTAATATCTTCAGCGAGGGCACCGCCCTCTTCTTCGGTTGCTTCAACTTCGGTATCAGCCGACAACTTGCGCGATTCTTCAGGGGCCAGCGCCTTTTCCACAGCTACCAGAATATGATTTTTATATGAGATTCTTTGTTCTTTATCGGTTGTTAGAGACTTATATCCCTTTTCTAGTACAGAAAGAATATTAGAGTTCTTTAAAAGATCTTCCAGCATATTAATACCAGTATTCGCATGCTTGGCGCTGGTGGTAACAGCAGCCTGAGCCTCTTTCAACAAATCTTGAATAACTACACGCAATTGTGTTTCATTTGCTTTGGTTTCGGCGAGCTGCCTGTTGTTCCGAGCGTTAATTAATTTGATGGCTTTTCGAACATTTTCTCGAAGTTTCATCTCTTGTGCAAATTCTTCGCGATTAATCATAGTTAGCCCACCGATATCCCTAATAAATAGTCCATTACTTCGTTAACTAGCTTATTCTCTTTATCATCACGCCGGAAGGGTTTTCCAAACGCGCCAGGCGCGCCGGCAACAGCGCCGGCGCCGGAAGTTTCTTCAAGGTCATACTCGCCCAATAAAGTTAGAATATCACTTATTTCTTGATCCTTTAAGGCTGAAGGGAGTCCAACTATAAATTTTTCCTCTTCATTATCCTTAAGAGCTTGCCGCATCACGGTAGCCGAAATGCCCCCTGCTTGGGGAGGAACGGGCAAGATGTTAACACCAACATCAGGTCGACGTTCCGATGCTCGTGCATATCGCCCATCCGCGATATCCTTTTCTCCCAAAACCAAGTTAAGCATATCACCACTCTTGGCTTCACCATCCAAATAATCGTATACTTCTCGAACTGGTGAAACTTCTCCAACTCTAATTTCAACATTCCCAGGAAGGTGTAGTTTGTAGACTTCCCAGATTGCTCTAGATTGCTCCGGGCTAATCCCCTCATGGGGTTTGGGAGATATATAGACAATAAGTTTGTCAATATTGGGTTTATTCAAAATATCTTTGGCTACATCAAAATGGCCTGCATGAGGAGGCTTAAATTTCCCTGGATAAAGGGCGATACTTTGACCTTGGTTTTCCGTTAGACTCTGTTTTGAACGATCCCCATGGGTTGATGCAAGCCCTTGAACAATGAAATCGCCAGTTAACTTAACCAAAAACTCTTCCATCCCTCGAAGTACAACGCCTTCGTGTCCTCCGACGCCGCCGGCTGCACTCGTAAGGGCATTTTTAACTGCTTGTCCCAATAAACGCGTCCCGTGATATATAAGGGCTCCATTAAGCGCATCTTTAACATCCTCTTGGGACTCTAAGTACTCGCTTAATGGGATTCCCCCTTCTTCCGAGCTTTTTAAAACAGCCATATAAATGTCTTTGCTTAGGGCACCCACACTTTTCCCGTCGGCTCTTGTAACACGCCTTTCCTGAGGATGCTCAATCATTTGGAGCCACTCGCGCAATGTATTTGTTGCAACACCCCCAGGTGTGATTTGAACTGAAACGGGAATATCCAACACTGCATCCAAATCCAATTCTACTTCTGGATCAAACTCCACCGGAACATCTCCGTAAACTTCGAATCCGGCTTCAGTGGCTATTGGTTGAACTTTTTCAATGAGGACAGCTAAGGCCTCTTTATTGTAAGGGATCTCAATGCCACTACCTTTGGCGGCCTTATTGGTTTTGGGATCTATGGGGCGCTCTAGACCTGGTCGGTCCATGGACGTCCCTGCCCGGATGCGCCAGTCTTGAGCCTTTTTTTCATAAAACTGATTTATACTATGAATAGCTAGAATATTGGCTGTATATTCTTGCACGTTAGATTTTCCTTCAATATACTCAGTATTGAAATACTTTGTAGGATCATCCCACATTCCCAATTCTTTTAATTCAGGCTCAATTAAAGGCAGCGCTTTGTCAAAGATTTTCAAAAGCTTTACAATAGCTTGAGTCATCCCATGCTCGGTACCCCACTTTTTCAGCGCAGACCTAGCGTTAAATCCAATAACAGATCCAATTTCGCTGGTTCCCCGATCCATGCGGAACTCTTTCTTGCCGTCATCAGTGGTGATAAGCTTAAAACTCGTATTAATACCATCCCACTTAACACTGCCGGCGATTTCTTTGTTTTGAAGGCGCAGAACAGCATCATTAATGTAGTCGATTAAATCCTGTCCGGTTTTAACTTTATCTACATCAAAAGGATGAGCCATATGGCCGGGCGTACCCATTATAAATTACTCCTTGCTTTCTTCTAGAACCTTCACTTGCTCTTCTAGAACGTTTACGCGTTCTTGGAGTCTTCGCGAATGACGTCTCACTTCTTTAAGATTTGCTTTTGCTACTTCAATCCTTCGCTCATCGGTGCGAGACCGAGGAGTGATAGATTGCAAAACCTCCGACACAGATTGAATATAGCTAGCTAAACTCGGGGCTTTGTTCTCGCCCATCAAGAACTCGCGAGTCATGCGTCGTAAGTCGACCATTATTTTTCACTAGACTTAGCAGTGCTCGGTGCTTTCTTTCGACCGCGCTTTGGTGCGACCTTTGGCGCCGGCAACGGTACCGTTTTTACGTCGTTACTTTCCGTCTTCTCAACAACTGGTGCTGCTGGTGTAATAATCCATGGCGCTCCCATATTTATTCCTCACTCTTTTTTAATTTGGGGCTCTTTTTCGCGCTCTTTTTAGCAGCTTCCGCGGCATCCCTTGCGGCCTTAGCGGCCTTAGCAGCTGCGCGCGCGTTTGCCTTTGCCTCAATGGCTGCGGTAACTTCTGCAGCCACCCGGGCTTCTGCGTCAGCCTCTGCCTCGGCCGCAAGAGCCTGGGCCTCGGCCTCCTCGGCCTCTCGTGCTGCTTTTGCTTCTCGACGGCGCCTTGTGTGTGGTGCAACCATTTTATCTACCTTCCTTTCTTACTCTTTCCATAATCCTGCGAGTAATTTCTTTTGCCTCGCGGACTGAAATCTTTTGTGATCTTCCTTCTCTCACATTAACTGCGGGCACTTTGGTGGTCGTGCGCTGCAGATCTCGCGGATTTCGAATTCTTTTGCCCGGTGCAGGAGGGTCACCCCAACCTTTTGGTGGAACTGGAAGCCCAGGCCCTCCGCCGCGGCCAATCGTATGGCCGGCCATCGCCGCTTCTTCGTCGGACATCCCCTCGGGCGCGCCTACACCATATGCTCGCGCTAGGTCAGGATCCTCGCCTTCGTCTTCAGCGCCAACGAACGGCCCCTCATAGTGATGAGTGCCGTCGGGATTCTTGGTAACCACTCCTCCCGCTTTTGTTAGAGAAGGCGGCTCAGCGGGGTCGTCATCTAAATCCATAGGGATAGTTTTGTGTAGCTGTCCTCGTGATCGAGCTACATCGACGGCTGATTCATCTACGGGGTGATCTTCCCCGGGGTGTGCCTCATCGCAGTCGCAGCTTTGACCCGGGTGACCAGCCATTTTGTCGAGGTCCATATCTTTGGCTAAACGTGGCTCATCGCCCTCCATATCGCCATGCTCTTTAGCGGTGCCTTCTGAAAGAAGACCCCATTTCTTCATTAACAGCGTATTAAGCTCGTTATTTCTCCATTCTTTAAGTGACATCTGTGGTTCTCCTGAATCTTTAAAATTGATATCGACGGTAATTTTGCCTGCTTTAATTAGGTCCTCAAAGTCCCTAAAGATCAAATTACCTTTGGTATATGCTTCTCTCTCCATTTTTCGTAGCTGTGGATCTCGTTGAGCATAGCCCGGATCCGTGTCGCCACAGTTTCCAAAATCACCTCGACAGTTCTGTGCATGATGCACCAACTCGTGGGATAATGAGCGCATAACATCTTTTGGGTGGCGTTTGTCGGTGTATAAATAAACTTCAAATTGCTGAGGATCATAATGTGCGGTCTTGCCCAACAAAACATCAGCGTTGCTTGGATCAGATTGAAATACGATTTTAACCGGCTTATCAAAGCCGAGTTTCTCTTGAGAATAAGGCAAAAAGCTGTTCACCAGCTGCTCGATATGGGAAATATCGCCTTCAGTATTGTTTTTGCACTTATGCATGTTCATTAATTAGTTTAGAATACCAGAAACAGCAGCCCAGTAATATGCCACACGAAAACGCCCACATATATAAGGCTCAAAATAAAAAGTGCTTTGATTATAAAATGCTTAAATCTTTTCTTGAATTTTAAGAGAATGCTCAGGCTAGCAAAGCTAATGAATAATTTAACGCTGGCAAAAAGAACAATTGAGTGGCCCAAATAATAATTTAAGATGGGATTGGCTTCGGTGGCTGCTCCCGTAGAGATCCAATAAATTGTAGCAAGTAAATCAGTAAGTATTAAAAAAACTAGGATATAAGAAAGAGTATGAATCTTCCTTATTGTCACATTTTATTCCTGTACGTGCCCTGGCCGGTTTTCATACATTAAGTGATCAAAAACGGCTCCTACCATTGCAGATGCCTTAGTAATTTTGGCTTGCACCCATGGCTCCAAATCTGCTTCGTCTGCTAGCATATCATGCAACTGTTGAGCTTTTTGGGACATATGAAATAATTCTTTCTTTAATGCATCCCCTTCATTCTGTTCATCCCGACCTTCAGGCATCTCCAGAAGAAGAGAATTTTGCTCTCGGATGGTTTCAGAAATTAAGTTTTTAAGGGATTTCCTTGTAAGTTTCATTTTTCGCCTTCCTCTAATGTTTCACCACCGGAATAGGTCATGGGTAAATATCCTCCCGTACCGGAGTATTTTTGATTCCTTACCGGAGGTGCTACTACGCGCTGGTCGGGCATTGGTGCCGCGCCCATCTCCTCGATGCTATTAAGAACCTTTCTTAGGCTCGACGAGGCCTTAAAAGCGTATTCATAAGCGTCGTCATAAAGCGGATCATCGAGTGCCTCTACAAGCTTCTCTGTGGCTTCACGTGCAGTAAGAGCAACTGCATATAATTTATTTGCTTTGGGGTCCCCTTGGTTTTGCATCTTGTCGGCATTATCAGCTGAAGGCATACGATGGGGGACCCCTTCGGGGGCGGACGGCTCATTGATGCCACCACCAGTGAACATAGCCTCTCTAACAAAAAGTTTAAGTTGATTATAATCTACAGCCATCATCTAACACCCTGCTTTACCAAATTTGGGACCCTTTTGCTTTGAGCGCAAAGCAAAGTTAATTTGACGCACTTTCTTCTGCTCGGGGCCAGTTCTCTTCTTTTTATTCATCAGCTTGTTTTTCATAGCACAAAGCTCTTTTTTGGTCTTGTCGGCATACTGTCCCGTCTGCTTGATCTTAACTTTGCCCTTCCAGGCTTCCTGCAACGTCTTCTCGGCTTCATCACCGCCCCCCTTGCCGCCTCCTTTAGCACTCCTTTGAATTTGTGCCAAAAGTTGTTGAATCCTGGGACGCCATTTTAACAGATTTTCATCTTGGGCTAAGTCGGTCAAAAATTTCTCAACGCCCTGGATAAGATCAATCTCTCGCGGCTCTACTTCCTTTGAGACACCACCCCCAGCTGTTTTGGCCTGCTGCCGCCGATGCTGGCGATGTTGTGTTTGAGTAACACGGCCCTTGCCGACATCTTTGATCTCTACCTCACTGACCATCTCATCAAGGAGCGCCGCCGCATCGATGTCAAAGAATTCAATCATCTCGTGGTTGGTTAAAACAACCTCAACTTCTTCTTTGATAACATTCAAAATTTCAGATCTTTTCATAGCACAATTCTCCCGCGCATAATTAATTAGTTACCAATTACAGCTTTTAACTCGTCAATTGCATTCTGAGGTGATTCAAAGTTATACTGGATACCGGTACCTCCCGCTTCTATGAAACTATTCAGAAACTTTTGACGGTCATCGATTAAAATATTTAGGTCGTTTTCGGCAACAGTTCCTTGGGATATCAGTTGTAGAAGTCGTCCTCCCTTGTCCTGATCTATATTAACCTTGGCGGGATCTATTTGAGGAAAATGTTGAGATATCCATTCCTTTTTGGCGTCTGCAGAAGTTTGATCCACATGAGCCGTTAATACGAAGACCTCATCAGCTAATGCAAATGCCGTTTCTACTAAGGTATCCGCCCCCTCTAGTTTATTCATGGTCAACCACAACTCTTTGTTCCCTATTAGAGCTTTAAGCACATAGTTACTCATAATTTTTTCATTAGGTTCATAGCCCTCACCGGACTGAAATTTGTACTCTGAACGATCATAAAGTTCATCTATTTCTTCAGGAGAAAGATTCATCCTTTGAAGTTTTCGAAAAGCCGCTCGCGAGCTTTTAGACCCGGGATGAAGTTCTTGAGAATCCATAGAGTAGACACTTTTAATATATTCTTTCAGCGCACTGGGAAAGTCTACCAAAACGCCATCCATATCAAGAAAGATATTAACCTTAGGTTTTTCTTCTTCAACAACTATAGTTTGTTTTTTATACCACTCCCCCTTCGGAGCGCTTCCTTGACCAAAGCCTCCTTCTTCTTTTAGATACTTTCGCCAGTTTTCAAGCAGGAGCTTCACTTTGCCTCTCTATTTGAGTATACAGCTTTGACCAGAATTTTTTTAGCTCAACTGGATTATCGCCCAATACATTTAAATAGTCCCGGACTACACCTCTGAGCTCCGGAGCTCGTGTTTTAATAAGCTGGAAGGCTTCATCTGCTGAATACGTGTCCAATAGCTGTTCAGCGGCTTCATGTGCGAACGCGTCGACTTCGATATGTCGCGTGAGATAGTCGCTGCGCTCGCTCGACTTTGAAAATTGTCTGGGATCGGCAATCATTTCTTCCCATGCTTCTTCTTCGCTAATTCCTTTTGATTCGGCTTGTTTCTTTAGTTGTTCATAATGAACCAATTCATGATTTATTGTGCGCGAGATAATTGCAGCTAATTCATCAGGGTCAAGATCATCTATATTATAGTCTTCAGACACGGGACGAAATTCTAGCCAGACAACATGTTTATTTTTATAAGGGCCTCGATATTGTCCTTGCATCATCCAATTATTGGGATATCCCCCGTATGGGTCATCGGGCCCGAGGGTATATTTCTCGCTATCGTCGACAGTAAGTAAAAAATGTAAGTCGGCTCCCAAATCATCTGCGGCGTCATTTAGCGCATCCATCAATATTTCGATTGCAGGGGTACCAAATTCATTTTCGCCCACTAGCTGAACTTCATCTTCTGTGTGAGGATGGGTCCAAAATCGTGAATCAATTATAGCATCTTTGAGCCCCTGCTTTAGCTCGGGTGGAATAGTTGTAATTTCATTCAAATACTTCCGCCAGTTTTCAAGTAGGAGTTTCACCAACCGGCCTCACTGGGATCAGAACTGAATACAGAAGAATCAATAATCTTAAAGTTATAATCTTTATCAAACCCGATATTGCCTCTCCCCACCTCCAATCTGTCAATCTCAAACTCGTGCATTGCTTTGCTTAGTTCTTGGTAAGCTCGGCCTGCAACAGGGGGTAGGACTTGTTGAAGTAGATCCGCGCGTTGTCCGGCCA
>Ga0209434_1000195_pt1 | contig 31336 bp, 46 predicted proteins | sample ETNvirnome_2_300_FD_184068 | JGI IMG/M metagenome (GOLD analysis project Ga0209434, IMG submission 184068) | Marine viral communities from the Pacific Ocean - ETNP_2_300 (SPAdes) (version 2) | ecosystem: Environmental > Aquatic > Marine > Oceanic | place: Pacific Ocean | collected 2013-06-22 | reverse complement strand
CCGCGTGGTGGGGGGGGTTAGCGTAGATTTCCCGCCACGGTCCTATAAAAAAACGAATACAACAATCGGGAATACCGGAGTGTCTCCCGCAAACCCAATCGTGATCAGGATCACCGATTTTCACTTATTAACTCCAGATCTGAAAGCTCAATAAGAATCGCGTGAGTGATCCCTGCGAGCTTGACCCACCTGTCGTCGGCCCACTCGACAATCCAGAGCGAGCTATCGGGTCCATATCTCAGCAAGTCCCCACGCTTCATGGTTATAGAATAGCACGGCAAGATAGCGGTGTCAAGAGGTTATTGCGGATTTTGCAAACTTGTTTTAAGAGCTTCTGAAACCGTATCAAAATAATATGCACACATTTCAGTGTACCCCATCGTGGGATGATATACCTTATAAATAAGCTCATCATCCACCGGATTGAAATGTGACTCAATGAAAAGACAGACGCCCCCTGGAGTGCAGCACATCCATAATAGTTCACCGGCTTTCACTTACAACCTCCACCGTTGCAGTACCGCGAGGATATATTTTCTTACAAGATCACCAATTTTCACTTAGCAACTCCAGTTTGTTTTCCGATATTGCATATGCCTCGTTCCGGCCGGCCCAAGACACCTTCCAAACTGAGTCCTTGTACAGCTCGTTGGTTTTCGGATCAACCAATACTTCTACGACAATTCCGACGAGGCTGTGCAGTCGTTCCCCGTCACTCTCAACTGTCCTGCGAACAAGATCCCCGATCTTCATGCGCTACTTACCTCGATTAGTTCTGTTTTGTTACAGAGGGTCTTGCATCCATAATCATCAAAGTGAACCAAGTAGGTGTCATTTTTATGATCCAGAATAATAAGACCCAAGTGGTCGTACATCGCCCGGCGCGGATTTCTCAGTCTGACCAGTGATCCCACTCTCATGCTATAGCATAACACGGCTAGCAACCGCTGTCAAGGAAAAAATCACTAATCTGCGTCGCTGTAGCGTTGAGCAAACTCATTGAGACTTGTTCTCATTTCCTTAAATGTCTTGCCGCGCATGTACTCTTCCAATTCCCTTATGAAAACTTTCTCAAATCTTTTCTGACTCCATCTTTTTAGTCCCTGGCTTTTCATAAACTGCTTCTTGAACTTATCATCGATCTCAAAATAGATGGCGTGAGTACCATTCCCGTTGTCAACCTCGGAGGTTATGGAAAGATTGAAACATTCTTTGGGCGCCGCGGCCAGCTCGATGAGCTCATCACTTTTATGTTTGGTGATCACTCCGCAAACTTTAAAAACACTTCGCCGTAGCGTCGTCGGGCTTCGGCGGTGCTGGTTGGTGACGTTCTCACTCTGAAAACGAGTTCCTTGTTCTCGTCCAGTGCGGTGAAGCGGTGACGGGGACCACGAGCCATTTGTGTGTAAAACTGTTGTTTGAGATCGTTAACTGTGAAAGTATCAAACTGCATATCGATCGAACCATCGGGTTTGATCCAGTACGCGCCTTCGTCAACATCATCAGGAGGCTTATAGAAGAAACTATCTTGTCCGTATTTGTTCGCAAGAACCATGCCAACACTTTTTAGTTTGTTATGATCACGTCCTTTCTCTGGGCGCGCTACAATAATAACAGAGTTCTCAGGTTTGTCCGTATCAACTTTAACTATTTCATCTTCTTCGTCCCTGACCGGCTCTCCTGTTTTGGGATCGATCAGGTCTTCTTTGTAACCGCCAAGTGTAGGTATGTAACCAAAGCCGGCTGCCCGAACATCGGAAAGAAACTGTTCCATGTTTTCTCTGTTAACTTTGTCTTGCAGTGCGCTGTCTTCCTCCGAACATTCTTTTCCCGCCGGCAGCCCAAGTTCTGCTTCGCAAGATCGATCACTAGTTAATATAATATATCCTCTGTCCCCGTAATCAGTCACTATTCTGCTGAACGCAGTTTCGTTGAGGACGCGATATTTCCAGTTGTTATCGGCCAGATATTTGTTCCAACTTTCAAATAGCTGCTTCATGTGCATATCCTAAATAGTTCTTAACGAATGACGCGTCCCAGTTCATTTGCCCTGTGTGCTGTTACGGGTTGTCGAGGATCTATTCTGTCATGCCAATCAATAATATAGAGCTCTTCACCTTCTATTTTTAAAGTTCCTACAACTTCTCCGATTCTTTCTTCGGCACGAAGCACTACCAAATCTCCAACATTAAATGATCTCATCGTTGAAAACTTTATCGGCAAACTCTTTTGCGTACGATAGCTTCTCAAAGTTGCCCTTCTCAACATCAAAATCCTTTTGGATCTGTTTCGCAAATGCGCGCAGAGTTTTAATAAACGCAATCTTTCCAAATGATCTGTCGTAGCGACCGGAGCGGCGACCCATATACTGCTCGGCCAAGTAGTCAATAATCTTGACCGTGGCTGCCATGCCTTCTCGATCTTCGGTATCAAAAACGATGTGTGTCTTCATCTTCTACTCTCTTTACTTTGTCATTAGAAATCACGAAGCCGCGTGAGCAACTTTCAAATGCTACCTTTACCCAGCTTACTCCCATGGTTTTTACAGTACCTCGTTCCCCTATAAACTCCTCAAGGGCCGGTTCAATAAATATTTTTTCTTCATCTATTTCCACTATATCACCAATACAAAAGGGTAAACTCATTTTTCCTCCACTTTCCGTAGCTTTTTGCCTTCAACATTACAAAAAAGAGTTATAGCCGGTGTGTCCAACAGCTTAATGCTGTACCTTGTTGTTCTTCCCCTTTTGCGCACCGCATACACTTCCCAGATGCCTGCGCCAACTCGGCCCTTAACATAAACGTGGTCGCCCTCTACAAGCTTTTGCTTCGATGCCATTTGAATCTCCATGCGTCCTCGCAAAATCCTAGATGGTTTAAATGCTTAATACATTTTGTGTCGCGACGACTTAAGTTTTTGCATCTGCGGAGTTCTCCGCCAGGGAGCCTTCGAAGCAGGGCAGTCCACAAGTCAACAAGTCTTTGTTTCATTTGCTCTTTTTTCGCAACTCAGCAAGTCTGCGTTTAACATAAGGATGCTCCTGGGCTGTTTCCTCAGTGGATACTTCGCCTCGCAGCTGGGCCAAGCGCCTAGAAATATATTTTTCAGTGCGATCATCGAGCCGCGTTGCATGCACTTCTCCCCGCATTTCCGCAGTTCGCCGTCGAGTATACGCATCGGTTCGTTCTTGCAGTGTCATATGCTCTATATTACCAAATTTATTCATTCGTGTCAACAACTCCTTGTATTTTTTTAAGATACTGTTCCATTATTTTAAATTTCATTCCATTAAAAAATGTGACATGCCAAACATTCCGAGCTGGATTTTTGCTCGTTTTTGCAATTGCTGTTATGAGCCCTGCTCCCTGCGGAACTCCCGAATCGTTGTCGGCAGGATGCTCAACCAAGCATCCTATTTCCAGAGGTTCTTTTTTAGAAAAGTTCATCGTTTATAAACTCTTCGTCGTCGTCGGGCTCTAAAAAAACCGGAGACTCGTACGATTTCGGAGCTGGCTCAACGTGTGGCCGATAGGGCGACTCCACACGTAAGTTTTTCACCGAGTTCCACAAAAAAAGCTTGGTAAGGGGCCGCTGTTTGAGCCACCTAACTGCTATTTTTCCATGAGAGTTGGGGCCGTCAAAGACTATTCCTAGGGCGCCCTGGCATGGGCCTAAAATCTCAAGTTGGGACGTGTGGTAAGATACCAAATCTCCCTTTTTGGGTTTTTGATCCATCACGAATCGGCAGGAGCATTTCCGAAATGCTCTTGCTCTCCGTCGTCCCATGTTAAAATACTAGAGTTACCCGGGTGAGGCTTAATATGAATTTTAATAAAATCTGCCATCGAATCAAATATTGCTAGCGCACCGCGAGGGGCAGGTGTTAACCAATGAATGATCGCCTGCCCTGTTGCGAGCACAACCCCTTCAATTATAACTCCAACGCCCGACACACCTGTTTCATCATACTGGCGAGCTATCGTAAACGTACGAATCCCTTGCGGTGCTTGTGTGGCCGGGCGCTTTGGTTTAAGCACTTCGGGCTCCGTTGAAACCTCTTCTTTAACTTCTTCAGGTACCTCGTCGGCTGCTTTGTTAGTAGTTCTTTTTTTAGTAGTTTTTTTCGCCACACTTTACTCCTGCTCTGCTAATGATTTTTGAGCATCATAGGCTGTACCAGCAGCGTCTAACAGTTTTCCCATATATCCTCCTCGTCGTAACACCTTAAATGCTAAATTCTCCGTAGAATATATTCCCCCTCTTGCCAACGCCCCTTGACGCATTCTTTTGATCTTATCCTTGGTTTTCTGAGCTAACCCGAGCGCAGCGTCATATTCTTGACGCTCAAGGTGCCCCGTTACTTTATCTATATCACGCATAATATGTCGAGCCTTCTTAAAAATATTAACTTTGTCTATATTAAGTTCTTGACGAGATGGCTGCAGCACCCATTGGTCATTTAAGATAGAATAAATCCCTGTGGAAGTATGCTTCTCGTCGTCATCCTGAACATATAGCTCGACTTCGTATCCTTTCACTGTAATGTCATGGGTGCGGTTCCAGTTTGCTCGCACAGCATCAAAATACTTCTTAACCAAATCTTCATCATCAGCCACCTCTCTGAAATCTATCACAATATGTACATCTAAGTCCGAATATTCCGACCAGTTGTAGTTTGCAAGAGATCCTGTTAGTATTATATCCTTTATTTCTGCGTTTGGCAAGTCTAATTTTTCAATAAATTCCTCGGCTATCTCTTGAAGCCTCTTTCTGATCTCTGCGCGCATCCGATCTTGATCCCAAATCTCACGGTTGAGGACTGGCTGCATTTCAAAGGAAGTAATAAGCTTGCTACTAGTGGGACGGATTTTTATTATTAGCTCTTCCAGACCGCCGAAGCCCGGGGGCGCTGACTTCGCGCGCTTCATCGAGGGTCGCGTTATGCCGGGACCACCTCCCGTATCTGTGTTGCCCCCCTTCCCGATAAGCCGTCGCTTTTTACGCGAATGGCCGCGTTTGTAGGCTTTCTGAATCTCTTCTTCCTCGCGAATTTCCTCAGCTTTCTCGGAGGTATGCCGACGTACAACCACTCCCCGCATTTTATTAATGAGGCTCACTATTTCTTGAGTTAATATATCTCTATCGGCCGCGGCAGGGAGTCGCACTCGTAATTTTATTGTTGAAAGAAAATAATCGGCTAGTTGTTTTTGAACCCCCCCCTCAATTGCTTCCACCGTGGCTACCGTTAAAACTTCGGGGACAGCTCGAATGTCGTTTTTAACTTCATCACGATTGCCGCCGCGCTCATTAGAAAGAGCTACTAACAAATATGCATTGTAAGTCTCCTGAGTATATACCGGATCTTCTTTTCGAGTTGCAACCATTAGATACCGCCCTCCCCTATAAATAGTGCCGAGTGTTCTATTAAGGCGCGTGTTTCGACAGGACTCCAAACCTGAAACCAAGAGGACTCTTCCCTCTCCTCCAATTTCATCGCCAAAGGATAATCATTCCCTCCGGGCATATTTTTATCTCCCACGAACACAAACGAAATGTCTTCATCGAGCGGGTTCATATACGAATCGCACAGATAGTCGACTACTTGAGACTTATCTTGCCCCTTGGGGTATATGTCAACGCTAATGGTGCCTCCGATAGCTGCATCCAGGTCGGGGTGGTTTTGTGTTATATATTTCACGATGTCTTCACGCTGCTTCGTGATTTTATCCCACTTAGTATAAGCTTCTCTTTGCAGTAAATTTGCGTTCCTTCCGATGGTAGTAAAATTTAACATCCCGGGACGTTGCTCTATATGATTGCCGGTCTTCACATTATAGTCGCTATTTTCTAAATAAAGCTCTAAATCTTCTATTAACCGTACAGTCGCTTTAAACTTGTGACGATAAACTAATTTATTTTTATGCCACAACTCGTTTCCCGAACAGCAAAATATCCCTGCGCACGAATGCCGAAACTCAGAAAAGAGTTGCCCGCGCGTTTTTTTAATATCGCTTCCTGTAACCAGATAAACTTCTTTCTTATAAGTTAGCACCCACTTTAAAAAAATAGATGCAAATTCTTCATCTATTTCTAAAAGCGGAGGAGTGAGGGTGCCATCTACATCAAAAAGATAAATGGTTCTCATTAAGCGTCTCCCTGCGGCGTAAAGCTACGAATGATCACACTCTCAAGTTCTTCTTGAATAGCCCGTTGGGCCTCAATTTCTTGAGAGCGCATTTCATCAATAAATAGCCACAGGGAATCTCTTTCGTCGGCTATCTTTTCCAGCACCTCCACCTTTTGTTCTAATTGGCGTAAGCGCTGTTCTACAGCCTTCAGTTTCGTAAACTTACGAAAAAACCGTCTCATATAAAGTAATTATACACGAGCTGCAAAAATTTTTAATGTAAAGTCGGCTCAGCGAATATTATATTTTGTAGTTCTTCTCGTGTAATGATTCCTGACTTTCTACTTCGAATCAAATATAGAAGTTCAAACTGTTGATCTCGCGAAAGCGGAAAGGGATAACGATCATGGCTTTCCCTCTCTTTTATCATCAAAGCTTGTGGCTCTGGTGCATCATAAATTGTTGTCTTCTTTATCTTATTAACGAGCAGAAGAGGCTCTTTTTTGTTTTTCATCCCCAAAAATCCTTTCTTATAAAATTTTAGCTTCCTGCCGAGTCGTCGTCGTCACCGCTGTCGTCATCATCCCCGGTGTAATCGATAACATAGCCTATCTCCACCAAAGATCCCTCTGGCGGGATGGAGACAAACTCCACCATATTATTTAGTGCGTCATATGCCCAATCGGTAAACTCCACAAAATCTACAAAAACGATCAACGTATCCTCAATGGGGGCATAGGTAAGCTCCCAGCTATCGTAGGGGTGCACCTGAGTGGCGGCTTCCTGGACTCCGGGAGCCCAGTCCGCCGAACAAATGTCTACAACGACGCCCCCAAAATAATTGGTCGCATCAATATACCGATCTCCCACGTAGTAGTTAGAGGGAGAGTGCAGACAAACCGATTCCGACGCCGGTACGTTTACTATACTTGCCATGAAGACAGAGTTCCGCTGGCCGGCATACCAATTTATAAAGTCCTGCAATCCCAAAGCACTATTATTAAAATGATGGTTGCTCTGTTCCTCTTCGTCGCTAACGAACACAACCAAAAGCCCTGCGTCCGGACGCAACCAAGTGGGGTTGTAGGTATTGTCTACCATATAAGAATAGAGAGAATCAAACCCCGCTTCCAATCCGTACGTACCAATGTTGTTATAAGCATTCCAGGCGTCTTGGACGGTGTCCCCGGGTATGAGGGGAAATTCTTGTATACTGGCGGAGTTTTGCCATGCAGTTGTGCTAATTCCTAGCCGCCACCCAGTCGGAGGAAGCGCCAACATCATCGCCTCAATACCATTTACAACTGATTGTGCATGCTGGTTCATCGATCCTGATTGATCAATTAGCCAAATAATATCAATCCCATTAACTGTGTAAGGTTGCTCAAAAGAATCAATCCAAACATCACCACCGCAGCCAGGAACTGGTACTTCAACAAGAACCTCAACTGGTACTTCAACAATAACTTCAACTGGTACTTCAACAATAACCTCAACTGGTACTTCAATTACTATAGTTTCTGGTTCGTGCAAGCTGTAAAGCGCATAATCTCCCTCTATACACCCCCACATCATTATTGGAAGAACGAATAGCAACAGAGCGCGCTTCATTTTCTCAGTCCCTCAACCCGCCGCGGCGAGGAGCCGGCGCGCCCGGAAGAGATTGCATAAGCCCGGGCAAATTTGCTGTCATAACCCTGGATTTAACAACATCGTTATCCAGAAACCATATGGGAGCCACCCATACGATGCTATCGAGAGGAATGGGTATGTCCCAGCGTCCTATGTCGATGCCAACCACTACTCCAATAAGGCTTCCACGCTGGTCAAAGATGCCCGAACCCGAGGCGCCATACCAGGCAAACATATTAGTCACTATCATTTCCCGCTCTAGGGCGGCTACGTGGCCTCGGATCGTAAGCAAATCATGGTCGCCGGGAAAACCAGTGTAAGTAACGGAGGCGCCGAGAAGATTTCTATCATCCTTACGTGGGCGCCACGGAGCAGCTATCCTTGAGTGAATTTGAGGCACCACTATTATAGCCAGATCAACCTTAAAATCACGATACACGACGGTCCCTATGACCACCTCTTCTCCCCGTGCCTCTATGAGCATGGTGGTAAAGTCTTCAACGACGTGCGCCGCTGTCACCACAACGTAACGCCTGTGCATCTTCATATATGTACCAGATCCATGGCCCTGGCCGAAGGGATCTCTTACTTTAACGGCGGCGTTTCGGGCTATTATTTCTGCAGGGGTAAGCCGAGAAAGCTCCAGGACTCTAGAGGTGTTTTGAAGTGTTTGGGCTGCCACTTCGTTGGCGGCTGAAAGATTCGCGGCGTGGTCGGGGGTGCAGGCGGCCGCCACCATAATGGCTACTGCAATTCCTACAAACCTTCTCCAATGGGCCATCCCCGGGGCTCCTTAAATTATTCTACGTACCCTTTCCTCAACACCTACTTTTGCAACTGCAACCTTTCTAACTTTTAACTGGCGCCGCAAAGACGCTCTTTAGTAATTATGAGCGAAAATCCCTTTAACGGCTTTTAAATAAAAAAAGGCGCCCTTTGGGGCGCCTTTAAGAACAAAGACAAGTATTTTTTACTTAAATCTGTCAAGCAGAAATATTGGGAGTTCTGCCATAATCATCTTCGAGGCGAATTATATCACTTGGTTCCGGAGTGCTTACTTCAATAAGCTCGACGTCTTGTTCTTCTGGGGCACAAAAACGATGAACAGCGTGGGGCCGCACATTATATGATTCCCCCTCAACCAGCCCGAGAGTAAAAATCTCATCATTTTCATTGTCAGGTCCGAGTTCTATAACAAGGGGCCCCTTCAAAACATATATGGTTTTATCTTTATTCTCGTGATACTGCCGAGAAAGCTTATGTCCCGCTTCAATAAATAAATACTTCGCTACGTATTTTTCTGTCTCGGCCCAAATTCTTTCATATCCCCAAGGTTTATCAATATAGAGAATGTCATCATCGGTTTTTAACATCTTAGCCCTTTAATAGTTGTCTGGAAGAAGTTTTAAACACCTGATCGGCTAGTAATCCGGGAGCGCCGACCACGGTCACTACCGACACGTTGTTGCCCGCTCCAAAGTGGACTTTAGAAAACTCTTGCCTTTGATCTAGTTTGGCGGGCAAAAGGCCACTAGCCAGGTTGCGTTCCATTAATACATCCGGCCTAATCTGTAATATAGAAATTGGATTAATCCATACTTCATCCAGTTCATAGCGAATGTCATTCTTTCTTTCTGTTATGTTAAAATCATTAATCTTCTTTACTTCTACAAATTTAATCATCACTGTCCCCCGCTTCTTTAACTTCGTCTTGGGTTGGAAGAGGTTGACGTTCTTGCAGATTATAGTGTTCAAGGCCCATGACTATCTGCTGCACTTCCAACAGCCGGATGTCGAGATCTCCGAGGTGGCCACGCAGTTTCGTAATGGTGGTGTACAAATCGTTTGAAGAATACTTTCCTTCTTGTAAGGTGGTGATGACCTCGTTAAAAAGACTTATACATTCCTTAAGCGACTCGCCCTTATTAGAAAGAAGGTATGCTCCTTCTTGAAGTACGTCTTTAACCTCAGCTGTATAGCTAAGTTTAACTCTCATATTTATTCCTTTCGTTGATTATAAAATCGCTTTCCACGCGGTGCTGATAAGCAGCCCTGTCCCTATGGATATTATAATCCACATTAACTTCGTGTTGTTGCCTTTCCAAGATTCTAGTGTCAGGAGCCGAATGTCCAGCCTGTTGAGGCGCGCGTACAAACCCTCGTCCGGATTGTAAACCGCTTCTTTGATCTTGGCTATATTTTCTCCCAACTCTTCCTGTTTGTCTATCAGAGTTTCTATCTTGCTTGTTAGCTCCGTTATAGCGATAGCAACTTGATTTTCGTTTGAGTCGGGCATTTGATATCTTCTCCACGGCTTGTAGCTTCCTTAATTAGTATTATGTTTCTATAATAGCGTGGCTCGTCGTAATTAACGTACCAGCTGCAGAGGCCGCATTTTGGAGAGCTGCTCGGGTAACCTTCAAAGGATCAATAATTCCAGCATCATACATATTTACAATCGAAAAATCTCTAAAATTGAAGCCGTAATTTTTTTCACTATTTCGTATTTGCTCCTCTATTAAATCTGGGCTTCTCCCCGCATTGAGTGCCATCTGGCGAAGTGGAGCGATCGCTGCTTTTTTTACTATTTCAACTCCGAGGGCCTGATCTTCATTCGCTATTTCAACCTCTAAATTTTCTGTGACGCGAAGAAGGGCTACGCCTCCTCCCGGTATCACCCCTTCCTCCTGCGCAGCCTTTACTGCTTCCAGTGCGTCTTCTACGCGATGCTTCTTCTCGATCATTTCTACTTCTGTAGCGGCCCCCACTCGAATAACTGCAACGCCCGCAGCTAACTTAGTAATACGCCCCTGGAGCGCCTCGCATTCGTGAGGGGCTTCTGTCTGTTTTAACTCATTCTTGAGAAGTTCAATTCTTTTATCGATCTCTGCAAAGTCTCCTTTTCCCCCAATAACAGTAGTGAGTATTTTGGTAATGTCAATAGATTTGCATTGGCCAAAATTAGCAAGGGTCGCATCTTTTAATAGTATGGTTGAGTCTCTTGTTATGAAAGTGGCGCCCGTTGATATCGCCAAATCACTGAGCATATTCTTTCGTGCTTCTCCATAAAGAGGCGCCTTAACAGCTGCGATTTGCATAGACCCCCGCGCTGTGTTCATGATGAGGGCCGCCAGGGCTTGTCCATCAATCTCTTCTGCAAAAATTATCAAGGGGCGCCCGTCGCGGGAAACTATTTCCAATACCGGTAAAATTTGTTCAACCGTTTCTATCCTGGCATCTGTTATCAGAAGCAGAGGGCTATCGTGTTTGACCGCTCCTTGCCGTTCATCGGTCACGAAAGCGGATGCTACGTACCCTGCCGGCATCCTGAAGCCTTCTATCACATCGAGGGAAGTCTCCATCGATCGCGCCTCTTCTACCGTTATAGCCCCGTCTGCGCCGGCTTTGTCGATTGCTGTTGCAACAAGCTTACCAATCACGAGATCGTTGTTAGATGAAATGGTTGCAATATTTTCTACGTCTTCGAGGCTTGTAATCGGCACAGCCATTTCTTTAAGTCTTTCAACAATAACTTCTACTGCCTTGTCAATTCCTCGTTTGAGTTCAATGGGAGATGCACCGGCGATAAGATACTTTTGAGCCTGGCTAAAAATTTCTCTTGCGAGAACTGTGGCTGTCGTCGTGCCATCCCCGGCCACTGTGTTAGTCTCTGACGCTGCCTGCTTCAAAATCTGGGCGGCAGCGCTCTCAAACTCATCATCTAAATGTACAAAGGCAGAAACTGTAACTCCATCTTTGGTAATAAAAGGTTCCTTTCCTTTCTCTTGAAGGATAACATTCCTTCCCTTCGGTCCAAGGGTGGTTGCTACATTATCTGCTAACTTATTAACTCCACTTAAAAGCTTCTCATTAAGGGCACGTCGATCCTCAAACTTACACGTCGCCATTCATCCTCCAGGCTGTACGTTTATTATAACACAAAATTTTCAATTGTCAAACTATTTTTCTTTTACGGCAAATTCTTCCGCGGCCTTTTCAGTGCCCGCTTCAATGTCGGCGGCAGCGGCAATAGCCTTGGTAGCATAAGGCTTCTCATCCGTATCCTGCAGTCCGCTTGCAAAGAAGGCTTGAATATTTAGAGTTAGTTCCTTGAGGTCTCGGAAAAGATTAAAGATAGTAACGTCAAGAATATCTTTTAAATCATTTACCATCTTGTCTACTGCTTCATACCCAATATTCAATTCACCAATCAAGGCTTTCTCCTGTCCTTCAGGGAACACAGCGATGCCTTCGGTCGCGCTTTCTTTAGCCCCAATGTTTTTTACCTCGGGGCGCGTCAATTGAAACTGGTCTACATACACAAACCCGCGCGAAACTAGAAGGGCGCGGATCTTTTCCTCGGGCGTCCTTTCTGGCGCGTTGTAAAATTCTAAAGATTTTTGGGTACTTGCAAAGCCTAGCCCTTCTTCCTCAGTCCCCTTTTGTCCAACTGCCGCGGCATCTACCATCTGGCGCCGGGCCGTACGGCCGGCCTGAGCCTGTTGTCGCACGGCCTGATCGGCAGCTAGGATCGCCTGCAATACTAAAGTACGAGTATTCGTCATAGCCCTGTTAGAAGTAATAAATGCAAATCTATCATCGCCCCGGATCAGCCCTAATTTATCTAAAAGGTCCTTGATGGGCCCCGATGTCAATTTAATTTTATCCACCCCCATAGTCTGCTTGCCTGTAAACATCTCTTTATTCTTAGGATAATTAATACCTCCTACAAGCCCCTCTATGTCCAAAGGCGCAAGAACGCCTGGCTGTCCCTGTCTCTCCTCCTGGTAAGGAGCCAACAGCTCTCGCAGCTGCGAATTAAAAGTTTCTATTAACTCTTCCTCGGCGGGGGGTTCGGGCAATTCAATATTTTTAAATTGTTCCGGATTGTTAATGAAGGCAACGGGCAGCTGAATGAGGAGGGGGTTCTTTCGCGCCACGTTCGCCAGAATGCTTACTACATTTTCTAGCGTAAAATCAAAGCGATAAAAATGAATCTTTCCCTTGAGTTCTTCTCCCTCTCCCTCGATGGTCTTGGTAGCCACCACATACTGCATTTTATAGAGGGGGCCGCGGATTAAATCATTAACAAGTTGATTATAGCTGCCGCCCACTTCCAGAGTCTCCTCATTGTACAACTTCAGACTAACCGGCGTCCCGTCTTCAGTTTCGATATCTGCAATTGTCTTTGCACCGCTGGCGGCGATCTGCCTTCCCCCCAATAAAACGCCCAGAAAAGATTCAAAACTAAAACCGGCGGAAGAAGCATTAAAGTGAGCGATAATTTTAGTAAGGGTTTTGTAAAAAGTAAGATAAGAAATTATATTTGCTATCTCGCTACCCTTGGTGTCTCCCAGCTTTCCAGCTGCTTGGAGTTGGGCGCTGTCGGCCTTATAAAAGTCGGCTAGAGACTGTAACTTCTCCGGAAGGTCTGTTCCCTGAATCCTATTTAAAAATTGCTCCAGCTGCGCTCTTGCGCTTCGGTCGAGTTCGGCGCCTCCATCTTGGGTGCTGGGGTTTGCCCAGGGAAGTTCTAAAATGGCCAAGTCAGCAATGCCGTCCCAGCTTAAGTTTATCTGTTCTCGGGACAACTCCCCTTCTTCGGCCTCAGTAATCGCCTGTACGAGGGCTTCCTTTTGTTCCATCGCCTCTTCAATAAGCTGTACAATACTATCAAAACCGAAAATATCTCTTTTCTCTTTGAAGTGGTTCTCCACTATCTGATCAAAATCAAATGACATAGTATAAACTCCTGATATAATTAGACGATGATGTCAGCAATACCCATTTTGACTGCTTCTTCTGCGCTGAAGTATGCATCGAGGTTTTTGGCAACAATTTTCTTTATCTGTTTCATTGTTAAATTGGTTTCCTCAACCAGCGCCTCAAACATCATCCGCTCCATGATTTCTGCTTCTTCAAAGGAGGCCTGGATATTGTGCAAACTCCCACTCTCACCAGTTAGAACGCGGTGAAGCATAATGCGACAATTCTTGCCGATGCGCCGGTCGCCCTTGGTGCCAGCAGCTAATAACAAAACTCCAGCAGACATTACTTTGCCTATTCCAAAGGTGTGAAGTGGACAATCTTTCCGGATCATTCTCATCATATCATAGATGGCAAACATTTCTGCAACATTCCCACCTCCTGTGGAAATATAACAATCTACCGGAAGTAGGGGAACAATACCGTCCTCCTGGGGAGGGCCCTCACATGTGTGATGGTAATGCAAAAGGCCGGCTAAAAACTCCTGGGTATTCTCTTCATTGACGTCCCCATATAACCCCAGCACCCTTTGTTCTGGCAATTCGGAAGGCTCGGGCTCAAAACCTAATGTTACTTCTTCGTCACTCATTATTCTTCCTTTCGCATTTCATCTAGCTGGTGCATGGCCTCTCCCCACGTCGTAAACTTCGTCACAAAAGAAAAGGTGCGCGGGGTATTAGTGACAATGCTTTGGATAACTGATTGTTTCCAGTTGTCCATAATTTGTTTATCTACTTTCATAAACTCACGTATACGCTCCTTATCAAAATCAGACCTCTCTAGGTGGTCTCGCTTAATTTGCTCTAAAAAAGCCACATCTTCGTGGACCTTGGCGCACATCAACAAACAATGATACATAGTTCGCTGTACAAGCCGAGCAGCATGACATACTTCAAAGAACTGGGTTGCAAATCTGCATGATACTACTCCGAATAGATAAATACAAATTATAATTGCTGTTTGAATATCGCTGAGTTCCATTTGTTCTCAAAAAAAAACCGCAGCATTTGCCGCGGTTTTATTATAGCACATCCTTTTTCTTTTATCAATAGCTACTTCTTATTTCGGAGGGCTTCTCTAACAATTCTCTTTGCCACGCGCTTTGTAATCTTATTGATCATTTCTTGAAGGGCTGGCTCTTCTTCGACCTCAAGGCCGACATCGAGTTCTTCGCCACCTTCAAGGTCAAGTGGGGCTTCGAGTTCGTCTTCTTCTACTTCTTCTTCCTGTTCAACTTCTACTTCATCACCAAGAACGTCTTCTAGGGCTACTTCTAGTGCTGCCAAAAAGTCGTCAACGCTAACTACTCCGCCGCCATTGCCTAAGTCTTCTTCACCTCCCACATCTCCGAGATCCTCTTCGGCATCTACCTCAAGATCCTCAGCGTGTTCCAGATCGTCCTCGGCGTTTTCAGCGTCCCAGTCTTCGTCTTGCTCTTCTAGACGCGCATTCTGGTCGGACTTACCGCGGCCAGCAGGACCTTCGTCCGGGGAGCGGCCGTGGCTCTCCTCCAGGTCTTCATCGTCCTCTTTCGTATAGTCTACGCGGCCGTGACCCTTGGTCTTGGCCAGGGTTCCTTCCGCGCCGCGCTTCTCGGCGCCCTTACGTAGGTCTTCGCCGGGCGGCTCTTTCTTTGCGCTGTAGGGGTTATCTTCTGATAGGCCCCCAACAAAACCGGGGGTTAGCGGCGTTAAATCGGCAAGTTTCATGAACTTGCGAACTTGTGCTTCGGTAAGCAGATTATCTTTTTTACTCATTATAACCTCTCCTAGACTAGACGAGCGTTGCTACAGGTAATTAGTATCTCTCCAGCATAATGACGCTTTTTATCTTATTTAAAGTAGCGTCGACTATTTGTTTCGCTCTCACTATGCTAATGCCGTGACGAAGCGCCACTTCTTGCAAAGTCATAGGTCCGTGTTTATTCACCGCGATCAGGGTGCAGTTCTGATCTTCTGGCCAGTCAATCCACATGCGGCACTCTTTCTCTATACAGTCTTGTTTGGCTAACAAGCAACGCTTAGAACATTCTCTCATAACTCAGGTATCTCCTCTTCTATTAAGTCAAATATATTCTCTACATCTTCATCCGTAATCCCCAGTATCTTCATTAAATCTTTTCCGCTCTCTCGTAATTTCGCTGATTTTTTTATATTAGCTTTTGATTGTAGCTTTTGATCTCCTTTATAAAAGTCTATAAACTTCATAAACGTCTCCTCTTTCTCTACGTATGCCGTAGCGCACGCCCGGAAGAATTCACTCTGGGTTTTAAAACCATCATAATGCATTCTTATTTTTAACTCTTCATGCAACCGAGGGTGAAGAAAAAAGGCAACGCTAGCTAAATCTTTCATCGTGTTAATATGTGGGTTGTTCCTTCCAGGCGGCCGGCAGTCGATTGCATTACAAACTGAGCCTTCCTGTGTAGATCTCTCAGTGTGAGTGCTCCCGAATAAGAAAACCCACTTCGAATCCCTCTTTCTAATTCTTTAAGGATGGGGACTACAGTCCCGCGATAAGGTACAACAGTAGAAACCCCTTCTAATGAGGCGGTCGTGCCGCGCCATTCAATTTGTGCATCTTTGCTTGCCATTCCTCGGTAAGTTTTAAACTTTCCTTTTTTAGTCTCCATGATTTCTCCCGGGCATTCTGTTGTCCCCGCCAAGAGTGAACCCACCATAACCGCGTCGGCGCCTGCAGCAAGAGCCTTCACGATGTCCCCCGAGTTCCTAAGCCCCCCGTCCGCTATAATTTTAACATCTTTCTGATCGGATCGCAAGATTTCTTTAGCCGTGCGTGCCGCTAAAATAGATTGCCAAGTAGGGATACCATGACCGGTTTGGATCCGGGTGCTGCAAATGGAGCCGCCCCCTATCCCTACTCTGATACTATTCGCTCCCCACTCTGCTAATGCCATAAACCCTTCGAGAGTGGCCACGTTTCCGGCCATCAGATGTACCGCATCTCCAAACACTTGTTTAAGTTCATAAAGCGCGTTCTTAACGTGAAGGTGGTGCCCGTGCGCTACATCAACACATAAGATGCGCGCCCCCGCATCATACAAAGCGGTTGCTCGATCCAAATAATCTCCGGACGCGCCGATAGCGCCGGCCGCATGTCCCCGAGCGCCGACCACGACCTGATCGATCTGCGCAGCCTGATCTTCTATACTATTATAACGATGAATAACTGCCAGACCTCCCTCTTGCCACATTGTAATGCCCATTGCGCCTTCTGAAATGGTATCCATGGGGCTGGCCAAAATAGGCAACCCGAGACGTATTTCGGCATAGGGCCCTCCCAGGCTTGTACTAATATTAATATCGTCGCGGCTCTTTATTTCTGAATACTGGGGTGCCAATAGCACATCATCATAAGATAAGGCTTTTTTACTCTCCATTTTTTTCCTCCGCTACTTTTTCTACTTCTTTCCAGCATGCCGGGCACGTAAGTCGTATAGCTTTTTTTGCTTCAAACACAACGACGTGCCAGGTCTGAGCCATCTTTTTACTCTTTTTATCAAAAGGAGTTTTGCACACACAACAATTGTCAGGCGCATTTAAAACCATACTAGCACGCTCTTGAAGTTGTTTTTTGGCCTTCTTCCTCTCCCGCTTGCGCTTATCTGTATCCACCTTACGTAGCTTGGGCCTTCTCACGTTCGCTCCAGGGGATGAAAGGAGGGAGTGAGCGCCACAGGCGCACGAAGAAGAGTATTAGAGTGAAATACTATTACCGCCGACGGGAAAGGAGCCGCATTATCTGAGCCTCCAAACTTTAACCTCCCTCGTACCAAATGAACTTCTTTGGCTTTCATTGCATAATCATGCCACCACTTAGTGTCTGTTCTGGCAGGTATCAGCATTACCACCACCGTATTGTGTTGTTTGGATTCCTCGTAACCCTTCTTAAGCCACACGCCAATGCCGCGGCCGTAAGGAGGATTGACAAAAACGGTGTGTCCCTTCCAACTTTGGGCTAGGCCGTCTTCCTTCTCCGTAAAATATTTATCGCATTTGGTACTTGCCGCTGTTGCACATGGATCTAAAGTAAAACCAAACTGTTTGTTAAGCTTATCGAAAAATGCTTGAGGCGTATCCCACTCCCCACTCTTAGAGCTAAACCCTACAGCACCAGAGTCCTTTTTCCATAAGCCGGCGCCGCTAAAATGTGATACTTCAGACTTCATCGGTACTCCCTAGTGCCCCTTCGCCGCGGGCGCTTATAGTAACGGGATATTCATATAATTCTCCGCCGGGGTTTTCCCACGCCCGAAAGGGAACAACAGGAATCATTACGAGCTGGGCTATCTTGGTATCTCTTTCGACAAATTGGGTTTCGCTGCCGACGTTATGAAGATTAATAAATACTTCGCCTGCATAGCCGGAATCTATCACGCAGGCCCCAACCAACAAGCTACGTCGAGAGGCTACACTCGATCGATTCTTCGCCTCCAACATATATCCATGCGGCACTTCAAACCTTAAACCGGTCTCAAGTACCACACTCTCTCCGGGTTCAACCCGGCATGCCGTCGTTGAAAAATCTGCGGGACAGTAATAGATATCTAGCCCTGCATCACTAGGGTGCCCCCTCGTTGGTTGAAGAACGTCATCTCTGACGCGATGGTATTGTACAATCATTTTATATCCTTTCTGGGTTATCTGAAAAATGTAGTTCAAGCTCTGGAAGAAACAGTTCTAAATAATCTTTCCAACTGTCTTCGTTTTGTAAATGTATCTCAATATTGTTTTTATTATCCATTCTAAATGACCACTCGTTTAATTGGCGAAGTACGTCTACTTTATTAATCACTAAATCGGTTACTCCATTAATCTTTATGGCTTTCAACAAAAGATTTAAGTTGGTCCAGTTACACTGACGAGGGCGCCCTGTGGTCGCTCCATATTCATCCCCTGCTTCTTGTAGTCTGTCAAAAATTTGACCGGGCCCATGAAATTTTTTAGAGCCCACGTAGGTCTCATAAGCTTTGGCCACCCCCCACACTTTTCGGACTGCCGTGGGAGGGATACCGTTTAAAAGGGCCCCTGCTGTCGTACAGTGACTTGACGTGACGTAGGGATAGTCACCCCAGTCTATGTCGAGACCGAACCCTTGAGCGCCCTCACAGAGGATGACAGCGTGTGGGTGATCATGAAATTCTTTATAAAGATCAACAACATAGTCCATTAAGGCTGGTACCATTTCAGCGCGCATTCCCGTGCGTGCGTACTTGTCGCGATAGGCCGGCCCATTTCCCCTCTTGGTGGTCCCGATAGAGTTCTCTTGAGTTTCTTCTTCAAGATGTTTGTTGGTAATAATATGAGCATTCTTTGCAATTTTTACTAACTCGTTGCACGGTATACCGTTCTCTTCTAACATTTCTATTTCATTAAAAAACTGTTCAAGATTGACTACACACCCCGCACCGATGATTGACCTTACTCCAAAAAACACCCCAGCCGGAACATGGTGCGTAATAAACTTTTTACCCTTGTGATAAATGGTGTGCCCCGCGTTACATCCTCCATTGTACCGAAGACAAAAATTATAAGCTCCCTGGCGCAAAAGGTGGTGAGTGGTCTTGCCCTTCCCGCAGTCGCCGTATTGTAAATCTACTACTATATCAGCGATCATTTCCCTTGGCCTCTATATCTTTTTCGGTAGCACTTGTTGCCGCCATTGGGGCCCGGGTGGCCGTATTTTGTAAATTTGCTCAATCCGATGCTCGTTTTCTTTTTAGTGCCTTCTTTTTTGCCACTGTTTTTCTTTGCCATGTTGTCTCCTATCCTAATAGTTTCATGGTGCGCCTGATAGAGCGCGTACTAAATCCCCACTGTTCGTTGTAATCCAGGCGCGCCATATACGGTCTATTAATAAACACGTTATCCTTACCTGATATTATGCCCCAACATCTAATCTTTGTCAAGGCCGAATTTCCATCAATCACGGTAACAATTAAATATGGCTTCCCGTTCTTGGTTTTGCGCTCGACGACCTCGCGAGGTATGAACCATACCAATCCCAACTCTCGATCGTATTCCGAGATGGGAGGAACATATAGTTCATCTAGTCGAGCCTGAATCTTATGGTCCACTACCAGTTCCATGGGAAAAATACCAGTCAGGCTAACGGTGTTCTCAATCTCTTCTTCATGAGAAAAGTTGCCTTCGGGACTATACGTTTCTATATTCTCGGTAAGCTTCTTTTTGTTCTTGGGCCGATCAACCGCAATGGCTGACCAAAAATGCTTACGACCCGTAAACCGATCGTCTATGAGACCATCCATGGCACCACTGCGCACAAGTACATCTAACGCCTTCTTGTTTAGCTTGGAATATACTACGTCAGGATGAAAGATAGCTTCTTCCACCGTTTCAAAGGGTCGATTATTAATGACCTGTTCTATAGCTGCTTCCCCGAGGCCTTTCAACGAAGACAAAGGTTGTACTAGTGTGCGCCTATCGTTGGAATCTATCTCCCACACGTCTCCCGAAACATTAATGTCTGCCTTCTCGATATTAAACCCATAACTCTTTGCGATGTTAATGGCCTTCTCTTTACGAGACTCGGGCTCCTTATCCAGGAACGCCGCCATCCACTCGGAAGGATAGTAGTTAAGCAGCCACGCACACTGAAAGGAAATAATAGAATAGGATACCGCGTGTGATTTATTAAACCCATAGCCCGAGAAGTACTCAAAGGTTTTCCACAGCCTGTCGGCCGCGGCGATCCTCATCCCCTTCTCCTGGCAGCCCTCAACAAACTTTGAGTAAAGCCTGTTCTTTACTTCGTGACCCTTCCCGGTCCCCTTTTTTGTCAACACCTTGCGGAGCATGTTACCTTCATCCAGGCTAAGATTCTTACCAAGCTTATGAGCTAGCAATGCAATCTGTTCCTGGAAAATTAAGAAGCCAAATGTTTCTTGTGTCTCTTGCTGTACAATATCATGGACATGCTCGATGTCATCCGGATTATTTTTGGCCTCAACATATTGTTCATGGACGTTAGCAGACAGGGGCCCTGGTCGATAAATAGATGTAATGGCCGCTAGATCGATAAGACTTTCTGGTTGGGCGCGCTTGCAGAAGTTCTGTGCTGGCTGCTCTGTGAACTGAAAGATACCGGCCCAGTTTCCCTTCTGAAAGATATTCTCGTATACCTCTTGATCATTAAAGTCGATGGTGTCTGGGTGCAAATATTTGTGATAGAAGTCTTTAACGTCTTCAAAAGTTGGCTCGGCAATGTTATAATGCCGCCGCAGCACGTGGCGTACGCAGCCATCGATCATGCGTAGCGTTGAGAGCCCCAGCAAATCGAACTTGATAAACCCCAGTGGTTCCAAATGACGAACGTTCTGTCCTTCGGCCCATGGTGCCTGCCGTACTCCGCCGGAGTTGATCAGCGGCATGCGCTCATCTAGATTTTCTGCCACCAACACACCGCCAGCATGTCGAGAACAGGAACGTACCTGTCCAACCAGAGCTTCAACATGAGTCTTAACATTCGGGTACTTTATTAGGAAGCCGCGAAGAGATGGGCTGAACTCCATGACCTCTTCCCACGTAGGATTATAGACTCCCGCTTTAATATCGTGCTTACGCTTGGCGTAGGGAGTGGCCTCTCTCGTCATGACGCTTGTGACCTTGTTCACCTCCATAAAGGGAATGTCATAGAACTTCCCAATGTCTTTGAGGAGGGACCGGAGTTGAAGCGTATTCCAGTTAGAGATTGGAACGACTGTGTTCTCACCCCAATCCTCAGCCAACCTCTCTTTAAGCTCCATCGGCTCTGATACATCAAAGTCAATATCCGGGTAATCCGTCGCATCTCGACGAAGGAATCTCTCAAAGAGGAGTCCCCATCGAATAGGATCGACTTGGGTAATGTCCAGGACATAAGCGACCAGCGAACCTGCGGCTGAGCCGCGGCCTGGGCCTGTCACTTGGACTTCGTTGGCTTTGTCTACGATCGCCTTCATGGTCAAAAAGTATTTGCTGAACCCTCGGTCCTCAATAACTGCTAGCTCCATCTTCAATCGCTCAGTATACTCTGCGTTCTCGTGAAGATTCTTAGTGCGTAGGCTGTCGATGGCCATCTTTTGAAGCGCGTCTTCGGCGGTGGCGCCTTCGGGAACTACAAAGTCCGGCAGCTTAATAGAGGTATCCGGTTCAAAGTCCTCGATCCGATGGAAGGCAATGTGATGAGTTTCAGTGAGTGATTCCAATACGAGATCATCATCATATTCTACTTCACACAATTCTGAGTACTTCTTGTACGACTCCCACATTTGATCGCCATTCTTGGGATATAGCTCATAGCCAATAGCATCGATATCAATGGGTAGTTCGTTGGACAGATAGTCCGGTCGGTCCTTACCGCCGAGCCAGCCGAGACGCTTATATAGTTCCCGATCCTTCCAGGCATCAGGGTTGGGATAGTGACTGTCGGCCGTAGAGATGAGAGTAATATCGTATTCATTCTTCATTTGAATAATATACTGATTGAGCTCATGCTGTTGTGGTACGTCGTTCCATTGAAGTTCACCATACCACCGGTCTCCGAAGATCCTTATCATGTTCTCGGTGGTTGTACGCATAGCAGTGAGGATCGCCTCTTCTCCGTCGTCATGATTAGCCCAGTAGTCGCCAGCATAAATGCCCCCCAAGCAAGCACTAGAAGCAATCACCCCTTCACTGTATTTGGCCAACATCTCATAATCTACACGAGGATAGCGATAAAAGTTTTCTTCTTTGTAACTATCCGAGATCAACTTAAAGATATTGCTTAGTCCTGTCTGATTTTGAGCGATGAGTATCATATGCCGGCGATGGTTAAGTAGACTCCTGATGGCTTTCTTACTTTCCTGCTCGTCCTCGATCGAGGTTCCGCTTACATCATTCTTCAACTTCCGAGCTTCTTTTGCGTCTGCTTTAATTCGATCGTACTCTTCACGCCACTCTTTAATACTGGGAATGAAGTAAGCCTCTACGCCGTAGATAGCTTTAAACTCCTTGCCGTCAGCCTTCATCTTTTTTATGTGCAATAGCTGGTGGCTAAACCCATTCATATTTCCATGGTCTGTCAACGCTAGTGCTTGCGCGCCATTCTCGTAAGCAAAATCCATATGTTCTGGTGGATAGCCAATGGCATCAAAGATACTACCGGCTACGCTGTGCGCATGTAATCCTACAAAAGGAATTGAGGGTTCTTTTCTAATCACTATCTATTTCTCCTATACTGATGTGGCCAGTGACAAATCCGTAGGGACGTTTAATCTCTTCGTAATGTCCTGATGATATTAGTTTACTATATTCCTCCCACGTTGTCAAGTCATAAAACCAAGGAAGTTCATTTATTAACGCGCCTGTTGTATCCGCATCTTTAAATACGTCTTCTAATTTAAAATGGCGAGATTTGCGCCGTTCTTCGGGAGGCAGTTTTTTGGTTGGCCACACTTCATCCTCCGCAGGGGGATAATATGTGCGAGAATTAGATTTAATAACATTCTTTGCGCGGCGCCACTCTGTTGTATCAAAAGTAAAACTGAGGGGAAGCCCATCGCATACTGTTTTTCCTTCGTAAGAAAAATAATACCCTCCGTCGTGGCTCAAGTGTTGGCGGGCCCTCTTGGCCTCGTCCAGATTGGACACCCCAAATGGAAAACTTACATAGTAGCGATCAGGAATCAGCCATCGCCCCAACCGCCTACAAATCCAGTATGCCACGTTAGCTCCGTGAATAATAGACCAAGCATAACAATCATATTTATCACGATGTTTGGGGTGAATAGGAACATAATAAATAGGAATAGATACATGACCCTCCTTGGGATATTTTACATATCGGCCGGCCTCTATAGTATATAAATCTTCTACCCAATCTCCTACTTTATGTTTAATGATGGGAGCTATATCATCATTGCACACTATCCAAATAGTCTCACAGCCTGCATACGAACACTCCGCTATAGAGTGCTCAATCAAATTAAAATCTGGCGCGAGGGGCATTAACACATCGTGGCCTGGCAAATTAAATTCTCCCGAAGATGCAGCTACGGGAATAATGCCAGCTAAATGAAAAGCCTGTTTGTTTTGAGATGCTACGTCCATTCTTTTGATATATTACAGTAAAAGATATTAGGCGTAGCGGATGACACAACAAAATCTTTTTTATTTTTATGAAGCTCCCTCTTGTCATGCTCTAAAAGAACGTTCAAATAATGGTCGGCGCCTCCGAAACTGCGCTTGGGGCCGCGTAACCCATTGTCTTTAATCAATTTTAATGCAGCAAATCGAGTGGCTGTTTCCGAATATTCAAATTCTTGGAGTCTCTCTGCTGGTATGTAAGATTTTGTATAGCAATCTTTAAATGAACCGTCGTTACCGTCTTTTCTCAAAGAAGGATAAAACACCAATTCTTTTACAAAATTATTAGAAGTATAAATTTTACATGCTGCCTGTTTGGCTCCTCGCTTAATGTTAAACCAATCATAAACAACGTAATCGTGCACTTTTTCTTCTACTCCGAGACCCCTTACCAACTCTAAATCAAATACATAAAGCTCCGCAAAATGAATTTTTATCATTTTATAAAACTCTGTGGTAACATAAGCCGTGTTGTCCTCGATGCGAATAGTTTCGATATCGGAAGGAATAGGAAGGAGGCCCCTTATTCCCAAATCAAATGTAAGACGATACCACGTCTTAGATTTATCTTTCTCTTCAATAGAGTGAGGAACAGTAGCTCCATTGACAAGAAGCATCCCATTGTTATTTATAGCATATTGGAGCGCCGCTAAATTATACCCAATTACGAGCTTGTCTGTCGTTAGTTCTGGGGCTTCACGCACTTTAGGCCCGTTCGTACGCGGATAGGCTCGCAATAACATAGTTCTCGGCAATTGTATGATAGGTTCGTTCTTCATAATTTATGGTACGAATCATCTGTGCCTCCACCACCAAAAGCCATCCCGGCTGCCAGATATGCTGACAGTCGCCGGCCGCACCCTCCTCGGTTACACACACTACCGTGTATGGCTCCGCGGCGGGCCGATACTCCGCAGGCAACAATATCGGCCCTTCGTCGACGACCTCTTCCTCTATTAATTTAACACTAATATTTCTGTTATATGGTAAAAATCTCATTCCATTTCCTTTCTATCCGCATTTTGCATAGCCACAAGCTTTACAGGTTACACACCCCTCCATATATACAAGCCCCTCTCCTTTGCACTCGGAACAAACCTTTTCGGACGCACTAGAGCCGTTGGTGATATATCCTTTCAGAACTCTGGCGACACATTTGGCAAAACTAAACATATCACTATCTCGATCCTTTTGTAACTGTTCTACGACGTATTGAATATTTGCTCCAGTACGCAGAGCCAACGATATCATGCGCGTGAATGCTGAATGGTTAGGATTGTCAAAAACCCTTACCAGATCTTTTACTATGAGTGTATCTCCATTTTTGCCAATTTTTAAGTCATAGACGGCATTCATTGTCTTACGAGGATTCTTAACTAAAATACCCTCTTCTCTGCTGCGGGGGATTTCAATCAAATTTGATAGCCCTCCCATTACTTCGTAAGGTTTTTCGTCCAATAGTCCAACCATGATTACCCACTTTTCCCCTTGAATAGTGACGCGGTGAATGGTGCACGGTAGCTCAAGAGGCCGCTTTGGAGCAGAACGATGTGGAAATATTTCTTTGTTTTGTAATAGAACTCCTGAGCGGCAGCCGTCCACATATACTGTAATGCCTTTGAGCCCAAGCTTCCACCCCTCCATATAAATCTCACCAACCACGGCCGGGGAGGTACCTTTAGGTAGATTAATAGTAGAACTAATAGAATGATCGATACTGCGTTGGATGGCCGCTTGAACCTTGACGCGCTGAGTCCAGTCAATTTCTCCCGACTCGACAAAAAATGGCGGCGGCGTTTCTTCTCCGAACAATTCAAGGTACTGGCGTACATTATGATGGAATACTTGATATTCTACCCACTTGTCTCCTAGGTCATCAATATGGTCGGCTGGTTCATCCTGTTCGTTGTGTGACAGTTTGCGTCGACGTATATAAGAGTTACGAAAAACAGGTTCTAGGCCCGACGAGGTCTGGGACATAATAGAAACCGATCCGGTAGGGGCATTCGTAAGAATAGAAATGTTGCGGCGCCCAAAAGTCTCAATTTTTTCAGACAAATTTTTGGGGAGCCTTTTAATATATGCGTTTTCTTTCTCTTTTGACCAATCGAATATGGGGAAAGCGCCTCGCTCTTGTGCCAGGAATACACTCTCTAGGTAAGCAGTGTCTCGAATAGTTTCATAAATCTTCTCAATGATCTCTAGAGCTGCGTCTGAATCGTACCGTAACTTAAGTCGTGCAATGGCATCCGCTAGCCCGTGGGTACCGAGCCCAGTGCGACGGCCGTTCACGCATGCTGTGTGCATATTTTCCCATAGTTCTTTTTCGCTCTCCGTGTCGCAGACTTCTTTGATACGCTCCAGTTTTTCTAGTTCGAGTTCCACCAGATCATCAGATAAGCGCATCCCCACGGCGGTAATTTCTTTAAGTTTATTAAAATCAAAAGTAGCCTTGTCGCTGAAAGGGTTGCGAACCAAATGTTTAAGGTTTAAGGAGACGAGGCGGCAGCTATCGTACGCCGACAGGGGGATCTCCCCGCAAGGGTTGGTGGTAAGAGTGCCGAATCCTTTGTCCTTATAACACTCAGCGGGGAGATTATTGATAATATTATCCCACATAAGAAGTCCGGGTTCCGCGGTTGCTGTTGCCGACTCCACTATCTTATCCCACAACTCCTCTGCTTGGATCTCCGCAGTATGAGTGGGGGTTGTGGAATCAATTGGAAATTGTAGGGTAAACGATTCTTTGTTTTCTACTGCAGTCATAAAGGAATCACTTATCTTCACCGAAACATTTGCCCCGGTCACCTTGGTGAGATCCTGTTTCATGGCAATAAATTTTTCAATATCGGGGTGTCGAATATCCATCGATATCATAAGGGCGCCCCGCCGGCCGTTCTGCCCTATCATGCGGCAGACATAAGAATAAAAATCAGCGAACGACCAGGCGCCAGTGGTCGTTCGTGCTGAGTTGTTGACTAGGGCGTTTTCGGGGCGCAGATTAGATATGTCAAGACCAACACCACACCGACGCTTAAATAGATTAGCAAGATGTTTGCCGGTGTCAACGATAGAGCTGATGTTGTCGGCAGGAGAGTCAACCACGACACAATTGGATAAAGATACATTAACATAATTATTTCCTATTCCCATCATGGGGGAGCCTTGAGGGACGATGTATTTAAAATCTTTGAAGAAAGAATAGATCTCATTTTCAGTAAGATAAGGGTTCTTCCCCGCTTCAAACTTATCCTCTATCCGCGCAAACTCCGCGGCGAGCCGCTTGTGCATATCATTAGGGGTTTTTTCTACAAAATTTCCCTCATTATCTCGCAAGCAATACTTCGTCATAAAAACATTAGTAGCCAGTTCATCATCATTAAAATATTGCAGGGTCGCCTCTCGTACTTCTTCTTCGGTATACATTTTATCTACTCCCATCTTTAAACTTCTTATACTTCTCGGCCAGTTTTTGCCTCTGCGCTTGCGGACTTACCTCCACGTCGCTGTCATCAAATGGTTCTAAAATTTTTATAGATACGGTGCTTGTGTCCATAAAGAGTGGGTATATTATACCATCAGGTCCATTCCTATTTTTAGCAATAAATACTCTTCCTGTATTTGCTAGCTTGTCATCACTGGTGCGAGAGATACTAAAAATAAAATCCGAAACAAAACACTTGTTAAAAGCTTCGGAAATGGCCTCCATCGTTACTACTTCTGCGTTGAGGCCAGAACGATTTGTTTGTGAGGCGGTCCACACGGGGCACTTGTACTCTTGTGCGAGCCCGCGGAGTTCTTCATAAATAGATTCTAGTTCGTTACGCTTCTCTCTCTGGGCTGTAACTGGCCTAAGCAAGTCAGCATAGTCTACTATAATCATGTCAATTGGTGTGTCCTTCATGCGAAGGCGTTCCAGGTGTGTTTTAAGAGTGTGGGTAGAGGCAGACTTAGTAGGATATTCCTTAATGATTAATCGCCCTTCGATCTCTTGTACCTCTTCATAGACTTTTTCTTTGAACGTAATCAAATCACCCAACTCAATCCTTGTGAGACAGCTGTCATAGCGAGAGCCCACAACAGTATCTTGAAGTTCTAAAGTATAATGCACTACTGTCTTGCCTTCTTTGAGGGCCTGGGTTCCCAAATGTACGAGGGCCATGGACTTGCCGGCCCCCGTGGGGGCAATAACAACTCCAAGTTCCTTCTGACCCAGGCCTCCTTGACAAATATCATCTATGAGTGGCCATCCCGTCGTGACAGGATTACGGAACTTGGGCTTGAACCTCTCTTCAAAATCTTTTTTCCAGTCATAACCGGCGTCATTATCAGCGCCAAGCTTGAGAGATTTATTGATCACTAATGCAATCTCATCAAAGGATGAGCTTTGCAAAAGACCAATGGACTTAATCATGGCTGACTTTAAATTTTGTTTGCGACAAAAATCGAGCGCAGTATCTTTGATAAACTCGTGGTTTTCTAAGACAGCTGCCATCACGCGAGCATAATATTCCCGCACTTGCTGCTGTGTTAGCTCATTTTCATCATCGATGCCAGAGCGTAAAATAGTTCCGAGGATCTGGCGAGAGGGATGGACTCCGTACTTTTGTCTATATTGAAAAATTACTTTGGTGAAAAGTTTTAAATAACGCAGCTCTAAAAAATTAATATCTAGAACTTCTTCTATCTGATCTGCAAAAGGACGGTCATCTAAAATGACCATACACAATTGCTCTTGGAAGGATTTGCCATAACGTGAAAAGGTTACCTTCTCTTTCGATTCCATGTTCACCTCTTTTTGATTCTACTAGTTTTTCAGCGCTTTGTCAACGACAAATCGATTCATGGTTGCGAATAGGTCGTCCCAGTTAAAAACCCCAAAGCCGTCTTCGTTCATCATTTTAATAATCTCGGTCCTATTAAACTCATAGCCCAAGTTATCAAACACATAATCAACCTTCTGTCTGCTTTGTCTAGAGAGGTTGGGGTCGTATAACTGCATCAACTTGTAGTTCCTTATAATTAGGTTTTGGTTCTCGATTACGCGGTCAAAAAATACCACTTTCCCCTCCGCTTTCTCGCAAAAATCCATAACCTCTTGAAATGAATACTCTTTGTCTTCAAATAAAAATGGTAATCTTTTTTTCACGGTCGGTAAGCCGGCGCCGCCGATGCCTTTGAGGTTGTCCGACTTGTCTCCGGCAATGGCACGTGCCATCGCAAAGTTGCATGGATGAATGCCGTAAGTTTCCAAAATATTCTTGGTGGTGAGTACTTCTTTCTGGATGGGGCGAAACAAAACTGTCTCGTCATCACACAACTGAATGAAGTCTTTATCACTGGAAACTATTACTTTCTGCCACCCCTTCAGCTTCTCCGATTGAACAATATAGGCAATCACATCATCTGCTTCTACCTCGGGGAACATAAACTGTGGAATGGGGAGCTCATTAAGGTATTCCAGGAGACGGGTCTGCTGCCACACCTTGTTCTCGGTTTCTTCGTCCGGTGTTAGGTTACTCTCGCGGTTGAGGCGAATGGGCTTGCGCCCCTGCTTGTATTCCTTCACAATCGCTCTGCGCTTAGCAGATCCTCCGGGCCCATCCCAGACTACTACCACCATGTCCGGCTTATTTTCTCGTACCAGCTTTTGGAGGATCTTCAAGAATCCCTTAACGCCTCCGATGGGCTGCCCGTTGGTAGACATGCTGGGGTCTACAATGTATGCCCTGAAATATGCATTCAGCGCATCAATAATCATCACTCTTTTCATAGTATCATATTTTCTATTCTGCCGTTTCTGTCGGTATAGATTACCCTCTTCACGCCTACGTGTTTGAGAGCGTTCTCGCACATGGAGCACGGCTTGCTCATGCGGGGGAGCCCTTCTCGATTGATTCTAACTACGTAGATGGTTGAGCCCTGTGTTATCGATCGATCCATACCTAGGATTGCTCCTAGTTCTGCATGGAGTGTGGGGTCGCCGTCGTTGTGATCTCGAAAGCGTTTTCCGAACCCGCAGTGTCGATGTTTATTACAGGCAACGTTACGAATCGAGCTACCCTTTACGAGGATGGCTCCGTGTCTAAACTTTCCGTAGTTTGATTGTTCTGCGATCTTCTTGGCGAGCGAAATATAACGACGCTGTTTTCCCATACCATAGTATACACTATGGGGTGGTAGTGTCAAGTGTTATTTGAAATCTATCTTGCCCGACATTCTTTTTCTTGAACCCGGATAAGGCTCCTGCACAAACTCTTCTCGTTCAATCTCGCTTGGTTGATAAAGCCCGGGCTGTATAGTGTCGAGAGCATAGGCGAGAAGCTTAATAGCAGTCTCGTCTCCATATTTTCTTTGTAGCATCTGCGCCATCTTCTCGGCGGCATGGCCTAGGGCGCCTTCTGCCCTCTCTTCTTCGTAAATCTCTCTGAGTCTTTGCTTGGTGAGTTTCATTTTATAGTTCTATATCTAAGGCACGTGCAATCTTCCCAAGCTGATTCGATAGGATATCCAGGCGCCCTGCGTTTTCTTCAATGCCGTCCCAGGGCTCTCTTAACGACTGCTCCGGGGATGCATCTGGCCGGCCTGCAAAAAACTCCGACTGCTCTGGGCCAGGGTCACGGTCAGCAAGAACTGCGCTAACCTGCTCCTTGGTCCACTCTTCGAGAGATTCTTGAATAATCTCTTTGAGCCTTTTCCTGGAAAGTTTCATCTGGTTTATTCCTTTTTCTTACGCTTCTTCGCCATCTTACGAAACGTCTTTGCTAGATTATATCTTTTAGTGCCCGATCGGCATGTAGGCCCACCAAACTTTTTACCGGTGCACACGCCCTCAGTGCCACGCTTTTCAATATCCTCTTCGGCGTCCTGAATCCACTTCTCTGCTTCAGTCACGGGGGCTTCGGGGGTCTCTTCTGTATAGGCAGCCAGCTCTTCTTGAATAATCTCTCTTAATCTTTGCTTGGTAAGTTTCATTTATTCCCACTCCCTGATCCAGTTGTCGACAAACTTACGGAGCATCCGGGGGCCGGGCTCGGTGCGCATCGTCGGCTCCTCGTGACCCGTCAAGGCGTAGTTCTGAAGTGTCACAAACTGTTTGATTGCCGCGGACAGGGCTCTCTTAGAATCTCGAATTTCGCGGCGCAAAAGTCGTTCAGGATCCTCCTCTTGCGACTCAGCCCCGATATCATTAAGCTCTTCTTGAATAATCTCTCTTAATCTTTGCTTAGATAGCTTCATTTGTCGTTTCTACAGCGCCGAACAGTGACCGACAACAAGGCCGACTAGAAGAGCTGCAGCGCTGTTCGCTCCCAAAAGGAGATACAGTTCGCGACGTGCACGAAGAAGCAGGACGCTCTTACCTAAAGCTACGGTGTCTAATAATAATTGTTTCATTACGCTATTCCTTTATGTTGGTGACGCAAGTGTCAACAATAAATAGTCAGTCGTCGTCTAAAGTGTAATGATCTTCTGCCTTCCCTATGCGATTATCAAACTTCATTATGATCTCTTCATCCATAATGTTAAAGACGCGCTCTCTAAAGCGCTCATCTTCTAGCTTATCCGTCCAGTGAGTAGCTTGAAACTTTTCTTCTGAACCATCGTCATGCACCAGGGCATACCATGCTCCAGCGCGCTTAAGATTCTCGGAAGATTTGATGG
>Ga0209434_1000193_pt1 | contig 31511 bp, 43 predicted proteins | sample ETNvirnome_2_300_FD_184068 | JGI IMG/M metagenome (GOLD analysis project Ga0209434, IMG submission 184068) | Marine viral communities from the Pacific Ocean - ETNP_2_300 (SPAdes) (version 2) | ecosystem: Environmental > Aquatic > Marine > Oceanic | place: Pacific Ocean | collected 2013-06-22 | reverse complement strand
CGTCAAGGCTGTTACGCCGGATAGGAAGGACTGATTTTAAAGTGTTGAGAGATCGTCCTTATCTTGACTACCTCCGCACCCAACGCTGCGTGCTGACAGGCCGCCACGGCAACGACAATGTTACCGTTGACCCAGCGCACTTCGGCACAGGCGGCACGGGCATCAAGGCTGATGACAGCACTGCCCTGCCGCTGCTACACTGGTTTCATCATGAGGCCCACCAGCGCGGCCATGCCAGCCTGCTACGGCAGCACGCAAGCGACAGTCTGTTGGTGCTCATGGCTGTAGCATATGCTGAGAAGATGTATAGGGGGTGGAAGGATGGGTGACCTTGAAGTTTGCACCAACTGCAAATTCTTTATACCGGCTCCAGCGGACCAGCCGCACGGCGTATGTATGAGATATCCGCCGTTTCGCCCATTCAAGGGGAGGATTAGGCCGCTTGTCCTACCAACGGATTGGTGTGGAGAATTCCAGGTGGAAGATGACTGACATCCTATGTCGTCGTACGCTAGCAGGGCTGACCCCGCTGGACGAGGACGGCTGGGAAGCACTGCAATGCTGGTCGATTAACGATATCGTAAAGGCAAAGGTAACCAAGCCACGCAATTTGGCTCATCACCGCAAGTTTTTCGGGCTGCTAGGAATTATCGTGCACAACCAGGAATTCTACAAATCCACAGACCACCTGTTGTTATGGCTGAAGCACAGGCTGGGGCTGATAGATATGGTGCCAACCCATGACGGCACTAGTCGGGCGCGTGAGCAGAGTATTTCGTTTTCAGCCATGGACGACACACAATTTTGCGCCTTCTACGATCAGGCCGTTGATGTACTGGTTACGGAGGTCATTCCTGGCCTGGACAGGCAGGAGTTGGAAGAGGAAGTCAGGGAGATTTTAGGCTAATGCCGATTAGCGAAAAAGAGCTAGACTATATGGCGGGGATTGGCGTGGTCGTGCGCTATCAGTACGGCGACAAGGTGACGACGGCCCTGTTGGACGAGCCTGGAAGTGGCCTTTGGCAAGATGCCGCATTCACCAATGGGCCGCTGCTGGTACGCATCACACTGGAATTTGCGCCTGACGAAGCGAAGGCTCTAGCCGAAACCGTAGAGGTTTGAATATGCGCTACGCGGTTATACCTGAAAAGCCAGAGGATGACGATTTGCAGCCGTTGGCAGGGGTAATTTGTCGAGCCGTTGGGTTGCCCGAAGAAGACGCCCACCCGGCGTCAATCGAGCGCGTGGCCGCTCTCGTTGCAGAGGCATACGAGGCTGTGTTTGGGGCCTTCGGCGTGGCGTCGGCAGAGTAGATTATTTATACAGCCGCACCAGCGCAATGCCCATGCCGATCAGGATAAAAGCTATCAGCAATACACCTAATGTTGAAAGGAGTGTCATATGACGCGCAGACAATTAGAGCCGCTTGCTTTATTTGCATTTGGGACCATAGCAACTTTGTCCATTCTCGGTCTAGTCTGGGTTGCGTTTACTGCCGGGGCTGAATGGGGTTTCTGGACGGGTGCAATAATTGCCGCTGTCGGCATATCTGCAATTACAACTTGTTGCATATTAACAATTGAGACAGCCGAAAAATACTTTAATACCTAAATCGGCCCCGGCCCCATCCAGTTAAACGCCTCTACCTTCAGCTTCCGTTGCTTTCGCATGGGGTGGAGCGGCGGGTAGTTAAACGTAAACATCCTAACGCCGCGATACCTAATGCCTGCAAGCCCCCTGCGGGCTAACCAACCCCACCATTTCGGCGTGCTGCACATGTCCTGATAGAATTGGTCGTCTGCAACCAGCTTGTCCTCGACATTTCCTCCCCGCGCATATTGCATGTCGTGCCAGTCGCATGCCTTCTTGTAGCCTAGATCAAATACCCCACTGCACCCATCCCCGCTGCCCGGCACCCACGGGGCGGGGTTGCGCGTTTGCTTAGCCACTTATAAACACGTCTTTCAGCCGGTTTAGAATGGGTGCGAGGAAGGGGATGCTGCTGCCCGCACCCACAAGTCCAGCCGTTTTAGCATATCGCAGCATGGTCGGGCCGTAGCGGCGGATGAATTCCCGTGCGCTGCCTATCTTCTTGCCTGTGCTGCTTAGCCCAAGGGCCTCGTCAACAAGGCCAAGGGCACCTACTAATTCCCCGCGCAGCCCGTGTAACTCGTCCGTGCGGCCCTTCAGGTCGGCCACGTTGCCCTTAACTACCTTGGTTAGCTCGGTTAATTCGATATGTGCTTCAGACATTATCTGACACCCTTAAATAGCTCATGCATTCCGACTCGCCCGCAACTCGTAGCACCCTTAGCCCAAAACGGCTCATCCATCATCTTGTATGCGTAGTAGTGTGTGGCCCCCGGTGTGGGGTTTTTCACCTGATCCTGATACACGGCCATTGCAGCGTACCAGCAGTCGCGGAAGTCCTTATCATTGAAGGTTACCCCGGCTAGTTTAGTCCTATTCCTGTCCTCGGGATTCCAACAACTGAATTGTTTTGGTTTCAACATCACCCCCAACCACGACTTGCCCCACCACTTGGGATGCTCGACCCTATTTCTGACACACCATGCCACGGCTATTTTGCCCTGCATAGGCTCCCCGCGCGCCTCGCCGTAGATGGTGCGGGCCAGGGTGTCTATTTCCTCATACGGGTGGGCCACTAAGCTGATCCCATGTTAAGAATATCACCGGCTTCTTTGCTGCGTCGAATACCTTGACCTCGCGTTTTACCCCATCGCTGGCCCGCCAGCCAAGCATTTTAACAACTATCATCCCACCGGCTGCTTCCATCAGGGGCCGGTTGCGTCTGTCCCAGTCATCTGGATCATGCCCCAAGTCGCCACAGAGGGCCGCACAGTGCGAGTGGGCTATGGGGCTGAATACGAGCACCCCGCGCTTCCAAAGCCGTGCCAGAGCCACGCAGGCGTCCTGGTAGGCCGTTTCATAGCCGTCGGGGTGTTTGGTGTACACTGTCCCCAGATACCAGTAGCCGTCTATTTCTGGAAGCAACGCTTACCCCACCACCATAAATGCTCTGCAACGTGCTTGAGTGTATCCCGCCAGCGCAGATGTTTCAACGCAAACTTTATTTTCGTCCGCGCTTCCACTACGAGTAGCGGGTTGCAATGTCCCCGAAGGATATCCCCCTATAAACATATTGGTGCCGGATGGTTTCATAGGGGACGCTAAACTCGCGCGCCCAGTCGGCTAAACACTGTGTTTTCCCGTCCCACGATATTTGATAAACCGTCCTCCGGTTTTTAGCCTGCTGCCCCTTGGGAATCCACGTACAGTTACCCTGCTCATAGTCGCCGTCGTTATCAACACGCTCTAGCGAATATCCCGGCGGACATTCTCCCATGTCCTTTCGGAATTCAGCAAAACTGCTAGCCCAGCGCGGGGCCATTTTAATGCCGCGAGAGGCGTAATATTTCCAGTGTATATCTCTAGTCCCCGCACAACGCTCTTTTGCAGCACACCAGGCTCGATACGTTTTGCTCTTTCCCCGGCTCGCCCCGCCATGTTTTGTTAGTCTCTCCTTGCCGATGCATCCGCAACTTTGTGTGGTGCCGCTGCGTAGGTTTTGTGAAAGCACCGTCCTTTCTTCGCCGCATTCACACTCGCAAACCCAAGTGACTAGATGTTTACCGCTCGGCTGGCGGTGGATGGGGCCAATACGGAGCACTGTCCACCGGCCAAAATTTTCTCCTGTCAGGTCTTTAAAGTGAGGCATCTATTTCTGTCTCAGGTAGGTTAGAAATTCTGCGCCCTCTTCTGCGTCTGCAAAGCATCGCACCTTACCTACCGCAGAATTGGGGTCTGGGTCAAATATCGTGAGAATAGATGATCCGTGCTGTAATTCAGGGAAAGTATGGTGCAAAGCAAAGTCGTCGTGCCACTTATACCCCCGGCACCGGGCATAAGAAATGACGCGATGGTCGGGGGCTTCTCGGGACATTATAGCCCAAACGTGATGGTGCCCCGCCATATATAAATCTGCTTCATACGCGGTTTCCAGAGCGGCACGAATTTGCCCCTGCAATTCGTGAAACCAGGAGCGCCCTTTATGGTCGTGTGCGGCGTCTATCTTTATCTCGGCACCATTAGGGAATTCAATAATAAACTTTGCCCGCCAGTCCAGCATGGGAATAGCTGCGGCATTTATCGTGCTGAGGTAGTCGGTAAAACCACTGTGCATTAGATCATGGTTGCCAAATAGCCAGAGCAGCCAAGGCATTTCGGCCTCTTCAAGAAACCACTTCGCCAGCTTCCACTCCGTGCTTCGGCTTATATCAATCTGTGCGTAAAGGTGGACAAGCCGCTGGCCCCACCCATCGACAGTATCACCAATATTCGCTGCGTAAAGCCCGTCTGTATCGCGAGCCAGGGCCATGTCCCGTCGGAGTAATTTAATATTACACTTGGGACCTAAATGCGGATCGCCAAACCAAAGCACGCCAATGGGCTTGTCGTCTTTTACCTTAATTCTAAACCAGTTGAGGGCGTCTTGGTGCTCGCGCTCCTTGTCAGAGCGCCGCTCCATATGGTCAAGAATATCCTCGGCGGATATGTCGTCATCGGGAAAGTCGGGAAGCTCCACGCCCTCTTCGGGGAGGTCCATTTTCCGTGCGGTGCTAAGGCGGTGGTCCAAAGTGGAGCGAGGGATGCCAAGCATCCTGGCAGCCTCGGTCGTATTCTCCCCAGCAATACTATAGGCAGCCAGCGCCTCACGAGCCAGTTTAGCACTAAGCGGGGGCGCACTCAAAACGTATTCACACCGAGCACTGCGCCTTTATGTAGTTGGGGGTGGGGGCCGGTTGTATCGTCCAGCATGAGGTAGACGATATCGCCCGATATATCAATGGCCTCCCAGACAGAGCCGGAGCCGTCCAGGTCATACGGGCCGTCAACGTATTCAGTCAACATCGCGCCAATGGGCTGCCGGATTAAAAAGCACTTCTTGGCTGCTGCGGGTGGTGCCATTTGCCCCTTTTCCGCTGCAAGCACGGCGGCAATCATGGCCCCTGCCGTAAAGCAACCGGACGCATAAATTACGTGATCCTGGGGTCGCCATGTAGTCCATGTTTCGTCCCGCTTCGGTTGCTCTGCCTCTCCTCCTATACCCGTTGATACGCAGGACGCAAGCAAAATCAACAGGCTGACGACTAAAAAGGGACGCGCAAAGCCACCTCCGATCATTTCATGTGCAACATTTCAAGGACCGTATCCTTGAAGCCCATCCAAAGGAGCGCCATGCCCCCGGTTACCACTGTGGTAACCAATACCATCTTCCCGCGCTTGACGATAGCCTGCGACCCTATCCGGTGGTTTCGCAAATGCTGGAAGTCGGCCTGCATATCCAGCGGGTTTTCCACATCGCACCCAAGTGTAGTCAAGACCTGTTTGGCCCCCTCCCTGCCGGCTGACTTGGCAATGGCCTCATGCTGGCCGTTTAATGTGCGCCGCTCGGCTCCGTCATAGCTCATCTGAGGCTCTTGTACAGGTCTTCCAGTGCAGACTTGAATACCGGTCTGGTAATGGGGTTTTTGCTTTCCAACACCCGCACCCTGTTTTCAAGCTGGAAAGCGTGCTCGAATAGCGTCTTGCGATATGTGCCGACTGAAATGTTGTTGTCGGCATCGTTTTGTGCGTCCGCGTCCAATTCCGCCTGTGTTTTCGCCCGCACCGTCCATGTACGGGTTACTGTATCGGCTTGGAGCGTCACCACAGGCCCGGTGCGTACTTGGGTGGTGGTATCCACCCCAGGCTTGACTATCACGCTCCTGCGCCACTCCCAGCCCTTGTGGGCGATATCAGGCGGCGTCTGTGCACCAAACTCCCTGATCTTGCCTGTCGGGTTAGTGCCGTTTAGCAACTCGTACCTAACTGCATTTGCAGGCAGAGTAAGTAGCATTACTATGGCGAATATCAGATACCTCATATCCCGAAACGTCCTCGTAGGTTTGTCCAGATATCGTCAAGGTTGGTTTTGGTCAGTGCTGCCCCCTCGTGGAAAGACAGACAACCAATGCGACTGCCTGAGGTCATCAGCGAGGTCGCGGCACTCGTTGACATAATTTCCATCGTGTTGTTTGCGCTGTTTGTTGACGGATCAGTATATGCCGCATCAAATGTATCAGCCGCCGAGACTTGGTTATAATCACCGTCGAGGAAAAGGAATGACCCTGACGACCCGCCAGCCTCATTAATACTCCACGCAACCATGTGCCATGCGTCATTGGCAGGATCAGTATCGCCGCCAATATTAATGCAATTTGCACCGGCACCCGTGTCTGTCCTTACGCGAAAGCGGGGGTTGTTATTGAGGAAAGTAAGCTGCATTCCAACACTGTCACCAAACACACTGTCAGTTCCCAACAATGCTTGGAAGGCATCCGATCCGATATAGACAAAGGCGGCGCAAGTGAATAAAGCGTTATTCTTGTGGAGATTATTCATCCACGCTTCATTAGACGAGTCGTACTTGAAATAATCCCCGCCATCGACGGAGAAGTATTCAGCTGACGATAGCCCACCAGCGGTGCCGTTGAAGGTCGGGTCTGTTGAGTCAGCCGACCCGTCCACCCCCACAAAGAAGTCGTAACCATTACCGGAGCGGTCGAGCCAAGACTGCCCGCTGGTGTAGGAGTTTGCATCGCCTGCATCCAGGCAAAGCTGGAGATTGGTGGTCAGCCCAAGTGTGGTCAGCACGCCGATCATGGACAGGTCAGCAGCAACCGATCCGCCAAAGCCGTACTGCCGGTGTCCCCAGCCCCAACCGGCATTTCCCTGTTTGGGAATACCGGCGTATAGGGCTGAAGCGAGCGCGCCGGTTATCAGGCTGCGTCTAGTCGGCATCGTTAGCCTTATTGAGCGTGAAGTAGATGTTGAGGCCAAGGAATTGTGCATCGTCCAGCATGGTGTCGTCGGTGTCCGAGACATCCCGGCCTAGGCGCAGGGTAATCAGATCGCCCTGTGATGGGGTCCCAGCAATGGTCATGCCGTCCAGACTAATGGGGCTGGACTGGAAGTCCTCACTCGTGGCATGGGATGTATCCGTAACCACAATGGCCGGATCGTAACCCGTGGCGATGGTGGCATTATCGGTAACCGCCGACCCCTGTAAAAACCATGCCACGCCACCCGCTGCGGAGGTGCTTTGGGTCCAGAAAACCTGATAAAACAGCGTGCCGCTATCCCAACCTCGCGGCATGACCAAGCCCACCTGACAATGCTCGTCAGCGGTAGGATCGAATGCCAGATGGTTGAAATCAGGCTGGCCGGAAGTGGTTTCCACCTTGGCTAAGGCTGCCGAGCCGTTGCTGTTGGTCGGGATACACCCTGCCGCCGGGACGTAGACAGTTTGGCGGGCAATGGTATCCCGGTCGGTGCTGCTGAGTACGTTATCGGCGGATGTCTGGGCATCGGATACATCCGACAGGTTATTGCTGGCAAGCATATCACCTGTGCTGGTATTACTAACCGGCGACATCATCTGGAAACTGGTGCCGTCGTAGATGGCTATGACCTTCTGGCCGGGGCCGATATCCCCGTCAGCCAATTCAGTATTTCCGTCCTTGAATAAGTCCTTCTCGCCCAGACTATCAATATTGATGTTAACTGCGCCTGTAGTAGCAATGTCGCTTTCAAAGGCAATGACAAAGCCGTCGAAGTAGGCCGAATGACTGGTGGTGGCCGGGATAAGGATGGTATTGGATGTACTACCGGATGCGATGACCGAGCCGTCGTTGTCCCCTAGCCACCGCCGTACCTGCCCCTGATATGCTCTGAGGTTATCGTTAACGGCAGACGGTGCCATATTCTCAGGAAAGCCAAAGCTGGAGTTGGTGTTACTGCCGTCTGTCGTGCTGGTGTCCCTCAACTCCGCAGCCCAAGCGTAGGCGGCAAAGGTAAGCAGGCCCGCGATGACTAATAGGCGTTTCATCCGTCGTCCTCTTGCTCGTAAAGATGTGCTGCTGGTCCGGCCATCCACGCACCTATTCTTTTGTCAATTACGGCTCTTTTCGGCCCCATCGGCATGAGTAGCGCTTGATACAATGGTTTATCATTAACCGCATCTTTAATTAATTGTGCCGCAGAATCATTAGTGAATCCCTTTAGCATTTTTTGCATCTGAGTCGACATAAACTGTGCCAATTTAAGACTAGAGCCGGTGTCTTGGCCTATACGCCCGCCTGACTTGGCCGCCAGAAACGTACCAAGAAAGTTGAGAAGGGTGGCAGTCTTGTCGTCCATAATCTTATCACCCACCTTCTCCTTGCCAAGTTTCATGCCTGCTGTTTCATGACGAGCCAATTCGGCTGCAATTCTAGTCAAACGCTGCTCCTGTGCTGGGGAAAACCATTGCTTTACGACAGCAGCGGTTTTATTGAGCACCTGTCGCATACTTCTGCCCGATAAGGAAGCAACGCCCTCCTCAGTAGTGGTTGCAAGATTACCTACCGAAGACTCATCCACTAGATACTTAGTATAATCAGCCTGAATGCCATCAAGAGCCTCGCCAGTCGGGTCTTTTTCCGCCCGCGCCCGTAAATCTCCTGCGGCTCGTCTTTGGTTGGGTGCATTCACAATAGCCCTCACCCCGCCTTTTTCGTTAAGTATCGACGCACTTTCCCGCAATCGTTTATGAATTTTAGGCGCGAGTTTCTCACTGCGCTCCGCAGCCTTTGTCGCTTCCGCCGCTTCTCGGAATTCCCGTTGGAGACGGGGCATCTTATCAAGAAGGGCTTTATACCTGTCTATAAACGATTTTGAAAAATTAGACTCTTCAAACCCTGCTCGCAGCCAAGACTGTATAGCTCCCGGCTTTTCCAGATGACCGCCAGTAGCCGCCCGAATATCCTCAGCACCCACTACCCCCTTACTGCCGCCGCTGCCTACGGCGGTTTCAAGGGCAAGCGCCCCAGGGACCGCCTCACCGCCCTCTCTGGTGCTGCCCAGGATTTTCCCCACCGTGCCCTTGTTGAAGCGGTTGTTTAGATCGTGAGAAAAGTCGCGAGCTTTGTTTATCTTGACCCCATTGGGGGTAACGGAGGTGCGTTTGCCAGCAGCATTGGCCGGGTCAGCTTTCGACCCCATATCGGTTAATATCTTGTCGGCTATGTCACTAGCGTTTTTCGCGAGCTTCTTTTTGCCTTGAGAGCGGGCCACGCGGGCGGTTTCCCTCAAATCGGAGTAAAGTCCGTGCATTTCGTTAACGGTTACATCACTGCTCTTCCACTCATCTACCTTGGTATTCATCTCAAGCCGCTCTCTAGCGGCAATGGGGATGTTTTTCTGCTGGGCACTAGGTGTAGAAACAATCAAGGCCCTCAGAAAAGTCCTAGCTTCTGTAGCCGGTGCCGTAACATCCTTGTCCACATCACCCCAGTAGATGTCCTCCTGATCCCTTCCCGCCTTATAGGCCGCCTCTAATTCATCTTTCTGAATTTGAGATGCTTGCTCTTTAGTAAGGCGAGGCCCAACAGCAGCCTTTGCTTTTTCTGCACGCTGTCGGGCTTGGGCGACTAGCTCATCCAGCGTTTTCGACAAATGCATCCGCTGCCGGTCCAAGAAATCTATGGTCTTACTAATTGCACCCGGAAGTTTGAGTCGATCCGCCAGTGCCTTGGTCGAGGTCGCGTGCATTGCGTCCATCTCGGCCTTGATGCGGACATCGGACCCCTTGATGGCGTCCTCAAGGGCCATCAAATTAGGCTCACCGGACTGCCGAGCGGGCGACATCGGCTCAAGAGTTTCTTCGTTTAGCCTCTTGGCTACATCTGCCGGGTCATCGACCAAACCCTGCATGCGCCGCCGCGCTCTCGTCCACGCACCGCGCTCGGTAAACGGCAAAACCGATGCCTCGGCCAATCTCCACGCCTGAGAAACAATGGGAAGATATTGACTGGCGACCTTAGCAAGTCCTTTAACGGACTTAGCCGCTGCTGTTGGCGAGGCTCCACCCGCTAATTCCACGCCCATGTGGGCTGACGGCCCCCACCAAGTGTCTTTGGGGATGTCTTGCCCAGCATATCTCCCCAAACCTACACCACCGCCTGCTACAGCCTCATACCCCGCTGTGCGGGCCTTGGTCGGGGTTAATGCTGTAGCCACCTTACCGCCAAGGCCCGGCAGTCGCTGGAGAGCCTTTGTCCCCATACCAAACGGTGTCGCAAAACCCAATCCCTCGCCCGTACCCTGTCCCGCATATTCCTCAAGGGTCTGGGGTTTGCGCCCCCTCTCAGGGAAAATATCGCCACCCGTGCCATATGCACGCCCAAGCTGCTCTGCGGTGAATTCAACACTCTCGCGGCCAGGGTTGCCCTTCACCCCCCCACCAAACTGATTGGCTATCCAGTTGGAGAGGTCAATGGGGCTGCCCAGCCCCAGAGCAGCGCCCCTAGCTGCATACGGACCAAAGCCTGTGGGAAACGGGCGCCGTGGCTCTGCTGTACGCGGAGAGGGGATGGGCGGGGCAAGAGGCTCGGGAAATTCGCCGCGATGGCGAAGCTCATTCACGCCGGCCAGCTTTTCCGATGATAGCTCGCCCCTGGCTTCAAGCTCCAAAATTCCTTGGATTTGCTCCGGGGTCATTTCAGAAGCCCTCTACCAATGTCTGCACTGGGCTTTCCGAGCAGCGGCCTGTTACCACCCTGTGTCGCGCCCGCCCCTCGTGGGGGGACGCCCAACCAACGGAGGAAGTTTTCGATGGTCGTTGCGGCATCGGCGGCCTTCCGAGCCTTCACGGCGTTGGTATTCGGGTCGCGGGAAGTCCTGATCTCATTCATCAGACGCCGAGTAAGGTTTAAGTCCACCATCCGCATGCGGGCTTCTAAGGTCTGCTGCGACCGGAAGGCGCTCGGGTCGATCTTGGCTATCTTGCCCAATCGATTGGCCTCGACCTCCGTATAACGAGCATTTCTGCGAGAAGCGTTTATCAAATCTTCATTCGCGGCCTCGTACATAGTACGGCGCGTGACTGTTTCGGCGTCAACAGGCACACCCGGAATCTGACCAATGGTGTCAGCCCAAAACTCTTTTGCGCTGGCCCACAGCCCAGTAACGCCCTCGCGCATCTCCCAAAGGGTCATGCCGCGCTCCGACATCCTCTTATAACGCGCTATTTCCTCGGGATTGAAGTCTGCCGGATACTGAGCCGATGCCGCCTTACGAGTGAGCGTATCGACCAATTCAATCCTGCCGCTGATCTGGTTGGAAAGAGGCGTGATAACACCAAGTGCCAGTTTGGCGGCCTGGGCGCTCGTAACAGCGGTGCCGTCCTCGTTGGTCAATGTCTTGTAAAGATCAATCTTCTCTTGTAAAGGAGTCTGCTTGTTGGCGGCGCGATGCATCTTGGCTACGTTGAGACTGTGCAACTCCGCTGCACGCACTGAAGCACCCTTCTCACGGGCTTCCTTATATACGGCAAAGTCCAGAAGCTGTCGGACCCTTTTATTTCTATCCGCAGCATACACCATCCGTTTAGAAGCCCGGTCGTCCTCCCACCCGGCTCTCATATCCCGGTTGGCAGCAAATCTCCTCTGCTCCTCCGTCCAGTCGAAAACCTGCCCCGCCCGCCTTGCTTCCAACGGATTCATTATTTTAGCTTGGCGAAGTTTCTCTTCATCCGACAGAGCCTTAGTACCAAGCCCCCTCAATTCATACGGAAATTTCATCCGCTTACGCTCGGCCTCGACCCTGGCCTCGGCTTGCGCCGTCAGTCTACCCGGATGAAGCTCCTCTTCACGCGCATATCTAGACAATATATGCGGCTGGGCAGCAGCAGCACGACTCTCCCTATTCGCAGCAAAACTCTGTGCCGCCACTTTCCCCGGATGAAGCTCTGCATTCCGGCGCATCGTTGCAATTCTCGACTGATCTATCGGGGATACGATACCGGCGTTCCTGTCGGCTACTTCCTGGGTGTAACCAGCCCGCACGCCTGCGCGACTATATGCTATCTGATCAGGTGTAGGCGGCACATAGCCTCGTTGTGCCGGTTGCGGCGGGGCGCCCGCTGCGAATACCTGCCCGCTCGGCGAAAGGGGCGGTCGAGGTTGCCCCATTAACTGTGGTGACGGGCGCCCAAATGCTGCGCCGGCTATCTGCTGGTCGAGTGGAGAGGGCGCCTGAGTGCCGCTACTCGCTGGAGTGGGCACCGGCATGGCGTTATATTCAGTTAATGCCGTCGTTTCCGCCGCGCCCTTCCTTATCTTTCCCTGTAACAACTCTATCTGCGCGTCCCGCAGCCGCTTTAGCTCGGCATCCTGCGTGCGCTGCCGCTCGCTGGCCTGATATCCCATCAACGCCCGTGGGATGGCCTGCGAGCGTGCGTTAAGCCCCTGATAGGTGGTGGGGCCGCCTGCCTGCAATAGTCCTGCGCCAAGGTACGGCAGCAGGCGCATGAGGGCATCATAGCCGCCGCCTTGTGGCTGCCCAAAACCTTTTGGCCTGTTAAACAGGTTGAGGGAATACGGATCAAAGTCCGGGTTGCGCCATTCAGCCATTCATATGTCCTTTATTACCATTCGCCGCTATCGGCACCCGGTGTGAAACTGGGATCAAAAATGGCGCTGCCGCCGCCAGGATCAAAGCCGGTGCCGCCACCAATACTGCTGGGGCTGCTATCAAAAGAGTCGAGCCATGCGTCAAGGTCAGGCCATGTGGTGTCTATCGGGTTACCCATCCGGTCGGTGCCAAAAGCCCTGTCTGCATCGGTTGCTTGGTCTATCGGCAGCCCATATCCGCCGTAAGACCCCCGTGGGTTGAGGTCGTTGTACCAACCGTCTTGGGCGGGGGCAGTTGGTTGGATTGCCCCCAAAGCACCCTCGTCAATTAACTGGGCAGCCGTGTCAGGGATAAACGCGCCGCCCTGAAGTCCTGACTGGTTAATGAGTGCATTGAGTGCGCCCTGCGTGAAGTGCGGGAAGCCGCCGCCCATCAAACCTGTTGGAATAGTGGGGATAGCCGCGCCCGGTACGGTGTGGTCAATATCATCACCCAGTCCACCGCCGATAAGACTGGTATCATCCATCAGGTTAATTGTCTCTGTGCCGGGGAGGTTGGGATCAAGAGATGCAGGGCCGCCGGTAAACAGTACATCCTCACCCTCGTCAGGCATGGCCCCCATTGCAATATCGTCAGGTGTGATGCCTGACGCGCCGAGTGGGTTGTCTGCGGTGTAGTCTACATTGGGGTCGGGCTGAAAACTAAGGCTGGGGTCTACGTCCTGCTCAACACCCTGTAGGTCTTCAATGGTATCACCGGGGTCTTGGTCATCCCGTCCAAAAAGGCTGGAAAAGAAACTAAGGATGGCATTGTCGTCAATCATGCCCCGGCCTACTGCGCCCCAGTAATTTCCCATCGCATCATGTTTCGGAGATACCCCAAGATGTCCGGGTGGTCCTTTCGTAGCACCGAAAAGCCCCGGATAAACTTCATTAGCCACGCTTGCATCCCACATGTTTTCGACCGCACCCGCTAATAGTCCTGCACCGGGGGCTTTGATACCCGCAATGTTTCCCAGCGTGCTAATGGTATTACTAAAGCCCGGCATAGGCGTACTAATGTCAGCCCCGCGAGGAGAAGGGTCTGCTGGAGCAGAGGCAAACGGGTTGCTAAACGGGTTGCCCCCGTGAAGTGCTGTTGATATCCGGCCTGGTGCCGGAGCACCCGCACCACTCAATATTGCGGATAGGGTTTGATGACTCGTTGGTCCACCCGGAGGACTATAACCGGGGTACATTTCTGAAGGAAAGCCCCCCGGCTCATGCATCAGATCATAGGTGTCGAAAAGACTCATCGGGCTTGCCTGTCCAGCCTGTCAAAGATGGTCTTGTAGGACTGCAACCACTTGTCCCGCGTTGTCTCCTCTGCTTTCCCCTGCGTACCCCAGATATAATACGGCGCATCAGCAGGCGGTGTAGGTATCCTGCGCGGATCACCTGCCTGGAAATACGGGTCGCCGTAGATGGGATCATACGCCGGGACATGATATTTCGACGGGTCAAGCACACGGGTTGGGTCATCCCGCCGCACCGACTCAGGCGTAGCAAAACTGATCTGCGCCCAATTAGGTGCCTCGCCACCGCTGCCTATCGGCACCGGATGCATCTGCCCCTCGACATGCGACCCCCTGATCCTGCGCCCTTCGCCCCACGGCTCATAAAACATATGCTGTAGCGACCCTAACGTCGGGCGGATATCCGGGGTGGGGGCTGCTGCCGGAGGTGCTATCGTAGAGCCAAACGGGCTTTCCTGCGGCGGCGGGCGTTGTGGAGTGAAGTAGTTTTCACCGGACGGCACCTGTAGCGCCTGCCGCCAGTCGCCGCCGCCAAACGACGGCACGGGAGCTTGCTGCCCCATCAGGTCGGCCCGCCAAGGCTGGTCGAAAAAGCCCACCTAAAAGCCGCCCAAGAAGCCGCCGCCCAATGCACCCAGCCCAGCACCCCACGGACCGCCGATCATGTTACCTATGCCTGCACCCGTTGCGGCACCGCCAAGGAAACTGGCCCCCGGCTGTCTGAAGATGGGCTGCTGCGTGGTAGTGGTCCCGGCAATAGGCCCGCCCACCAAGCCGCTGTACTGCGCGAGCTTATTAAATGGCGTCTGCTGCCCGAAATTAAAGCGGTCCATCTCGCCCTGCAACTGGGCCTGTGCAAACGACTCCCTAGCCCCTCCAACCCCTGCAAGACGGTTGATATCGTTGTAGTCCAACTCGGCCATGCCCGGTGCGGCTGCGGCAGCCTGCTGCTGCATCCCCCGCTCCTGCCCGTAATTGCTGAAGGCCAGCTTACCGGCGGTATCGCTCAGCGCCTCGGCAAAGGTGGCGTCCGCATCGCCCCTAGCCTGCCCGTGCAACCCACTACCCAAACGCCCGCCTTGGGCAAACTGGCTGTCGATACCCGGCTGCACCACATTCTGAAATTGCCTGACTGCCGGTTTGACCTGTGCCTCAAACGCATCACCGAAGAAGGGGTTGCCGCCCAAGAATTGCCCACCCAACACATCGGATGTGTACTGCTGAGCCTGCGGGTTTAGTACATTGCCCTGCGCGGCCCTGTTGGTGGTGGCTTGCAATGCACCCAATGTCTCGGGCGACTGAGGTACAACAGTATCGCCGGGGAAGAATTGCGGTATCTCGCTGCGAAACAGGTTTTCCGCCTCGCCAAACACATTCTTCAGGTGCGGCTGCTGCGGTGCCCACGGCTGTTGATCCACCCGTGAGGTTTGTACCTGTTGCGGCTGGCTGCTGCTGCCGCCGCCAAACATATTACCCATCCGTGATGTCCTTCACCAGTACAGTCGTGTGATGTCTGAATCCCATATCCTTCAAGGCTCCTTCCCAGCCCTTGCGCCCCGCTACCTCAAACCGTGTGCAGCCCTGCTCCTTGGCCCATACCTCGACCTTGGGAGCCATAGCCTTCAACTCATCCAAGTCGCCCGCCGCCAGCCAGACCTGCCCCGTGGTTACCTGCGGGTGGTTTAAGATATCCACCACCATAAAGCTAACGCCTTCGGCAAAGAAGAAATGCCACCCCCGACGGATGCCGTGGTAAACGTCTTCCGGCTCATGTGTGCTGTTGGCTGTTAGCGCACGCTCGACAACGGGTTGCCAGTAATCCCAGTAGGCACTGGACGACCTGACAACTGGCTGCATTATCCTAGCAAAATATAGAAGTAGGTTTTGTCGGCTTGGCTGTTGGATGCATGCGTGAAGACAGCCGCCTCCTTTGCCGCATTAGGTATCGTCTGATATGTCGTCGCAAAAGCCGCTGCTGCATTGGCGGTAGACGGCACTAGCACCACCAACGTATTCCGGCCTATCCGCGCATCCGTAAGTGTGGTCGAGGTAACATCAGCCGTCAGGGTAAAGCTGCCCGTGGAGTTGATCTTCCCATTCATCACCTCCATAACCGCTTCTGCAAGCAGGCGGCGATGCTCGGCACCGGGGTCATCCGGGTCGTCGCCACGCTCGTAATATAGCGGCGGGGTGGTGAATTGCTCTTTGTCCTTACGAGGAGATGATATAGCCATCAGACAAAGCCGGTGACGGTGCTAAATACCTGTACCCCTTGGGCGCGTGTCCACGTACCTCCTGCGGCTATGTTAACCTGTACCTTGTGGTACCTGCCCTCACTGGATACCGACACATCACCGTTGGCCTCGTCATCAATAGCCGTGCCAAAGGAGCTTTGCTCATTCTGCGTATCCCGTGTGGCTAAAGCAGCAGTTATCGTAGCAGAGGTGCCGTCTACGAGTGGTCGTACTCTGTCGATCTGGCTGTTTTGCCCTTCCTGCTCAAACTCACTTGTTTCGATGACAGCGGCGAGGTTTGAGCCAACAAACGTGCCGTATTTATGCGATGTATCGAAAGCTGCCAGTTGGAAGTCACCCCCTGTCCAGGCACGACTATCGAGGCTGAAGGCCAGCGCGTCCAAGTCGGTGGAAACATCATCCAACCCATCCAGCGTATAACCGGGATCAACACTGCGGCCCAGTATCTCAATATCCTTGTCTACCCGGCTCCACCTGTTGGTGCCCCAAGAGTAGATGAGGATTTTATTTGGAGTGCCTGCTGTGTTTCCAGTGCCGGGGAAAGCCCACATAACGAGTTTGTTGAGCGGGTCAATGGCGGCAGAGACACGCGATATGTACTGGGTGTCGAATTGGTCCCAGAAAAACCTGTCCACACGGTTATCACCAATAGGCGTGGTGTTTTGTCCATTCGTCACCATAAACCCTTCTTCGGAGATAAAGAAGACATTTCTGCCGTGGCCTATGACAGAGCCAGAAATAGGCGTGCCGCGCTTTCTGTCGATGGCGTCTATTCTGAATACTAGTGGACTGCCAACGTAAGTCATCCGGCTGATGCGCCGCTCCTGGAATATCAACCCATACTCGACACCCCCCACGATACGCATGACCCAACCGCCCTCGGGAATATCCTGAAAGTCGCACTGCGTACTCGCAGCAGGTGTAAAGTCCGTCGCATCGTTAATGCCCGACCACCACACCCTTTCCGGCTTAATGCCGTCCGTACCATCGCTGGTATTGCCCAAGACAACAAACTCCCTGACCACGCCGAGATGTCTGGCCTTGGGCGTGTCCGCGCTGTCGATCAGGTCCGCAAATACCGTCCCGCCGATAGCTATGCTTTGCACTGGATCGTCGAAGTTGGTGGCTATGAAGGTCTGCCCGAAGGCTTCCATCTGCCACTCGCTGTCGCTTGTACTTGTACCCGAATACCCACCCGACTTGCTGATATCCACCCAGCCATTTCTGATAAGATGGTATAGTTTATCCTGGTCGCCTGCGTAGATACTGACAGCACCCCCGGTGTCGGACGCTGCACCAAGCCCCCTTGCACGGGCGCTCAAAGCGTCACTAGTTACAGTCAAGTCCTTGAATGGCCTGAAACCGTTGATGTCCGGCAGCACCCCTAGAGCGTCAGTACAGCCGGGGTTGTTAAAGTCGGCCTGATCCGGCAGGTACTCGCCAAACGGTACCATGCCCGGCTGACGGCTTCCCGGCTGCATACTATCCTGTATGGCCTGAAACCGCTGTGTAAGCGTGGCGACAAGGGGCATCAGGTACGCAGCCTTCTCGACCCTGCCGCCCTGCTGCCCTCGATAATACTATCCGACCTGCTCACCAGCGGTGCACCGCTAAACCTGTCCTTCTTATTCGCCTGTTTAATTCTATCGGCCATATCGTCATACCGTGCCGCCCACTTCAGCACTGCGCTGTCATTCCGCAAAAACATCACCGCCTCTATCATGCTTGCCGACAGTAGCAGCATGGACGCATCGTCAATGATCCAGTTGGTGTCGCTGTCTGCCGACAACGCAGCATTACGGCGGTAGTAATTCATCTTGATCTGCCGAGTAGCGTCACTCGCCGGGCCGAGAATAAGCCTCTCCCCCGTAATGGTATAAGCCACCGGACGACCAGTGGTGTTGCTCGCCTTGATCTGCCAAAACTGATGGGGGGCCATATACTCAAGTACACGCACAGGGTTGGTGTCCAGATACAGGTTTCTGGCAGCTAAAAAACGGGAGGGAAGCGGGACTGAGCCGCGAGGAATAAGCAGGAAGGAAGTGCCGTCGTAGTAGATATGATAGTTGGCGTTATCGACAATGGCCCCAGCTTCCAGGGCCGTGCTGCCGTCCTCGTCCACAATGCTTTTCGTGCCCAAACCGGATATATCCACCGTGGTAGCGGCAGTATTTGTGTTTGTGGCTTTAAACGAATAGCTGTCCCCTGCCGTATAAGCCGTTGCAGCCGTATCGGGGGTTAACGTAATGGCATTGGCAGTACCGGCCACATCATCGTCGCTGATGTTAATTGTAGCCGTGACATACAGGTCCAGCGTATGCTCCATCTCCCTGACCCGGATACGCTCGTCACGGGCTATCGTGTCCTCGGCCAAAGCAATCCACCCCTTGGTGTCAGCCACATCAGCCCCGGCATTTTTGTATTCGCTTCTATTAAGCGTATCACCAATGGCGTCCTGGAGAGTCCCGTAGGTTGTGATTTCAGCCATTACTTAATCCACCCCACTCTGGTTGACTTCTTGTGTACCGACAGATGCGCCCAGTTGGGGTCGGCTAGTTTCTTGTCGATGAATTCCAACTGCTCACGACCGCCGTGAGGCATCCCCTCGGTTAGCCACAACACATAGATATTAGGGGGAATGGACGCCTCGTGGCGCATCGTCCGGTCGGCTGTATAGCCGTCGCTCTCGGAGGCAAGAGACTTATTACGGTCTATAACAGCCTGTACGTCTTGGACGCTTTCCACCACCACTCGCCCGCTCGACTCGTCAATGTGGGCTATTTCCGAAACCCCCGAGAAGAGGTCGCGGCTAAGTAGTCGCCTCACTACCGAGTCAATTCGTGCAGATAAATCATCCCACCCGTATCGCTGGCGCGGGCCGAGATGTATTCTCCACCGTGTACGCCAATGATAATCTCGGTATCCGCCGGGATGAAGAAGCCGGTAGTATTGCTGGCGATACCCTCTTGATTGTCGCCAATACCACTGCTTACCCCCAGCATGATAAAGGACGCCTCATCAGCCACGATACGCAAGGCTTCTGTATGGGGGCCAAGAGGCTCCTCGTCGTGGATAAAAGTAGCCCCGGTGGTAAGACTATCGTCCGTACCGGTCGCCGGGTAGAGAAGATGATCCGCCATTGCCTCGGCCGTAAACGCCAGAGCAATGCAGAAGATCGCCATTCGCAGTTTATTCATGTCGCATTTTCCTGAAAGCCTCCAAGAGCCTGTTGAATCTAATCCGGTGGTCTGGATGGGCGTTGGGCAGTCGCAGCCCCTTCTCGGCAGCCCTGGCCGCCCTAGCCGGGTCACCTACCTTGGCCGCGTGCATCGCTTCCACCAGCCATGTCCCTGAGTGCAAAGTGCCGTGATGACGTAGCTCTTTCAGCACCTCGTTAATTTCGTCGCTCTCCTCCCACCTACCCGACTTCAGCAGGTAGTTTGCCCTGATCATCAGCACCGCAGGGCTGTGTTTTGCAGCCGTAGAAGATATCGCGTGTGCTCTATCTGCCGCCTTCGGGCCTATCTGCACTTTCCCGGGCGGTCTTTCGGCAACCAGGGTAACCAGGATCAGGGCTAAATTCTTCCGTATCGTGGGATCAAGCTGGTATATTTCGAGCGCGGCCATTTCGGCCTTGAATGCGGCGAAAGCGTTGGTCCTTATCAAGGCCCGTGCCGCCCCAAAGTGCCGCAGGGATTGAAACCAAAACACCCCCGATACGAGCACCGACAGTGCGGTAAGCAGGATAACGCACTTCCCTAGCCGCAAGACCCATCCCCATTGCTATCAGCAGGGCCGTCGCCGGGTTTTGCGTCGGGAAACCTAGGCTCCCCACAGCGAGGGCACATGCGAGTATCGACAGGCCAAGACCACTCCGACTGCGGTATAAACATAGGGTCGTGAAAATAAGGAGCAACAACAGCCCAACGACCCCTAACTCGGCCAACATTTGTAAGCCTTCGTTGTGAGCCGCTCCCGCATACACATTCACTCTTTTTAGCAGCGTCCCCCAAGTGAATACCTCCGTATGCATTTCCTGATATCTGTAGTAGACATAGTTGAAATTACCTATTCCAACTCCGAAGAAGGGGTAGTCCAGCCACATAACAAACGTATTGTACCAGATTTCCGCCCTGTCCCTGATGCTGCTGAGCGTCTCGCCGCTAAACCACCCGGCCAGAAGTGCCCCATTAAGCGGTATAAGGACGGATAGGGCGGCATAGAAGTATTTTCGGTACCAAAGCAGCCCCAGCACGCAAAAGCCACCCAGCGCCGCCCAGCGGGTGTCTGAGAGGTTTAGCGTTAGCAGTATTAATCCGGCCATTGTTGCAAAAATGCCACACACCTGGACCCAGCGGCGGCTGGAAAGTATGGCGCACAGGCAAAACGGCAGGCTAAGGATCAGGTATTCCGCCAGAAACACCTCATTCCCATACCCGGCCCAGACTTTCTGGTCGTGGTAGAAGTAAAGCATGCCCGTGCTGATTACCGATATGGTAACTGCGGGCAGTATTGCCTTCAACGGGTGGCGCGACCACAGCACCCAGCAGTACACTCCTGACAGAGCCACCAAGTGTTGTAGTCTTAATGCTCCTGCACGCCAGTCAGGTGCCCACAGGAGACTTACCAAACACCACCCCAGCAGAGCGAGCAATGCCCACACCACTGGTGTCATCTTGGGCTTGGCAAAAAACAGCCAGATGCTAAAGACTAGGAAAAAGCCGTAGATCGCCAGCCACTTAGGCGGGTCGGGGTTGAATGTCCCCACCCCATGAAGGGAGAGGCCCGCGACGATCAAGACCGCCGCGAGCCAGCCCATTACTCGATGATAAGCGTGAATGTCGCGGAAGTACCACCAGTTGCATCGCCGTCGCCGACAATTGCAATGGTGTCACCAGCCTTGATAAACGCGCTTGATACCGAGGTTGCAAACACGACATGGGTGGGAATTCCAGCCACGCCGGTCGCGCCCACAGACCACGAAATGCTCGACAGGTCAGCCAGCGACTCGTTGGACAGGTCGGTTACCCGTGTCCAGTCATTGTTGGCTGCCGAAGCCGGGTCGGCGGTGTAGAAAGTAAACGTCGGACTATTGGCGTCCGTTGACAGGGCGTTGTGCATCACCGCGTAGATACGGGCAATCAGGCCCGACTTCGCAGGGACTACAAACCATGTCATGGCCGCGTCGATGCCGGTTACGTCAACCGACATCCCAACGTCACCGTGAGAGGCCGGATGGCCTGCCGTGGCGCTGTCAGGCACCAAGGCGCTGCCACCCCAATCCCGCTGGACCTCGTTATAGCCCGCATACGCCAGGCCAAACGCGCCAACGGTTAAGAGCAGTGCGATAGAAAGGATTTTCTTCATAGGTTTCTCCTTTCCCTCGCTCTAACTCAGGTCAGCTGCTATGCCGCTGGCCTTCTCATTGCGGGATTCGAGTGCGTACTCAGCTAAGACAACGCGCCTTTCGCTATCGCCATCTCGGGCGAGATCAAACATATGCGGCGCACGCAACGTAGCTAATGCCCACATATCGGTCTGGATCACCAACGCTTCACGGATACCCGTGGTGTCAGTACCACTGACGCCGTTTAGATATCTTGCTGGTTTTACTTGCAAATCGCCAAAATCGCTCCTGTAAATTTCAATTGAAGCGACAAGGGTGTTGTCTTCAGCACCCTTAAAGCGTGTGGCGTTGCCGGTAAAGCCACTGAAGTCCTGCTTGTGAGCAGGCCCGGCAAGGATGCAGTCCGGATCGCCGCCTTCCTCGAAACACTGCCGCAGCACGTCCTTCACGATAGTCTCGGAAAACGCACGCTTGGTGCCGTTGGTGGGCGTATCGGAGCCGTCGCCGGTGGGATTCGCACCCCCAGTGCCACGGTTGGTGTTGGTCAGCATCCAGGTCGGGTAACCCGCAGTCTCACGGGCCGTCGTGGTGTTACCAGTAACCTTGGCGTTGCTAGCCAGAAGAGCTAATTCGATATCCAGATGTTATCTGAGGCTCTTTATCCTCAGTCTCCGGTTTTCACCGGAGTATCGGACTATATCATCACCCCGAAGGGTGTCCCGCGCTCGTGGACCTTTACTGCCCCGAAGGGCTCCATGGCCTAGTCTCTGGACCGTCCGCCCCTTTCGGTGGCGGCTTGGCTGCTGATTACCCCGAAGGGCTCCCAGCAATTCACGGGATGTTAACTTACTGCTTACGCAGCAAGGGCGCGATAAAAAATTCCACGCTTTAGCTCTTTTGAGCGCTTCAGAATTTGGTATTTTAATTCTGATTTGCGCCCGGCCTTGATGATGGCTTCCTGCGTGCCGGAAACGCCCAGAGCCTTGTAGCTGATCTGGTTTACGTTATCCAAGCGCGTGGTTGCCGTGGAAGCCGCAGCACTAATGCTGTCGCCTTCCAACTGTTGGTTAGACGCCGCATCTGCTAATGCGTCGGTCATCCATTCGTGCTTAACCGCAGTTGATGTGGTCTTGGCAATCGAGGAGACAAAGGGCGTATCCGTTGGGCTTACGTCCCAAATGAAATCGCTCAAATCTTCTCTGTTGCCCGCCGCATCAAATTGGGTAAACACATTTGTAGTTAGCGTCATGTGTTACTCCTTGAAGAGGGGCATCCGGTCCATCATCCCCAGCGCAGCCTCATCGCGTTGCTGGCGTGTACCGGTTTTCAAGCGTTTACGGAGGGCGGCTTGGTCCTTGGCAGTCGTATCGGCCTTGCCTTGCTGCACACCCGGCTTTTGGACTTTCGGGAGCGGCTTCAGCTTCTTAGCCAATTCAGGCTTTTTGGTCTCTAACGCCATGTATTTCAACGCGGCGTCGATCAGTTGAAGCTGACGCACATCCCATGCGCCATTCATCCACTGGCCTACTTCCTCTACCGAGAAGCCGAAATGCTGCGGCAGTTGATCCTCAAGCCTGGCCTGGAATTTCGCCGTGCCCTCTTGGGTGGCTAATTCAGGCAGTTTCGTGCGAGCAATTTCCTGCTGCTCGGTACGGTATGCTTGTATCTTCTGCTGCTGCTCGTCGGCGGCCTGCTGCATGAGTTGCTGTCGCTGCGCGGCGAATTCCTGCATGCCGCTCATCTTCAGGTCACGCTCGGCCTTGAGCCTGTGGTAGCTGTCCGGGTCGTACTCGGCCATGTTGGGGTCGAGTAGCCTGAGTAGGTCTTCCTCAGTCGGCCCGGTGTCCAATTGCTGGGCAAGCAGGGCTCCGATATTGTCGATCTGCTGAAACCGTTGCTGCCACTGTTGCGTTGTTTCCTCGCGCTCGGCCTCGAAGGCCTTGCGGTCGGCAGACAACGCTTGGGTTTTCTGAGTGTAGTCGGCCTCCCTTAGAGTACCCTTGAGCGCATCGTCCAAGGACTGGTCGCCGTGTCTGAGACTTTTCTTCAGCGCATCGGGCTCAACCCCAATGGCCTCGGCCATCTCGTCAACGGTCCATTCCTCGGGCAATACCCACTCGGGCTCTTCGGTAGGCTCTTCTACCTCAGTTTCTTCCGTTTCGGGTGCTTCCTCGGCCTCTGTTTCCGCAGGGACTTCCTCGGTTGCATCCTCCGCTTGAGATTCCTCTACAGGGGTAATCTCATCGGGGTCTTCGTCAGTCCGCTCTGGTCCTCCATGGAATGGAGAGAGCCGACTTTCGATTAGGTCTAGGGCCGCCGCATCCGAGCCGTCTAAGGTCTTGGCCGGGATATCGACGCTGGTTACAGTCCCTTCCGGGGTTGCTGTATCTTCTGACATTGGTAACTCCATCTAAGGGAATCGGACGCATCGCTGCGGCCTTCGCCAGTCTTTGACCCCTAGGGCGGCCACGATACACGCGGCTTATCTCCGAAAAGACGCTTGCTAAGGACTTACCAAAGGTTACTGGCTACGTTGTCGCTCCTTCGCTTGCTGGACCTTTTCTCGCCAGTGCTGGAGAGCGGTGCGGGCGAGTTTGCCCGTCTTGCTTACATAAACAATGTCGCGGATGAATTGCTCGACCACCGCAAACCGCAGGCGGGCGGTCATCAGGGCCTCTGCGTCATTCGGCTCCGCTGTTTTAAAGTCGTGCAAGGCGCGGTCGCGCAACTTCTGAATTGCGTCACGGAAGACCTCGTTGTCCTGCATCTCGTCTGCAAGACGACCTCTGGTTTCCTTCCTAATCTCCGCGCCTTCCTCGTCAAGATTCACGAGGTGTGGTGTCCAACCTTCTTGGCCGCAACCCAACGATCTGCGCTGCGGTGGTTTTCACCCTTGAATGACATGGAGGACAATGTAGTCCCCTTGTCGTAGGTGTCGCTGCCGGTGACGGCATAACTGTCGCCGCCCTTGGACGCGCCGCGCTTCAACGGCTCACCCTTCTTCGCGCCGACAGCGCGGTGCTTCCGCATCTAGTACTTCATGCCTTTCAGCATCTTGGCCTTGGACCGCTTGCCCTTCCAGTAGTGGTCGCCACCGGCATTGAGCCGCGAGGTCTTCAGCTTGTCGTTACCGCTAGACTGCTTCTTAGTGCTAACGGAAACGCCCTTTTCGTATGTCTTGCCGTGTGTCATATTCTACTCCAGTTTGTTTGCGCTGCTTTAATTATTCAAGCCACGGCCAGCGCCCGCGTGGCCCCTTTGTTGATTGACGCCCATGCGCGCTGCTAACCCGCGCACAAAATCCATTTGATCGAATGTCTGTAACCCTGATGATGGGTCGCCTGACAAAAGCCGCGCCGCTATTGTTTCCCGAGAGGCTTGAGGGTTACCCTGATAGGGAGTCCCCATCAGCCCCTGTATTTGTTGCGAAGTTAATTTAAAATCGGGGCGCTGTGATTGCATCCCCTCGCGCATTTTAAGACGCGCCATTTCATTTAAAACAACAGACTCCCGCTCTTGCGGCTTTAAATCAATAAACGGATTTAAAACGACACGCCCGTCCTCTGTTGCCATGCCAGCAATCCCTGGATTCGCCTTAAAATACTCAATTTCTTGCGGATATGGCTGTCTGACCGCCCCCTCCCCAAACATATTGGGCTGATCAAACATACCCGGCATATTCTACTCCATTGCTAGTAGGAGGATCATAAGAGCCTCCTCATCGCGCTGCTTTGCTCGTTTTTCAGCTTGGGCCAGCGCCTCGCCAAGCCACTCCTTGTTAACCTGTGGCACATTGTCTAATGGTGGGATCGTTTCTTCGGCCTTTTCAATGGGTTGGGGCGCGTCCCCGGGCAGTGCCGACCCGGGGGGCTTTGCAGCCACAGGCAACGTCGGACGGGGTTTCCGCATTGCCCTCGCGCATCTTGCCACCTTACGGGGCAAGAATAGTTTGCACCCATTCCCCTAATGGGGTATCATACCAGTCGCACACATGGAGAATATCATGCACGACACAAAGCGATTCTGGTCCAAAGTCGATATTCGCGGCCCCGACGACTGTTGGCTATGGCAAGCCAGCCGCCTCCACAGCAGGGGGACGATAACCTACGGACGTTTTCGGTTTCAGGGGAAAATGATTCCTGCTCACCGACACGCCTATGCTCTTGTTAGCGGCCCCATTCCTCCGGGACTTTTCGTTTGCCACACTTGTGATGTCCACGCCTGCGTTAACCCCGCTCATCTCTGGACCGGGACCAACGCAGATAATATGGCCGACATGGTTGCAAAAGGACGGAGCAATAGCCCACACGCAAAAGTCAACGCCGCCAAAACTCATTGCAAGCGCGGCCATCCCTTTTCTGGACGCAACCTCATTACCCTACGGAGCGGAAAACGGGCGTGCCGAGAATGTAAACGACTCCTAAAACTAAAATATTACCGGCGCACCCATCCACAAAAACGAAAATATACCGCTAGTCCGCTTGCGTAGCCGTGGTCCCCTCGGGGGCCTCTACCTTGATATTAACGGTAGGCTTCTTATCTTCGCCGTTGGACTTCTCTGCCGCTAATGCTTCGGCAGCGCGCTTGCTCTCCTGCTCCGCTTCTTTAAGCCCGGCCGTATGCTCGGCAGTCGCCTGCTTGACCGCCAAGTCCCCTGCCACCTTCTGGCTTTCCAACGCCATCTCGGCCTGGAATTTCTCGCGCTGCAAGGCGATGTCCGCAAGGAATTTCTCCCGCTCCAGTGCTATATCAGCCGATGCCTTTTCCCTGTCCTGCTGAAGCTCGGTTTGCATCTCCACCTGCTTCATCTGCATTTCCTGCTTCTTGGCCTCGGCGTCCATCTGGAATTTCTGCTGCTCTAGTTGCAGTTTGGCCTGGGCCTCCTGTGCTTTGGGATCAGGCTGCGGCTGCGGCGGCGGCTGCCCCTTGGGGTCGGTAAATATCGTATCGGGATGGTATTCGTTATTCTTCGCCACCCTTTTCAGCACGGTGAAGACATCCTCGGGCATGACAAACGGCCCTTGAATACCTCCCTGCATCTGGATGATCTGCTGCTGCAACTGAAGGATGAGCATGTCCGACTGGGCTTGGCTTTCCTTGGTGCCGTGCCCCAGCCCGACATTTACCGTCACATCCATATCGGCATTCCAACTGCGGGGGTCGATCTCAACCCACTTGCCCCTGAGCCGGATAGTGCGTGCCCTGTCCTGATGGTTGATCAGCAGCCGCAGTATCTTCTTCATAATGCGCTTGAAGCCCATCTCGGCCACATTGCGGGCGATCAGAAGCATGCGCTTCTGCGCCTGATTCATTATGATGTTAGCACCGGTGGCAGTGGAGTGGAGCGCGTCCTGGTTTAGCCCCTGGTTGTACCGCGCAACGCCCGTGCGTACTTCCCGCACGTTGTCGAAATATTCCAGCATAGGTAGCACCACATCACCCAAAGGCTGTGTGATAATGGGGGTAATGTGACCGGCCACATCCGGCCCTTCGGTGTCCACACGCACCGCAGCCCCCGGTCTGTTAACGAGCCAGTCGTCAAGGTCAACAGCGTTGCTGATGGCGGAGCGAGCGTTATTAATAAGGTACGCATTATCATTTCCTATCCTGACTAGCGTGCTTTTAATTGCCTGGATATCACTGGTTAAGTCCGCCATGCTTCTGCCGAAAAATTTGTGGGGCATCTTGATGGGCGTCCAGTCTACGAAGGGGTGGTCGTCCTCCTCTATGTTTTCAAGTAACGTATAACCTGACCCAGCTACCGTAACTTGCCGCCGCTCAAGTATTCCATCACCATCCCAGTCGATATTCATGTGGCATTCATAGGTCCAAATGATCTGAGACGCAGGGTCCAGCGTATCTTCCCCATCCAGCCACTCTTCGTCTTGAAACCTTGCCTGTCGCTCCTCGTTGTAGTCCTGCTCGTCATGAGTTGGTAACCCGGCAATTATATCGGGATCGAAACCCATCTCCAGCAATTCGCTGCGGGTGCGTTGGACCTTATGACAAAGGAAGCGGGCCTCATCCAAGGTTACGCTTCTACGCGAGATAAGGAATTCCTCGGGTGGGATGGCGGCTAGTTTACACCTGCCGTTTTCAGCCGTCCTGATTATTGTCACGTCATGGGCGACACCATCGGGGAAGAATTCCATCAACTCCTGGGGGGCAGGTTTCTCGGTATGCTCGACTAATTCTATCCCGTCGTCCTCCATCATGCCCTGAAGCTGGAGGGAGTTGAGGTTTTCAATTGTCTCCCGTTTTGTAATGGGCGTGTCGTCCCACCATATCTTCATCACCCCCTGCTTCTGTAAAAGTCCGGTTTTGATGAAGTCGGAGGTGTTGGTGTAGCCGTCGTTGTCATTCTGGTAGACATGGTTGCACATGTCGGTAGCTTGCTCGGCAGCCTCCATGTCCTCTGGTCCCACAGCAGAGAAACTGGTCACCTCGTCGCCGGAGCCGAATATCTCCATCAGGCTGGGCATCATGCCCTCAACGGTGTCCTGCACATCACTGCTTACATATTCTGAGCGCCCCTCCTGCTCGTTGCCGAAGGGCTCCTGATAATACAGGTCTATTGCCAGTCTGCGGTCGTTGCCAATTTCCCCGTCGATATAGTCAATGGACTGGCGTATCTCCCTGTCTACAATTGCCTTTAATTCCTGCTCCGTCATCTTCTCGCCGCGCGCAACTCGGGTGCTTAACGAGGCGCTAGCGCGATAAGAGCCGCTTTCGTAAACGGGTTGCTCGCTCATGTATTCTCCAAGAAAAAAGCCCCCGAAGGGGCTAGAGTCAGTGCGTTGATCTTAATAGGTGGGTTAACGGACCGGCCCGCAGCTAACCCGTACCGGCTATGGGTGAAATATCAGCATTCGCCGCTAACCCCGCCCTCGGGCGATTACATTACTGTGCCTTTACCCGGCGGCCTGCCCGGCCAACCAGGACAGGGCGGAAGCGGAATTGGAATGGTGTAGTCGGTCATGGCCCCTCGCCGCCGACAATTGGAAATGTACTCATACCAAAACTTGTGCCCATTATTTCTGTGTCCATATCTCACCTCAAGGTTATCTTGTTAACCACACCGACCCCACCGCCGATATTCCTTACTAAGTGCGGTATCGGTGGGCCGACTTCGTACAAACGGCTTCTCACGGGCATCCTGTAGCAGTCGGGACAGCCCTTTCGTTTCGTCCAACCCGAAAGCGTACCTACTAAGTCGGCCTTCAATGGCACTGTATATTTCCTTCGGCAGATCGAGCATCTCGGCCTTTTCAAGCTGCGGCTCCTTCAGGAAGTCCAGTTTGGTGTCTTTCATCCGAGAATCACAGTGACGCCCCACCAAAAAAACGGGGCCAGAAGAAACAGGATACCCACCCCCAACAGGGCGCACCGCTTCAGCAGGTCGTCCCAGTTTTGGTCATTCACATCAACCCCCTTGGACGGTCTGTCTTGGGCCACTCCTCATAAATCAGCAGGTCGTCCTTCCAGTCGTGCCGCACCTGTGGCGTTATCTTGCGCCGCATAAACCTGACATGGCTTAGACCAATCAGGATAAGGGCGGGCAAAATAATCAAGCCGACTATGAGCAGGATAACCCTCATTTCCTTAGCCTGCTGATGACCCGCTCACGATCCATAATTATGGCCTTAACCGTCTCCACACTAGACTTTTTACCTTCAAACAAACGCAACTCGTCCAGCGCCGCATTCCACTGCAATTCAGACAGTGCAGCAATGTCACCCGTCTCACGAGGCAAAATAACCGCCGCCGCCGCTCCTGTCGTTACCGTCGGCACCGACTTTAAAAAAACCCGCCTGCTGATCATGTATGCCATGCCCCGTTTTGATAAAGCCAGCATGCGTAGTAAGCGGTATCACGCTGAGCAAGCCAAATAGCCGTACCGCCCAGACCGCCGTACCACGCGCCTTGTGCCAAGCTGCCCAGCAGCCACATCACATGTACTTACCCCACATCACGTTAGTATTTACCAAGGTCCGGGTAGGTCTTGACACTCGGGTCACGCGGTCGCCGCCCTCTAAACATTGCACCGTAGCGGAAGGCGTCAGCGCAGTTATGCACCACCGCCCCATTCGCCAAAGAAAAGTGCTCCACCTCGGGCACCGTAAGACACCAAACATCTTCATACCCTGCTGGACTTACGCTTTCGATAATAACGTGCCTTGCAGTTAGGGTGGCAAAACTTCTGTGGATTAACGCTTCTAACCAAAGCATTGTATTCTTTGCCGCAGTTAAGACACGGCTTAGTTTCCCGCTTCCACTTTGTCCAGCCTTTAGACTTTTTAGCGTTGCGACTGTGCCAAAGTCTACCCTTCTCGGACCTATGCCACTCAGCAGCAGCATCTCTGGCCCCTTGCGTGAAATGCTCTGTCCTACCCTGGTCGTGCCAGTGGTGGGAAAGATGCTTTGACGCGGGGACACACTCAAGATTGGATATTCGGTTATTTGCGGGGTCATGATCCCTGTGGTGGATATGACATCTTGCTGGAATTGGGCCGAAAGCAATTGTCCAAACATCCCGGTGAAGTCGCCCATTTCCGCTTTTATAGTACGTGTCACTCGGATATAGGCGGTAGATAACGCCATCGAAATACTGCGCAAGGGGGTCAAGGTAGACTGGATCAGCATACCCGGCTGTAGGTGCTCTGAAGATATCCACCCTATTGCCGTCATGAATAAATGATCCGGCGTGCATCTTACCATACTGCCGTCGCTGAACGCCACCTCCACAACTCGGGCATTTCTTCTCGTGATCCTCGGATTCCGGTACGCTTTCCAACCACATGCTGTCAAAACCTCTCCGCTTTGGGGAAGGCCCATTATCTGATGCGTACCGCTACGTGTCAAGACTTTTGTTTCGCCCGTGAAGCAATGGGACGACTGATCGTGGCGTGGTTTATTCTTCCACGTACCGTGAGCCTCATCCCAGTCTTTTCGGTAGGATCGCAAATGCTTTATCCCCACACTACATTTCCCCGCATCAAACCAGCACCTCGGCAGCATATTCCTGACAGCTTCGATACCGTCTTCCACCTTATGTTGAGGAATTACACTAGCACTGATACCAAGCGACCGCAATGTCTCTTCCCGTGTTTTCCCCGCGATAAGCTCTCTCGCCTTGACATCATGGGGGAAGACGTAGGCTTCGTAGTCGAAAGCCCTTCCACCGGCCTCGATAGGCTTGCCAAGGTCTGATATCTTGTTAACGTAATGGGCCAGTGACTCGCCAGAATTTTCATAATAGTCTATGACGTGTATTTCTTTTCCAACTCTTTGGATGTACCACTGGACGGTTGAGTCACCAATGCCCAGATCGTGCCAGACTTCAACTTTAACTGCTGAATCGTGAGGCACGTTTGTAATTCGCCCGTCTCCATCAGCTCTTGCCATTTGGTCGGCGTAATATGCGCCTTCAATAGAGGCCTCAAATGCCTCGGCAGCGGTAGACGGAAACTCTCGTTTGATGTCACTGCCCAGCACCTCCGACTTCTTAACGTACCAGCTTACCTGCTCGTCTTCCAGGTGTATCTTATGCTCCTTAGCCAGCCCGTCAACATATCGCTCAATCGGGCTGGGTATGACAAGATCGCCAGCGTCAAGTCGATACTCGGGGTGCTTCCACCAAGGAAAAAAATGAAATTTGAAGTCAAGCGGCGTGATCTTGACCTCTTGTCTGTCTTTCTCCTGGGCGACCTCGCACATGTCATAGAATGCACCTTCTTGTCCTTCCGCCGTACTCTCAACCCATATCAACTCGCCAGCCTGGACGGTGTTAAAGGCACCCGTCTTAATTTCCCTAGCTTTCTCTGGATATGAAGCTGCAATTTTACCAAATTCGCTAACGTGAAGGTATTGAAACGTGCCGGATCGAAGGGAGGTGCCAACCCGGAGAGATGAGTTGTTGCCAAAGGATAGCTGTCTGGCACTATCCGTAGTAGCTGGATTCGCTGCTCTAAGGCCCTCGGGTAGGTTGTCATACGGATACTTTACCTTGTCCCTGAATATGGCCTGGGCATCTTCCAGTGAGTGGGCGATAACCCCGGCCCGCACATCGGGATGAAATACACACTCGTCCAGCATATAC
>Ga0209434_1000192_pt1 | contig 31538 bp, 43 predicted proteins | sample ETNvirnome_2_300_FD_184068 | JGI IMG/M metagenome (GOLD analysis project Ga0209434, IMG submission 184068) | Marine viral communities from the Pacific Ocean - ETNP_2_300 (SPAdes) (version 2) | ecosystem: Environmental > Aquatic > Marine > Oceanic | place: Pacific Ocean | collected 2013-06-22 | reverse complement strand
AAACGGTTAATAGCCACTTTACACAGCAGGATACTAAATATTAAAGAGGAAGAGCCTTTTCAATGCCCATGCTGTGGATGCGCTCCCTGCGATTGTGATGATCACTAAGAAACTGAAACTATTATTACTAGGGGTCCTTTGGGGAGTATTGAGTTGTCAGCCTGATTACGGGATGAGTTATGAGGTTATAGAAGAAATACAACCCACAGAAGTGGTTGTAGACTCTTTTATGCAACCAAAGCCACCTGAAAAGCTAGATGTATTAATCGTAGTTGACACATCTTGCTCCATGAATGACAACTTCCAACAAGTAAGTGTTGGCGTAGAACTTTTACGGGGAGATATTGAGAAATTAACCTTAGACTATAAAATTGGGTTTATCAATTCCGGGATGGTGCGTCCATATTTTGCTGGTCCTTACGATTATACCGCCGATCCGATTGATTTTTTGTTGGCACCATATTTGCTAGGAGCAGATTGGTATGAACAAGGGTTCCAGTCAATGTACGAATTTGTCACAACGACCCCCGAAGGAGGAGAGTTCTTCAGGGATGACGCAGATAAGCTAATTATTTTTGTTTCAGATGAGAACGAACAAGGTGCAATCCCGACCAATGTTTTCCATGATTGGCTGGTAGAAAAATTTGAGTCAGTTCAACATGATGTAGTCGCGATTGTTCAGCTTGAAAATGGTGAATGCCCACTTAACTGGGAATATGATGTTGGACAAAAGTATATTGATTTAGTAGCTTATTATGGAAAAGTTGGAATTGATATTTGTAGCGACTGGGAAGCATGGCTGGGAGACAGCACATTTTTAGTCGGCGAGATAGATTATATAAATTTGACTCAAACACCACTTGAAGATAGCATTGTCGTATATAGAAATGGACTTGAGACTGAATTGTGGTATTATCTAACAGAAACAAACACAGTGTATCTCGATTTTGTTCCCGATCCAGGCGAACTTATTGAAGTGGGATATGTTGTTTTATAAAAATACTTGACTTTCCATGGAAGGGTGTTATAATATAAAACGAGTCAAGGAGAAATAGTGGACCCGCAGAACGAAAATAATAAAACCTGGGAACAAGAAGGTATTTTTGATACCTATGAAGAAGCAGATAGTACAAGAGCAGTAATGTTATCAATGAATACTGATAATAAACTATTAGTAAAAGTGAAGAGATGTGGTCCGGACGGAATACGATTCAAAGTTAAATCTTGGTATCCCCCCGAGCCTAAAAAAAATAAAAAGAGGAAGAAAAAATAATGACAATTCATCCTGATATGTATGATGAAGAAAAACTCACGGTAATGGTCTCCGGAGGCTTCGATCCTGTCCACGCCGGACATATTCGTTTAATTCGCGCTGCAGCAGAGCATGGAGATGTAATTGTAATTGCTAACTCCGATGAATGGCTGTTTAAAAAAAAGGGCTTTGTATTTATGGATTTTAATGCCCGGGCAGAAATTCTTAATTCTATTAAAGGGGTAGTTTTAGTAGATTCAGTTGATGATGCAGATGGCACCGTATGTGAGGCCATTTATCGGCATCGCCCGACTTATTTTGCTAACGGCGGAGATCGCAAAACTGGCAATACTCCCGAAGTAAGTGTTTGCGAAGAATTAAAGATTAATCTATTATGGGGCGTCGGTGGAGATAAGAAATTAGCAAGCTCATCGGATTTGGTTAAAAATGTACGCACATTTGACGAACCGCCCCCTAGGCGATATACATCCCCCGCTTCAGAAAAGTAATGGCTAAGATAAAATACAAAAAAGACGATATTGTGTTGGTGAAATCCCGCGCGGGAGATGTTATTCCGTCGATTCATGTACGTCTATTAGAAAGAGAAGTTGTTTCTCCCCGCAAAGGCAATCGTATTGATTGGCCCGGATATTCAGGATGGATGGCAACACCAATTTATCAAAAAGAGATCGAGATTTTAAAAAAAGAATGGAGTATTCCACTTACAAAAGTAAACAAAGACTTGACATTTGTCTATGATGATGATATCATTAAAAAGATTACTTAAAAATTGGGGCGTAGTTCAACCGGCAGAACGCGTGGCTGTTAACCACGAGGTTGCAGGTTCGAGTCCTGCCACCCCAGCCAAAGATTACAAAGGAGAAGAAATGAGTGATAAAACCACCAAAGAAGTTCGAGGAGAAATCGGACAACTTAGACTTAGAATTACTGAGCTAGTTGATCAGATGTCCGATCTTCAAAGAGACCTGCGAACATTTAAAGAAGCAGTCGCTGAAGATATCGGTCGCTTGAATACTAAGATTGTCGAACGAAGAGGATAGCCGGCGCTGCCTCGTCGCCTATAACGAGGGGTGGCCGCCGATCCACACGCAGGCGGGGATTTTTCGTTGTTCCACAACAATTGAAAGCCATCCTATAACGGCTTTAGTCTATAGGGAGCATTCTGGCTCTGCTCGGCCGGCTACCAAAACCAGCGCTTTACCTTTATAGCCTAGGGTACCCGTTATAATTTAGCATGATTATTTTTCATCAATATGGCGCCCGACGCTCCGGTACAAATTATATTCAGGCATTGTTAGAAGAAAATTTTTCTAATATTCTTGTAATGGGATCCTTATTTTGGAAGCATGATTATTGTGTTTGTTCGGATGATTACAAGCGTCTCATTTTTCCAAATTACCCTAATCTTAGCACTTTGAACCCAGACGGTTACAAAAAAGAATTTAAAGATTTTAAGCCATGGCGCAACGATGATCGTAGTACATATACACGCGATTTATTTAATATTTTAAGCGAAGCGGCATTATCCAACAATATTAAAACTTTGATTACTGTTAAAAATCCCTATGCATGGATAGAAAGCTTGCAACGATGGACATTGGGAAACCATGAAGAACCTAACGAGGCCTTATATATGTTTTATGAAACCGAAAGTAAAGAGATGGTTATTAATGAAGGCCACTATTTTTTCAATCATGAACAAAATACGCGTAAACACATAGAATCCTATAACAAGCGCCACAAACAATGGCTAACCCAAGCAGATGAAGTTATAATGTACGAAGCCGCGCTGCGGGACTATGAAAAGCTTTTAATTTATTTTGAAAATAAATACAACCTCCAGCGCCGCCACGATGAATTGGTTAACATTTCTTCGGGATGCGATCCATTTCCTATTGTTATTCAGGGAGAAACTGAAAATTGGAGTTATAAGGATTATTATTTAGAAAAGACTTATTTTCAAAATTTATTGCCAGAAACTCTCAAAATTATAACTGAGACAATAGATTGGGACTTATTCCAAGAATATGGATATGAACCTATTTAATAGAGGCGCCCCCTAATTTAATGGCTAAAAAAAATTACCTCCTAGATACAAGCGTTTATTTGACTGACGCAGAAGCAATTTATAAATTTGAAAATCATGACATCTTTATTCCATTAAAGGTGCTTGAAGAGATTGATAAGCATAAAAAACGTCAAGATTCTGTGGGTGTCAACGCTCGTAAAATTATTCGCATTCTTGATGAATTGCGAACTAAGGGCGATCTTAATAAGGGAGTGCGAATAGATAAAGGCAAAGGTATCGTTAAAGTGATGTCATATGAATGCCTTAATAGTTCCTTACAGTTCCCACCGGATTTAGATCTCCGAATCCCAGATCATACAATTATTGCAACTGCGTTGGCTGTTAAGTTAAATACGGTTTCACGAAAAGCAATTCTTGTATCCCGAGATATTAATATGCGCGTTATTTGTGATTCTATAGGCATTACCGCAGAAGATTATATTATTGAAAGCGCTGTAACCTCTTCTGATGAACTATATCAAGGCTTTACTGAGCATCTGGTAGATGATGCTGTAATTGATCGTTTTTATGAGTGTGAAGAAATCTTAATCGAAAAAGATGAATTAGAAAATGGATGGTACCCAAACCAATATATCATGATGGTTTCCAATGCCAATCCAAAGAAGTCCGCTTTAGCACGATTCTATGGTCACCAGACGCCTTTAAAAAAGATAATCCATAAGAGTATCCCGGATTGGAAAATTAATTCAAGGAACAAGGAACAGGCGTTTGCAATCGATTTGTTGATGGATCCCAAAGTTAAAATTATTAGTCTCGTCGGCCGAGCCGGCTCAGGCAAAACTCTAATGGCCATTGCGGCCGGCCTTCAGCAGACAATCGGATTACGAGAAAATCCATATTCGCGCTTAATTGTCTCGCGACCCGTCCAACCTATGGGCAAAGATATTGGTTTCCTCCCGGGAACGATGGAAGAAAAGATGTTGCCATGGCTAATGCCCATTCAAGATAATTTACAATTTTTATTGGGAGGCGATAAAAGCGCCCTTGAACTTTATATAGATAAAGGCAAAATTGAAATCGAAGCCTTAACATATATTCGTGGCCGATCTATCTCTAATGCATTTATGATTGTGGATGAAGCACAAAATCTTACAATGCACGAGATTAAAACAATCATCACCCGCGTCGGCGAAGGCACAAAAGTAGTTTTAACAGGAGATATTGAACAAATTGATAATATATATGTTAATGAGATATCTAATGGATTAGCCCACGCAGTAGAAAAATTCAAAGACTATTCTTTGGCCGGCCACGTAACGTTTAAGAGAGGAGAACGGAGCGAAGTCGCTACCCTCGCCTCAAAAGTTTTATAAAAAAGTTGCACATTTAAAAACATTGTGTTATAACTAAGTTAGGAGAAAATAATGAGTGATACCGAAAAAGTAATGACAGAAGAAGAAACACACATGAATCCTTTGCTGGCAATGCCGGTAGGAAATGACTCGGAAGTAAAAAAGTTCCTTGTAAATTATACAGGCACAAAGTTAAAGCCTGAAGATGAACAAGTTACCGTTCATATGATTGCGGAGACAGTTGCCGCAGAATTTCCAGAATTTATGTTTGCTGTTGCCGAGGAAAATTTCTTGCGAGGATATCAATTAGGACTAGAAGATGCTACAACACTTGAAACAGAAACAGAAACAACTGCAGGAAATGAGGAGTGATTTTTACACATCTCGTGGGACGCATGTTTATTTTAAAGATCACCTAGAAAACGAAGACATAGATGTTGAGCGGGTGATTGCTAAAGCTGAAAGCGCTATCCCCGAGCATTTACTTTCAGAATTTGAGGTGGTTGTTATAGGGTGGTTCGAAGAATTTGAAGATCGCAATATTAATGCATTTTATAAAGATGGAGTACTCCATATCTCAGCCGAGCAAGATAATGAAAAAGATATGCTCGATGATATTATCCATGAAATAGCCCACTCGGTGGAAGAAACCTATGGATATGAAATTTACGCCGATCAAAATATTAAAGATGAATTTTTAAGAAAACGAAAAATTCTTCATGATAAATTATGGGCATTAGGATATAAAGTGCCACTCGAATGGTTCATGGATACTGAGTATAATAAAGAGTTTGATGAGTTCTTATTTTATAAAGTCGGAAGAGATAAATTACGGATGATTTGTACGGGACTATTTATTAATGCATATGCTCCTATTTCATTAAGAGAATATTTTGCCACTGGTTTCACTGATTTTTATTTACATTCTAATCACAATTTTTTAAAAAAAATTAGTCCCATACTTGCCAAAACCCTGATGTCGCTACAAGATGAAGAAAACCTTGACAACAGCTTCTAACTGGGTTATAATATAGATAATGGAGGGATAGTGCCACACATATCTTATTCTGAACTCAAAGATTGGGTTCATTGCGCATTCTATCACAAATTAACTCGAATTGATAAAATAGATGGTTTCAAAGGCAACGCATTCACTGCGTTCGGAACTGCTATTCATGATGTTTGTGAGAAGAAGCTTTTAAAAGAAAACATCAACGATAATGAATATTTTTTAGCATCCTTTGAAAAGAATTTAGCTAAGTTACCTGATGATGTCGAAGTAGATCCACAATTGGTCACCGATATGCGACAGCAGGGGAAGAAGATTCTTCCCGAGATTGAAGATGCTTTAAACGACTATTTTGATGAATATGAAGTTTTGGCTGTAGAATTTCCTTTAATGGTAGACATCAAAGGAGAAGAAGATTATAAATTTAAAGGCTATATCGATGCTGTAGTAGCTACTCCCGATGGCAAGATTCATATTTTTGATTGGAAGACTTGCTCATGGGGTTGGGATGCTAGGCGCAAAAACGATAAAATGACTACTTATCAACTTACACTGTATAAGCATTTTTTTGCCATTGCAGCTAATCATGATCCTAAAAACATTGAGACTCATTTCGCGTTGTTAAAGAGAACGGCGAAGAATAATAGAGTTGAATTTTTTCGAGTTACGAGTGGCGCTCGAAAAACTGCAAATGCTCTTAAAACATTGAATATGGCGCTTTGGAATATTAAAAAGAAACGCTATATTAAAAATAGACTATCATGCACAGCAGGATATGGCTGTAAATTTTATAGAACCAAACATTGCCCATAAGGATATAAATGAAAAAAACTAAAATTTTAACGATATCGGATCACCCATTGAGCCCATCCGGTGTTGGCACACAAACAAAATATTTTATTGAGGCTCTTTTAGAAACAGGCCGTTATGAATTTGTTTGCCTAGGCGGCGCGATGAAACATGAAGAATACCAGCCTCAAATGGTTGAGCCCTGGAATAACGACTGGCGCATCTTTCCAGTTGATGGCTATGGCAGTCATGAGATTGTGCGATCTATTTTGCAAAAAGAAAAACCGGACGTACTTTGGTTTATGACTGATCCGCGATTTTATGGTTGGTTATGGGAAATTGAAAATGAAATTAGAAGTATGATACCCATGGTTTATTATCATGTATGGGACAATTTTCCGGCGCCCGAGTTTAATGCAAGATTTTATCGGTCCACCGACGAAGTAGTGTGTATCTCTAAAGTTACTCACAAAATTTTACAAACGGTAGCTGATGATGTATCCTCTCGTTATTTGCCGCATGCTGTGAATAACGATATTTTTTATAAATATAAGAACGATGAAGAGAAAAAAAGAGTACTGGCTGTAAGAGAGCAAATTATAAACGCATCTTCCAAATATAAAGATCCTAATAAAAAATTGTTTTTTTGGAACAATAGAAATGCTCGTAGAAAGCAATCTGGAACATTAGTTTGGTGGTTTAAGGAATTTTTAGATGAGGTAGGCCATGACAAGGCCACCCTTGTGATGCACACAGACGCACGTGATCCGCATGGCCAAGATTTGCCACACCTTATTGAACATTTAGGCATAACAGATGGCCAAATTATGCTGTCCACCAATAAAATGCCACCCGAAGAATTGGCAGCGCTGTATAATGCAGCAGATTATACTATTAATATTTCTGACGCTGAAGGCTTTGGATTAGCTACACTAGAATCTTTATCCTGTGGTACTCCAATTATTGTTAACATGACCGGTGGCCTTCAAGAGCAAGTAACTGATGGAGAAAATTGGTTTGGATTTGGGATCCAACCGGCGTCTAAAGCGATTATTGGCTCCTTACAGGTACCCTATATTTATGAAGATAGAATGGATAAAAAAGATTTTCACGATGCTTTAAAAAAAGCGCTTAATATGAATACAAAAGCTTATAAAAAAATGTCGATTCAAGGGCGCCAACATGTACAGAAGAATTATGGCTTTGAAAATTATAAAAAACAATGGATTGAGATTATGGATGAAATAGTTGAAAAATATGGCTCTTGGGAGACACGAACTGATTATACTCGCTGGCATTTATGGGAGGTGGCATAATGCGTAAAAAAGTTTTATTAAAAGGGCCCCTGTTAACAAGATCGGGTTATGGAGAACAATCTCGGTTTGCTTTGCGCGCTCTCCGCAGCCGCCCTGATCTGTTCGATATATATATCCAACCCCTGCAGTGGGGACAGACGTCTTGGGTCGCAGAGATGGACAAAGAAAGAATTTGGATTGATAAAATAATTGAAAAGACAGTTAATTTTATGCATGGCGGCGGCCGCTTTGATGTGTCCTTACAGATAACGATTCCAAATGAATGGCAAAATCTGGCGCCAGTTAACATAGGATATACTGCTGGGATTGAAACGACGATAGTGGCGCCACAATGGATTGTGAAAGGCAATGAAATAGATAGGATCATCGTGGTTTCTAATCACTCTAAAGATGTTTATAAAAACAGCAAGTTTAATGCTCAAGACCAAACCGGTAAACATGTGTTATTAGAGCTTACCACACCGATTGAAGCCGTTGCATATCCAGTTAAAACTTTTGAAACCACCGAGTTAGAAAACTTTTCACTTAAGAACGATTTTAATTTCTTATGTGTTGCCCAACATGGCCCACGTAAGAACCTGATGAATACCATTAATTGGTTTTTAGAGGAGTTTAAGGATGAAGAAGTAGGTCTAGTAGTTAAAACCAACATGGCAAAAAACTGTCTAATGGATCGAGAGATGTGTTATAATAATATGACATCCCTTATCCGCCAACATGAAGATGCAAAGTGTGCAGTTTATTTACTGCACGGGGACATGACAGATAGCGAAATGCATGCATTATATACCCATCCACAAATAGGAGCATACATATCGCTAGCTCACGGAGAAGGCTTCGGACTGCCCTTGTATGAAGCAGCCTATAGTGGGGTACCTGTGATTTGCCCGGGCTGGTCGGGCCAATTAGACTTTCTTGTTGATGAAGACGGAAATAAACATTTTTATGATGTCGGCTATGATATTGCGCAAATCCCAGACGAAGTAGTGTGGGAAAACGTGATTATTAAAGAATCTGGTTGGGCCGTTCCACGAGAACAATCAGCCAAGTATCAAATGCGGACGTGTTATCGAGACAACCAATCGTTAGATCGAGAAGATAATAAATATAAGGACTATGCCCAAACACTACACGAACGCTATAGCGAAGAAAAACAATATCAAGCATTTATTGATGCATTTTTAGGAGAAAAGCTAACTGAAATTTCAATAGAAGAGGTTCCTAAAGTTTCTCTCGTAACATCCGTATTTGGCGCAGAAGATTATATTGAACAACTGATGGAAGATGTAACACGTCAAACAATTTTTGAAGAAAAGTGCGAATGGGTTATTTTGAACGCAAACCCCGCCGGCAAAGATATGGAAGAAGAGGTTATATTAAAATATGTCGAGAAATACCCCAACAACATTGTTTATAAGCGACTCGAAGAAGATCCTGGCATCTATGATACCTGGAACATGGCCATTCAAATGGCTACAGGAGAATTTGTTACAAATGTAAATTGTGATGATCGTCGTCCTTCTTGGGCTTATGAGCAGCAAGCTAAAATGTTGGTTGCAAATCCGGATGTAGGATTGGTCTATAACGATAGCTATATCACTCATGAGCCCAACGTTATATGGGAGGATGTACCCAAGGATTGTCAACGTTATAACTTTGAACAATTTTCTAAAGAAGCAATGCTTCGAAGCAATTTGCCTCACAATAATCCTATGTGGCGCCGGTCGCTGCATGACGAATTTGGATATTTTAACCAATATTATAAATCTGCAGGCGATTGGGACATGTGGTTACGATGCGCTTTTGGAGGAGTTAAGTTTAAGAAACACCCAGATATTTTGGGAGTCTATTATTTCAATCCCACCGGCATGTCGACCAACCCAGAGCACGATTCTTGGAAGAGAGTTCACGAAAAGGAAATTTTTCAAACATATCTCCAAGCCTACCAACGAGAACAACAGACCGCAGCTACCGCAAAATGAAACAAGTTATTGCATACTCTCTATGGGGCTCTGATCCAAAATATACCATTGGAGCTTTACACAACGCTCAACAATTAGAAGAGTTCTATCCATCATGGAACGCTAAGTTTTATGTAGATATTACTACTCCACGCGGAATTGTTTATGAATTAGAGTCTTATAACAATGTTCAAGTAGTTGAACGGCACGAAGTAGGAGATTGGCGCGCGATGTTCTGGCGATTCGAAGCAACATTTGACGATAATGCAGATGTTGTTTTATTTCGCGATACCGATTGCCGTCTTAATAGCCGCGAAAAGGCTGCGGTAGATGAATGGCTAGAATCCGATAAAACATTTCACATCATGAGAGATCATCCTTATCATAAATTTCCCATTCTAGGCGGAATGTGGGGAGCTAAAAAAAACGACAAATACGACATGAAACGGCTTATCTCAGATTATTATACCAATCATTCTGCGGATCGTTATGGAACGGATTATGAATTCTTTATTCAAATATTGTATCCTTTGATTAAAGATGATTGTATGGAACATGATGAGTTTTTTAATGGGAAACCTTTTCCCATACCACGAAACTGGAATAGTACCAATACTGTATACGTAGGAGAGCCTTACGACGGTAATGATGAACTATGTTTTCCAGAGCATCGCAAAACACTACGGAGATCTTTGCATGAAACTAGATAGAGTTATTTTAGGATGCGATACGCATCCGGATTATTTGCCTTTTTGGAATTTATCTTCTCGGGCTTGGGATACTATTATCGGTATTAGGCCTACATTGGTTTTAATAGCTGACGAAATACCCGCTTCTTTAAGCAGGAGATATGGGGAGATCCATCTCGTAAAACCAATCGAGGGCATACCCACCGCACGCCAAGCACAAATAGTACGCTTTTTCTTTCCAAGCCAATTCCCAGATGAAGTGTGTCTCACATCGGATATCGACATGTTTCCGCTAAGCCATCAATATTTTCATGGCCTCATAAAAGATGTTCCAGAAGACAATTTAGCGGTTTATTCTGCGGATTCAACGTTGCCAGGAATGCCGAATCATCCATCATTTGCAGTGGCCTATAATGCTGCCAAGGGAAAGCTTTTTGAAGAGATCGTTCAAGGCAATATGGAAAATTTTGAAGAAAAATTACGAGAATGGGTAAGCGAAGGTCATGATTGGTTTACTGATGAAATCATGTTTCACAAATCATGGTCACAATGGCCCGAAAGAATGCTGCGCACCTCCTTTTTTAAGAGAGGCCATAACCTTACTCCTGATCCTCTCCATATTAATCGGATAGACCGTAGCAATAATTGCGCATACCAACGGGATCTCCTTCAAAGAGGGCATTACTTTGATTTTCACATGCCAAGACCATATAAGCAGTATGAAGATCAGATTCATGAAATCGTTAATACATTAACTGATTATGACTTCTTTCAGGAGCCGGGATGTTTGATGTAACTTATATCGGCCACGCCGGTTGGTTAAAGAACAATGAAAGAATCGTTTCTAAAACACCAAATTGGATTTGACGAATACATCACAGGCAATCGATTTATTGATATTTGTGAAGAATCTGGCGCAATTTTTTGCAAGACTGATTTTTTAGGGTCGTTTACAAATTTAGAATGCAAGGTATTTTTAACTCATAATAGTGATTATCATATTAATGAATCAGTTTTTGAACACGGCCCTCAAACACAATATTGGCTTATGCAGAACAAAGATATAGAGCGAGATAATCTTATTTCATTGCCGATAGGTTTAGAAAATATGCGATTGCGTACTCACGGTAAGGCCCAAAAAGGGTTGTTCTCGTCACAAATTCCAGGGGCGATGGAAAAGGCTTTGTTAATTGATAAGCTGGCAACGCATGATATACCTAAGACTCAATTAGCATATATGAATTTTAATACGCAAACTCATCCACCCCGGTCAGCGATTTGGGAGAACCTGTGCGATAAAGAATGGGTCACAACAACCGAAAAAATTCCAATGCAACAATTTTATTTTGATGTTGCATCCCATAAGTTTATTATTTCGCCCCGTGGTAATGGGGTAGATTGTCATCGCACTTGGGAGGCGTTGTATTTGCGTACAATTCCTATCGTCAAGCGCAGCACACATATGAGCGCATTTTCGGACTTACCAATTTATTTTGTTGACAAATGGGAAGACTTATGTTATGTTGAACTTGAAGAATACTATAAAAAAGTTGAAAATTCTTTATTTGATTTAAGCCAAATGAAAATTAGTTGGTGGAGTGAATTTATTAATGAAAAATTATCTGAATAAAATTTTTATTATTCATTATACTAAATTAACAGAACGCAAAGAGCACATATTAAACGAAATGGCCAAGTGGAATCCCACAATACCATTTGAGTTTTTTGAAGCTTATGACCAAGAAGCAGTAAACCAATTAGATATTATTGACACCTTCGATATGCCTATGTTTTTTCTTAAATGCGCGCGGCCAATGTCGCCGGGAGAAACCTCCTTGTGTTTAAAATATAAAAATATTTTAAAACAAATTGTGGAAGAAGAAGAAGGAGACTATTTTCTTATTTTAGAAGATGACATCATTTTTAAACAAGATCCACTAATCTATATCAATGCGCTGATTGAAATGTGTAATAATGAGAATATTGCGTTTGATTGTGTTTTTATGGGCGAGGCGGCATTGAGGGTCGGAGATAACCGCGATGTATTTTTTAAGAAGGACTACCCGGCTACAAATGGCCTCTGTACCGTTCTATACACGCGTGAAGCCATTGAAAAATTATATGCGAGTCTATGCTCGTATAGAATTAGTAACGCGTTAGATTGGGAATTTAACGAAAGATATAAAGAATTAGGATTTAATGTATATTGGGGCAAAGCCATCACCGAACATGGAAGTGTGACGGCCGTTCATGATCCCAAACTCAAGGGATTAAAGTCCTGTCTAAGGGAGAAATATTAATGGAAAAAACGAAAGTTTGGTTTGTATGTAATTGGGATGAGATTTATGATGAAAACGTGGGTCTTCGAGCATTTCGTAACTGGCCCGATAATGATCTCTTCGAGTTATCTGAAACTGATTATGAATATTTAATTGTGTTAGGCGGCTTTAGACAAGATAATATCAAGTATTTCAAAGACAAAAAGAAGACTATCGGATTCTTATTAGAGCCCGAATGGTCAGGAAACTGGCAAAGAAACTTAGATGAATATTGTGAATTAGTTGTGGCTCAAGAAGCTCATATGTTTAAAGGGGATAATATAGTTGAGCATGCCTTATTCATGCTTACACAATCTACAGATCATCATGCGCTTTATATAAAGGGCGATTTCCCAAAAAAGAAACGCATGAGTATTGTGATTTCTAATCATGGACCGAAACCCAATTATGACAAGAGATTCGGCCTCTTCACCGCGCTTTTAGAAACAGATCTCGACATTGATTTTTATGGCAGAAACTGGAACGTGAGTGATTCCCGATATAAAGGGGCCCCACATAACAAATCTGATGCATTAATGGATTACGAGTATTCGATTGGAATCGAAAACTCTAATTATCCCAATTATTTAACCGAGAAATTTTTTGATTTAATTGTGTGCAATACGGTTCCTATTTATTATGGATGTACAAATGTGGATAAATTGTACCCTCCTGATTCGTTTTTTGAAATCGATTTTAGCAGAGACGTTTTAAGCGCAGTAGAACAAATTACTGATATTTATCATAATGATGATTATAGCGCACGTCTTCCTTCTGTATTAATAGCCAAAAGTCTATACTATAATGAATATAATATTTTTAATTTTTTACACAAATGGATAATGATTGAAAAGGGAGAATTGTAATGAGATTTTTGAGATAAAATGAAAACATGTTTTATAGAACAAACATGCGGATTAGGAGATATTCTTCTGTCAATTAAAATAGGCCAACATTTTGCTAATTTAGGACATCGTGTTATTTGGCCTATTGAGCACACCTATCATTATTTAAATGATTATGTGGAAGCAGAAGGTATAAACTTTTTTGATATTACCCAAGATTTTGATTTCAAACATACTTTTTTATTTTTTCAACAAAATCAGATAAATGAAGTTTACGAAGACGACAATTTTATTCATGTACCGCTCAAACGCTCTTTTCATTCGGAAGCAGGCAAGAAAATTCATACTTACGACAGTCATGACGCCGCCAATATGCACGGGAAATTTGCTATGTGCTCCCTAACCAGCGAAAATTGGCAAGACTGTTTTAAATTTAAAAGAAACTATGAACAAGAAACCAAATTATTTACTCAATTGCAAATTGATGGAGCTTGCCATATTGTCAATAAGAAATTTGGAACTCCACCCTGGTGGGATGAAACATTGAACAAAACAATTATAACACCGCCGGGATATAAAACTATTGAAATGTATATGGATCCAGCGTTTACTGTGTTTGATTGGTTGCTAACATTAGAAAAAGCTGATAGGATAGACACAGTGTCTACTTCTACGTTTTATTTATTTGAGAAAATAGACCTTAATTGCGTTCCCACGATTTATTCGCGAAACACACCGGAACGCAGTCATAAGGAAAACTTTGGCTGGTTACAAACTTTAGCTAAAAAGAATTATTTATTTATATCTTAATGGAGAACAAATGAGATTTTTAATAACAGGCATTACAGGGTTCGCCGGCCCCCACCTCGCAAATTTATTGCATGCCGAAGGGCATCAAATTAGCGGGTTAGTTAGATGCAGCAATGGTCGCGAAAATGATATTCGTGATGTTGTAGCGGACGAAGTATATCGTAATATTCATTTTATATATGGAGATCTTACCAACGCGCGTGTCTTAAGCAAAATCTTTCAAGAATATCGTTTTGATGGAGTTTTCCATCTCGCAGCCCAGTCGCATCCTCCCACGAGCTTTATTGATCCTTTGGGAACGTTTGAAAACAATGTAATGGGCTCTGCCAATTTAATTCAAGCGATTACCGATCATCAACCACATTGTAAGTTAATGTTTTGTTCGACATCTGAAGTTTATGGAAACGTTGGCCACGATGGTCACAAGATTCATGTGAATGATACTTTGTTGCCTGCAAACCCATATGGAGCTTCCAAGGTAGCCACAGATTTATATATGCAAGAGCGCATGATTAATGGTAAGCTTAAAGGCTTTGTAACGCGCGCATTTTCTCACACGGGACCTAGGCGCGGAAAGAACTTTTCCATCTCTTCTGACGCCTTCCAGATAGCTAGAATGATGAAAGGAATGCAAGACAAGACACTTCTTGTAGGTAACCTTGAATCAGTTCGAGTAGTAGCAGATGTGAGAGATACAGTTAATGCTTATTATTTAGCAATGATGCGCGATAATTGCGATGGCAAGATATTTAATGTATGCGGCGATACTCCGCACAAGATGCAATATTTTGCTGATAAATTGATTGAATTGAGTGGCTTAAGCGGCGTTACACAAAAAATTCATGCGCCTTTTTACCGGCCAATTGACATACATTATCAACATGGCGATTCAGACGAACTAACACAATTAACGGGATGGACACCAACGATTTTATTAGAGCAAACTCTTGATGATTTGTTAAAATATTGGTGTGATAAAATATCATAAGAAACAGATAATGATGCGAGTATTTACAAATGGTTGTTTTGATATATTGCACCCTGGCCATATTGCTATGTTAAAACATTGTGCAGCGATGGGCGATCATGTGCTGGTTGGAATCGATTCTGATCAAAGAGTAAAAGATATGAAAGGCCCCGCCCGGCCGATTAAATCCGCAGAGATTAGAAAGCTTATCTTATTAAACCTTAAGTGGGTTAACGATGTGATAATTTTTAATTCTGATGAAGAACTGACTGATTTAGTTGCACAATACCAGCCTGACTATATGATTGTTGGATCCGACTGGAAAGATAAGAAGGTCATTGGCGCAGAACACGCAAAGATAATAGGATTTTTTGAAAGAATTGATGAATATTCTACCACACAAACCATACAAAGCATTATTGATAGGGGATAGCTGCATAGATGTATATCATTATGGCACGTGCAGTCGTCTCAGCCCGGAAGCACCTGTTCCCATTTTTAAAGAAAATCGATGGGAAGAACGCCCGGGCATGGCAGCAAATGTGCTAGCCAATCTCAAAGCCTTTAATATTGAAGTAAAGTTCATAACCAATGATAAAAAAATAGAAAAACATCGATATATTGATGAGCGATTTAAGCAGCATCTTTTACGAGTTGATAAAAATGAAACATTGCCGGCCAAAGAGATGAATAAAGTAAAAAATTTAAAAAATATTGACATGGTTATAATAAGTGATTATAACAAAGGACTGTTAAGCTATGAAAATTGTCGACAATTATCGGATCTATGTTCTGAGAAGGGGATCCCTATATTTGTAGATTCCAAAAAGACAGATTTATCATGTTTCAATAAAGCTATTTTAAAAATAAATGAAACTGAAAGCCAAAAGGTGAAAGATGTTCCCATTGATGCAGAATTAATAGTTACACTCGGAGATCGAGGATGTAAGTATAAAGATATATTTTATAAAACAAATCAAGTAGAGGTTTTCGATGTTTGTGGCGCGGGAGACGTTTTTATAGCGGCTCTCGCCTTTGAACATTTGAATAGCAACGATTTAATAAAAGCAATTCAATTTGCCAATAAATGCGCATCATATTCGGTCACAAAATTTGGAACCTATGTTTTAACCAAGGAAGATGTTAATGATTTATGTGTTTGATGTTGATGGAACAATTTGCACAAAAGCAATTGATTTTGATTATGAATCATGCGAGCCTCTAAAAGCACGAATCGGAATTATTAATCGATTATACGATCAAGGAAACACTATTCTTTTCAACACAGCACGTGGCATGGGTCGATTCGAAAACAATGCGCCAAAAGCTATTAATACTTTTTATGAGATGACAATAGAACAGCTTGAAAGGTGGGGTGTTAAATACCATGATTTATTTTTAGGAAAACCGGCCGGAGATGTTTATATTGATGATAAAGGCGTCGACGATATAGAGTTTTTTAATTCAATGCGGGATGAAACATTATGAATGAAAATAGTCATATATTATTAATGAAACATGTTGAGAAAGGTTGGGGATGGGAACGCTGGATTGTCAACTGCGAAGAGTATTGCGGAAAATTACTATTTTTTAATAAAGGTAAGCGATGCTCCTGGCACTTTCACAAATTAAAAGACGAAGTATTTTATTTACAGTCGGGCAAAATGATGGTATACTTCTCCGAAGAAGATGATATTTCAAAAGCACAACAGCTTATATTGCGCCCGGGCGAAAACTTTCATGTATATCGTGGATTAAGGCATCAAATGGTTGCATTAGAAAATTCAGAACTCTTTGAGTTTTCTACCCAACATTTTGACAGCGATAGTCATCGCATTCTTAAGGGAGATTAAATGAAGATGAAACTTAAAGATAAAATAACTAATTTTTTAGAGACTGGCACTTCGTCGTGGACCGACGAGCCAGTTATTCGCGCGCCAACAAAGGGAAATCCAGTATTTCTAGAATTATTAGAGCAACATAAAGAACTTTTGAATTATCATAATGTCACAACCTTTTTTGAATGTGGGACTTACAATGGTAATAATGCTGGTGATTTTTCCAATGCCTTTGATAAGGTGATAACTGTAGAATCAGACATAGACCGGTACCGCGCCTCTGCCGTCGCCCACATAGACAAGAAAAATATTACATTTTTACATGGCGATGGCGCAACCGAATTGAAAAGTTATTTGATAAAAAACCCAGACGAAAGAATGGTGATACTTTTGGATGATCACGTTGGTTACGTCTCCTTCATTAGTCAGGAACTTGGAGTATTACAAAATAATAGTAATGTTGACCATATTATAATAGTTGATGATGCAGACAAGCTTGGAAAGGGGGCTTATCCGCTTTATGAAGAAATTGTTAAATTAATTGATATAATGAATAAAGATTATACAATATTGCAAAGTGAGCACAAATTACTGATTTTTGTTCCAACGAACAATACAAACGAGGTCAAATGAACATCATAATACAAGGCGCCCCATACGGAGACTTCACTAAGCAAGTAGCTCATGATTATGCTACAATTGATTTAGTAACAAAAGTTATTATCTCTACCTGGGAAGACGAAAGCATTACAGAGGCAGACTTGGACAATAGCAAGATTATATTATTAAAAAATAAAATGCCCGAAAACAATGGCCCGGGCAACATGAACTTACAAATTGTTTCTACTCGGGAAGCTTTAAAGATATGTGATGACGGATTAATAATGAAAACCAGATCAGATCAGCATTTATATAAACATAGTTTTCAAAAATGGATGAATTTTTTTAATGCTCATAAGTTTGAAAATACTTTGAGATATCGCGATGGAGAAAAACAAAAGTCTAAAATCTTTTTAATTGGCAACAATAAGAGATTTCCATTTCATCCTCAAGATCATTTTTTCTGGGGACACAAACAAGATCTCGAAAGATTATTTAGTTTACCTTTGTGGGCAACACCCGCATGGACCTGGAAAGACGCTCCTATTAATTTTACAGAGAGATTGAGGCCCAATATTTATTTGGGCATAAATTATTACCAGCAATTTTATCCAGAAGTAGAAGACTTCGCGGCAGACGAAAGTCGTTATTTGCGGGACAACGCGCCAGAATATCACAAGGCCATGGATTTTTATACCCCCCGCCGGGATAGTATATTTGGAGTATTCCCCAGGATTGAGATGTGGTGGGCCAAACAAAATAGCGGCTATTGGTACAGCTACGAGAAAGAGGGCGAATACTATGCCGATTGAATTGGCAATATTAGACATAGATGGAATCTTAACAGATGGCAAAAAGTATTATAATTCAAGTGGAATGCCGTTTGCTAAAACTTTTTGTGATAAAGACTTTACAGCTATTAAACGTCTCAAGGCCGCAGGAGTTAAAGTCTGCTTTTTATCGGGAGATAATCGAATAAATGAAAATATGGCCGCCAATCGAAACATTGATTTCTATTATGCACGCGGAGTCGATAAAGTTGAATTTTTAGATAGGTTTTCAAAATCTTATGATACTCAACCAGAACACATGCTTTATATAGGCGATGACTTATTCGATTTAAATATAATGAAGAAAGTAGGTTTTGCTTACTGCCCTCAAGATGCGCCGGCGACAGTAAAAAACGTGAGCGAAGTCATTAGTGCAAATGGCGGCGAAAATTTAATATGTAAATTAGTTGACATATTGCTCGAAAGAGGCTATATTAAAGATACGTCTTTAGAAGAGATAGAAAAACTAGACAAAAAAGAAAAATTTTAATGCAAAGGAAATTTCAATGAAATATGATAAAAACTTGTTACATAGCGAACACGGAAACTATGAAGGAATCGAGAAGAATCTATATTCTTTAAATCCCCAAAAGCCTTTTCAAAAAGTGTTTATGGAGATAGATGATTTAAAAATTATTAATCGGCGGTATATGGGAGGAGGCATGTCTCAAAGTTATGCGGCCATATATTTTATGGAATATTACTTTGAAGCGCATCGTTTTAATTACGTTGTGGAATTTGGAAGTCAAAAGGGGGCTTTAAGTACATATTTCGCCAATATGGCGGCTATTACAGAAGCATTCTTTTTTGATACTCATGAGCTTTATCCGGACAACGCATGGTTAGTACGCGAATATGAGGGGTGCGGACATTGGTATTCTAAATTAGCAGAAATTTCTCCATATATAAATTATTATCAGAGAGATGCATTTTCGGAAGAAATATTCAACCATACTAAAGAAAACATGGAAGAACTGGATAGAGCATTTCTTTTTTGTGATGGGGGTGATAAAATAAAAGAATTTAATATGTACGCCCCCCTATTAAAAACCAATGATAGAATCGCGGTTCATGATTGGAATTTAGAAATTGGCTATAGAAACATCGAGCGTGCCATTATAGAACACAATTTGGTTATTGATGAGCCATTCGCTTCCTCCGCAACAAAATTAGGAACAACCATTATGCCCTTTCGTAAACGATAGAATACTAGTGGATATTGCAATTATAGGAAATATTATTATTGATCACGTCTATTTAGTGGCTAATTTTCAAGAAGGCGCCTCCCATCCTGCTCTTGGAAAATATAAAACAGTGGGAGCTATAGCAAATGTACTAGAAGCCTTGACAAGGCTTAATCCCGCTTTAAAAATAGGGATTTCTTCTTCTATCGGCAATGATACCGAAGGTCGCTATGCGAAAAGTTGGTTTAAAAATTTTCAAGTGCTTAATAATACAAAACTAGTTTTAGATGTTCAGGTTTCCAATAGAGATCCCACATCTCAAGCTTTAATAATATGCGATACCGAAAGAAATCTTAGAAGCAGTATTGTACAATGGGGCGCTTGTACAGAGATGACTAATTTTGACGAGACAAGTGCTAAATGGTGTCATATAATGTATGCTGACAAGTTAAAAAATTTAGATATTGAGATATTAAAAAAGATTAAAAAAACTAGTATAATTTCAATGGATTTTTGTTTGGAGAGCCACACTGATGAAGAAATAGAAAAAATGAAGAATATATTAAAATATGTGGATTATGCTATAATGTCTATCGAAGAAGCTGGGAGCATTAGTGGACAATCACAAAATTGCCTCAAAGCAAAAAAGATTGGCCAACTTGTAGAAAAATATGCTATAATACATTCTCCACGTAGGATTTACATATCAGATGGCGCAGAAATAATTGAATATGAGACCGATCACATTGAAGAGAAGAAGTTAAATGTTTTAGGCGCCGGCGATATTTTTGCTGCTTCGGTAATCTCGCATGCTTTAGATAATGATAATATTATGGATACTGTCAGGTTTGCACATCAATTCACAACTCAACAGCTAATGGAAAGAAATGCCTAAAAAATATAATTTATTAATTCCAATGGCCGGCCGAGGACAACGATTTGTAGAAGCGGGCTATAAAGTTCCCAAACAGTTTATATATATTGGCTCTACACAGCTATTAGATATTTCCTTAGAATGTTTTAAGTTAGAAGAATGTAATCTGATTTTTGTAGTAAGAGACGATCAAATTTGTAATTTTAATGTTGATCAAATTTTATATTCAAAATATGGTGATGATATTAAAATTGTAGTAACAGATGGTCTCACCGAAGGCTCAACTTGCAGTTGTTTATTGGCTGAGGAATATATTGATAATGATTTGCCTCTGTTTATCCACACTCTTGATATTGAATTTGGACCTAGGGTAGACCCTACACAGATTGCAAATTTAGATTGTGACGGCCTCTTGTTGACATTTAAGTCGAATTCTGCCAATTATAGTTATGTAGATCTTGATACTGAAGGCTGTGTACAACAAACTGCGGAAAAGAAAGTTATTAGCGATAGAGCCTGCGTAGGAATTTATTATTTTAAAAGCGGAAAATTATTTTGTGAGAATGCGCGCGAGATGATCGAAAGAGACTTGCGCACCAATAAGGAATTCTATATTACTCCGTTGTACAATTTATTAATTGAGAAAAATTTAAAAGTCATAACACAAAATGTGGAGAAAATGCATATTTTTGGAACACCTAAAGAATTTGAATTTTATAAAAATAATGTAGTTAAAAAGTTTGGAGAAAAGCCTGTTGCTCTCTGCGGAGATCACTCGGGATATAATGCCAAAAACAAGTTTAAGAAGGCGATAGAACAAGCAGGAATTGAAGTAATTGATTTTGGGCCCCATGTGACTCAAGATTGTGATTATAAGTATTTTATCGAACAAGCAGTTACAGCCAAGAACGATGGAACGTGTGACTATATATTGGGTTTTTGCCGCACCGGCCAAGGCGTGAACATGTGTGCCAATAAATTTACAGGCATTCGGTCAGCTTTGATTTATGATTGCTTCACGGCTGAAATGGCCTTAAGACATAATTGCGCTAATTTCTTTGCGTTCCCGGATCGTCTTTATGAGTCATCTGAAAAGGTTGGAGAAGTTTTAGAAATTTTAATGACCAATACATTTGATGGTGGCCGCCATCAAGCACGGATACAGGATTTAGAAATATGAAAACATTTGATATTAAAGATATGGTAAAAGGCTGGTTTATTGGTGATTTTGAGCCTTCTGTTTTTAAGAATCCCTTTTTCGAAGTAGCCCACCACCAGCATGAGGCCGGCTATGTGACACCCAAACACACTCACAAGATAGCGCAAGAATTAACCTATATTGTTCGAGGAAAGCTACTCGTTGATGGAGAACCATTAGAAAGTGGCCAAATGTTTTTGTATGAGCCTTATGATATCGCAGATGTCACAGTCCTTGAAGATGTAGATTTAGTAGTGGTAAAATGGCCTTCTGTGCCTTCTGACAAATATATGGTGGAAGAATGATCTACATTGCACATCGTGGAAACCTAGAGGGCCCAAATCTGGAGAAAGAAAATCATCCGGATTATATTAAAAAAGCTTTAACGATTGGATATAATGTAGAAGTAGATGTATGGCACAAAGATGGAAAGTGGATTTTAGGACATGACGAGCCTCAATATGAAATAGAGAAGGAATTTTTTTATAATAATAGTTTATGGTGTCATGCCAAGAACTTAGACGCACTACATCAATTAGCTATGTTAGGAGTGCATTATTTTTGGCACCAAGCCGATGATATCGCGCTCACATCGCGAGGGTATTTCTGGACTTTTCCGGGCAAGCCCTTAACCACTAAATCAATCGCGGTAATGCCAGAAACAGCTAAAGGAATAAATTTTGAAATTTGTGCCGGCATATGCACCGATTATATATTAAATTATGGGAGGAGTGATTATGAAAAAGATAAAAGTAGCACTATGTTATTCGGGAGCAGTTAGAGGTTTAATTAATAATTTACCACAAATTCATGACGTTTTGTTTAATGAAGAAATATATGAGATAGATTATTATTTATATGCTGACCCTAATGGAGGAACTGTCCATGCCGAGGATGTCGCTAAAGGTAAGATAGAGCCGCAAGGATTAAAAGTACAAAAAGAGCTACCTTACTTTAACTGTCTGCTTGAAAGTGAATTAGATGGGTTTAGAGAAAGAAAAGAACGATTTTATGAAAATATTTTAGATTATCATATGCCATATGAGCAACAAATTCACCAATGGTATGGAGTAAAGAGGGTTTTTGAATTTGTTTTTTCGCAAGAAAAAGAATATGATGTATATGTGAGATTAAGGTGCGACTTATATCCTGCTGGTAAAATGAAATTTGATTGGGATAAATTTGATGCAAATACGGTGTATGTTCCTTTTAATTGTCCATTTGGCGGTATAAATGATCGATTTGCTTTCGGATCAAAGAATGCAATGAAAATATATTCTAATTTTTATGATTCCGATATTTATTATTCTTCCGCAAGCAAAGACGGCGCCTCCGAACAAAAAGGAATAGCTTGGTACGAAAAAAATTATCAGCATATTCCTACAGATAATTTTGGGAATCAAAGGAAAAACTCTGAATATCGATTACTTAATTATTTATTTGATAAAGACCTTGAAATCGAATTATTGCCGCCTGAAAATCTGTCGATAGCCGCAGTAAGAAACTCTGCCGGTATAATACGATATGGCGGTCCCGAGGTTGAAGAATTATTATTTAGACACAATCAAGCAAAACTTGAAGATTTAAAATATCATAAGAAACCGTGGTGGAGATGATTACAGCGATCAAAGAATTTTGGAACAAGCGTCCATGCAATATTAGACACTCTAAAAAAGAAATAGGCACTAAAGAGTATTTTGATGAAGTAGAAGAAAGAAAATATTTTGTAGAACCACATATTCTATCCTTCGCAGAATTTGAAAAGTGGAAAGATAAAGATGTACTAGAAATTGGATGTGGTATTGGAACTGACAGTATTAATTTTGCCAGAAATGGTGCAAACCTAACAGCAATTGAACTATCAGAAAAAAGTTTAGAAATCTGTAAAAAAAGATTTGAGATATTTGATTTAACAGCCGATTTTAAACAAGGCAACGCAGAACATGTAATGGATCTTTTAACGGATAGGCAAAGAAAAAATAAATTTGATTTAGTTTATTCATTTGGAGTAATTCACCATACAGAACATCCTCAAAAAATTATAGATAATGTTTATCAATTATTAAAAGATGATGGGGAGTTTAGATTAATGCTGTATGCTAAATATAGTTTTAAACTCTTTGATTTTATGGCCGAAGAGAATGTAAAAGATTTTTCTAAAGCAGATGAAGTAATTCAAAAATTTGCGGAAGCTCAAATTGGTTGCCCCCGCGCTCTAACCTACACACTTAATCAAGCACGAAAACTGTTAGCTAATTTTGAAATAGTGTCCATTCAGAAAGAACATATTTTTCCATATGATATTCCAAACTATATTGAGGGAAATTATGTTGTTAGAGACGAATTTAAAAATATGAATCCACAACAATATCAAGAAATGTGTGAAGAAATGGGTTGGCACATGTTAATACGATGCAAAAAGAGAATAATATGAAAAAACTATCTTTAATTGGAATAGGTAAATTAGGCTTGTGTTTCGCTTTAACTTTGGAAAAATCAGGATATGATGTTTTAGGGTGTGATATTGATGAATCTTATATAAATGCTATTAATGCTAAAACATTTAAATCGGACGAAGAAGGAGTTGAAGAAGCCCTGCAGGCGGCTATCAATTTTGAGGCGACAGCAGAACTTAAACGATGTGTAGAACATTCAGATATTTTGTTTTTGTTAGTTGCTACCCCTTCGCTTCCTAATGGCAAATATGATCATAGCCAAATTGAAGGTGTCGTAGATCAATTAATAACCTTTGGGCGCCCTGCGAAGCATAAACATTTAGTGATATGTTGTACTACGATGCCCGAATATTGCGACACAATTCAGCACCGCTTGGAGGCCTATAATTATACTGTAAGTTATAATCCTGAATTTATTGCGCAAGGAACGATTTTAAGAGATCAATCATACACTTCATTAGTATTGATTGGAGAAGGCTCGCTAGAATCCGGTGATATACTCCAAGAAATATATGAAAAGAGCACCCTAAGCACACCGACCATCGCTAGAATGTCTCGAACCCAAGCTGAAATATGTAAAATTAGTTTAAATTGTTTTTTGACTACCAAGATTTCTTTTGCAAACATGATTGGAGATATAGCTAGATTTTCGGGTGTGGACCCAACTCCGATTTTAAGCGCGATTGGATCAGAAGCAAGAATTAGCCCTCAATATTTAAAGTATGGCTATGGTTATGGCGGCCCATGTTTTCCACGAGATAATAGAGCGTTGGCGATCTATGCGGGGGAAAAGGGCGTCGACGCTCTTATTAGTAAGGCCTCGGACTTAAGTAATAATAAACATTTAGAATATCAAGTGGAATTATTCAAAAAGGATAATGATCCACAAAACCCTGTGCATTTTGATTTTGTAACCTATAAGCCTCAATCAACTATGCTCGTGGAATCCCAACAACTTTTATTTGCCCAGCGCTTGGCCGAAGAAGGCTATACGGTTATTATAGAAGAACGTGCAAGCGTGGTTGATGAAGTGCGCCGACGACATGGCGATTTGTTTATATACAAAGTGAGAAACAATGAAAGCTGAAAAAGTCAAAAATACTATTTGTGAATGGATAAAAAGTAAATTGCACGAATCTGGATGCAAAGGATTTGTGGTGGGAGTATCAGGCGGAATTGATTCTGCGGTAACCTCGACATTGTGCGCTCATACCAACATGCCGCTTGTAGTAGTTAATATGCCCATCAGTCAAGAAAAAGGCCAAGCAGACAGATCCAACGAACATATTAAATGGTTGTGTGCAAATTTTTCGAATGTTTCCGGTACTTTAGTGGACCTAACAGATACTTATAGCGCACATAGCAAAGCGCTATCGGAGATACAGATTTCAGAGTTGGCTATAGCTAATTTAAAATCACGTATTAGAATGTGCTGTTTATATAGCGTTGCTAACACCAACAATTATTTAGTAGTAGGCACTGGCAACAAAGTAGAAGATTATGGAATTGGATTTTTTACCAAATATGGCGATGGAGGCGTTGATATAAGCCCCATCGCCGATTTATTAAAATCTGAAGTAAGAGCGCTCGGTCAACATTTAAATGTAAGCCAAGCTATTATTGATGCAAAGCCCACAGATGGATTGTGGGGAGACAATCGAAGCGACGAAGATCAAATCGGCGCTTCGTATGAAGAATTAGAATGGGCCCTTGAATTTTTTGATTCAAAGAGCCCGGAAGAAGACTTATCGGCAAGACAAACGGAGGTTTTAACAATTTATAAATCTCGTCACCTTGCCACCAAACACAAGCTTGAAACACCACCTGTGTGTTATCTTGATAAAAATTAAAAGGAGTTAAGATGAAAAAAGCATTAGTTTGCGGCGCTGGAGGCTTTATTGGTGGCCACCTCGTTAAGTTTTTAAAAGCCAAAGGTTATTGGGTACGAGGCGTAGATCTCAAGTATAATGAGTATCACCCCGTGCATGAATTTGCAGACGACTTTGTTATTGGCGATCTCCGAGATCCCAACGTAGTTGCTGCAGTAGTTGACGAAGAAATGGATGAAGTATATCAGCTAGCTGCAGATATGGGCGGCGCCGGTTTTGTTTTCACTGGCGATAACGACGCAGATATTATGCATAATTCTGCATTGATTAACTTAAACATGGCACATGAAGCCGTCAAGAAGAAGGTTAAACGAGTATTCTATTCGTCATCTGCATGCATGTATCCCGAATATAACCAAATGGATCCCGAGAATCCCAAGTGTGCAGAAGATTCTGCTTACCCGGCTGCGCCGGATTCAGAATATGGCTGGGAAAAGCTTTTTAGCGAGCGCATGTTCTTGGCATTTATGCGAAACTATGACTTAGATATACGCATTGCCCGCTATCACAACATCTTTGGACCCCAAGGAACTTGGGACGGCGGCCGCGAAAAGGCCCCCGCCGCACTCTGCCGCAAAATTGCGCAATGCCCCGATATGGGCAAGATTGAAGTGTGGGGTGATGGCACACAAACACGGTCATTCTTATATATCGATGAATGTGTAGAAGCCACCTATCGTCTAATGCAGTCTGATTTCGTGGGGCCCGTTAATATCGGGTCTGAAGAAATGGTCAGTATTAATGACTTTACCACGATGATCGCAGCAATCGCTAACAAGACGATTTTCGTCCAACACATCGATGGCCCTGTGGGAGTAGCCGGCAGGAATTCAGATAATAAGCTTTATGAAGAAAAAATTGGCTGGGTCGTTTCTAAGCCCCTGCGCGATGGTATGCAAAAGACATATGAATGGATTTGCGAACAACTAGAAGAGGATGAATTATTTTAGTCACTGGCCATGTAGGATATATCGGAACAAGATTATATAGCAAATTAAAAGACTTGGGTCATGAAGTTTGCGGAATAGATTTAGCCGCAGGCAATCGCGGCGAAAATGGCGATATTAGAAAAGATCTGTTTTCTTTGGGTAAAGTATGGTTCAAGCACAAACCAGAAGTTATCTTTCACTTAGCAGCCCAACCCAGCGTCCAGTGGAGCGTCGATAACCCCTCAGAAGCCCTATCGCACAACGTTCTAGGCACTTCTAGGGTGTTAGAATTTGCCAAGCATGTCAATTGTCGACGAGTAATTTTTGCTAGCTCTGCAGCCGTTTATGGCGACGGAGGGCCCCCGTGTAGTCCCTACGGCTTACACAAGTTGGTCTCAGAACAAGAGTGCAGACTATATTCTAAACTCTATGGACTTGACACAGTGTGCTTAAGGTATTATAATGCTTATTCAGCTAATCAAAAATATGGTGGAGCTTATTCGACTGTAATTTCCGCATGGATGGAAATGCAAAAACAGAATAAGCCTTTACGAATTGATGGAGATGGAACGCAAACAAGAGATTTTGTTCATTTAGATGATATTGTAGATGCCAATATTTTTTGCATGAATTATGAAGGAAAGTTTAATGGAGCTTCATATGATGTTGCAACAGGCAAATCAGTATCTTTAAATGAATTAAAAACACAAATAGATCAAATAACCAATGTTGAATGGGAAACCGCACCCCCACGGTGTGGCGACATTAAGGATTCTATAGCCAATTATGAGGCTTTAGAAGATATTGGTTGGAGATCACAAATTACAATTAACAAAGGCCTTAGAGCCTGTTTTGGAGAAAAATAAAAATGGAACAAGAACAATTACAATTGTCGAATCAAGCCTTGGGCGCTATTATGATGGCCCTACAAGAATCATTATTAAATGAGTTAGACATCGTACCAATCCTAAAAAGCTTTCAGTTGGTAGAAACTGAAGGTGGCTTGGTCGTCCTTAATCCGCCGACAGTAAGAGTCAGCAATAATGCTGCTATTACTGAAGACGACTTAGAAAACATGGTAAAATAATGCCACGTTATCGCTATAAATGCGATGCATGCAATAAAGTACACATGATTTTTCATTTAATGAATGAAAAAATCACGATTTGCAATCATTGCAATGAGCCTAAAATGAAAAAGCTCTTAACGGTGCCCAAGATTATATTGAACACCGATGAAGAGATCGAAAGCGAAGTAGGCGAATTGACCAATGAATATATTGAAGCAAATCGAGAAATATTAGAACAACAAAAGCAGACTGCAAAAGAGGATACATATGAACCGTCTTGAAATTATATTATCAGCAATATTGTTTTTATCAGTTGTGTTGAATGGCGGCCTATTAATATATGCTCGGGCAGCGATAGTAAGGTTACTATCAGTGTCAGAAGAACTTGGAGATTTGCAACAAATGATCAATTCATTTACAGTCCACATAAAGGACGTTTATGAACTTGAGATGTTTTATGGAGATCAAACGCTTCAAGCCTTATTGGAGCACGCCATGTCATTCAATGAACAGATGGAAACATTTGAATATATCTATTCCTTAACAGAAGAAGAACCTGCTGAAGAAGAGGAATATGACGAAGAAACGAACGAGACGTAAAAATCATTATTTTACTTCCGATCATGAAGAAGCAATAGTCCGATATGCAAAGTCCACTTGCCAGCGCGAGCGGACGGAGCTATATGTAGAATATATCGGCCCAGCTTTTAATGAGATGGTAGATAAAATTGTTTTTACGTATAAATTTACCAATTTACCAAATTGCGATTCTTTACGAGAAGAATGCAAGATTTGGCTAATGACCATATTAGATAAATATGATCCGAATAAAGGCTCCAAAGCTTTTTCATATTTTTCTGTTATCACAAAAAATTGGTTTATTCACAAAGTAAAACAACAACAAAAACGAAATCGACGTGAGATTGATTTGGACAATATATCTAAATCTTATGAAGAAGAGTTTCTTTCTACAACTGAATCGTATATAACAATGCGAGAAGAGGAAGAATTTTGGAAAGCTTTCTACAAGGAATTACAATCTTGGGACGCGTCACAGATGAAAGAAAATGATTTAAAGGTTTATCACGCCATTAATGTTTTGTTTGAATCAAAAGATGATATCGATATTTTTAATAAAAAAGCTATTTATCTATACCTGAGAGAGATCACGGGTCTTAATACTAAACAAATCGTAAATTCATTAAAGAAATTTAGAAAAAAATATCATAATTTTAAGGATGATTGGCGCCAAGGAGAAGTATGAGCAAACAAAATTTAGACACATTGTTATCCGAAGCTTTAGATAATATCCGAGAAGATCGTAAAGTTGCGCGAGAATTTTTAAATGAAATCGCCAATCAGATTGCAACAGACCCGGATCAAAATAAATATTTAAGCCCAGTTGCAGCCAAACATGTAGAAACCATGCAACGCTCAAATGAACAATTAGTAAAAATAATTGGCATTCAACAAAAGGGGCACCCCAAGGGAACAGAGCTATCTGAAGAAGATAAAACCAGCTTGTTTGATCTTATTCAAGGAGAGAATTAATGTCAGGAACGTGGAACAATCCAGCGCCCGTAGACTATAGTGATTACACCACTTCTGACGCCGGACAAGAGCTTATAAACGAGTCCACAACACAAAATTTTGGTCATAACGTATTTGGTACGACAGGCACCACAACCACAACAGCAAAAATTTTGACAGCACCGCAGCCAACATCGCCCGGCGCTGCCAATGCTGTTCATGGAGGTGAAAATCCCTCCAACCGAGGCTCCAGTAACCAATTAACTTATGAATGCCAAGTTAAATTTATAGGCAATGTACAAATGCCAGCCATGGCGGCACACGACTGTCTTGCGGATCCTTGCAATTTAGATACTGCCACCAACCCCGTGACTGTTGGAATGATCCAACAATGTTATTCTAATTGTCTTATTCCCCCTGGCGCTCCCGCCTTACGAGTAGGAAATCGCATTAAAGTAATTGTGCCGGCAGGCGACTGTATGCACAATGCTCAAAGTTGTACTTTTGTTGAGCTTTTGGACACTTCGGACACATCGGCCGAATATATTAATGCTGCTGTGGATTGCTCTAATATCACCAATTTAGATTGGGCAAACGCTTCCAGCGAATTGACAGATGTAATCTATTCAGACAGCCCGACCCCCGGAGGAACGCCCGAAAACTATGCCAGTTGTAAGGCTAAAACGGCTCCTACTGGGCATGGAGGCGTGAGCGCTCGCACCCGGAACAGAAGGGAGGTGTCGAGTGGTACCTCGCGAGCCCGGGTCCTTAGCACTGGACGAGTTACTGATAAGGTCGAAGCGGCGGCGGCGAACCGCGGCCTGCTGCTGGAGCACTATCCGGCAGAAAAGGGTCAGGCAGTCCTATATGCGCTGCCTGTGACTGAAGGAAAGTGGACATCTCAATGGACCACGACCCGAGCTTTGTGGATCGATGGTAAATGTGTAATACGCGCCCACAAGGGCATAGATATTGCTTCCTCGGCGGCGACCGCTCGCATATTTGCCGTATACGGAGGCACAATTATTGAGATCCAAAGGGATATCCCTCCAGATCAAAACTTGGACAATGGTGGAACTGGTTACGGAAATTATGTTAAAATAGAGCATGATCTGGCAGGAACGTCTTTAGCCGGCGGCGATACTAAACTCATTACAGTTTATGCTCATTTAAAAGAGGTCAAATCCTGGCTCAAAAAAGACGTCCGAGTGGGCATGGGCCAGTGTATTGGGCTGATGGGCGATACTGGCCATAGTATCGGCCAACATTTACATTTTGAACTTTACGTAAACTCTAATCGCGTTGATCCAATTCAAGCGCTGGGATGGGATAGCATGGAGTGGACACGAGATCCTACCTCAAAAGAATGGACAGGCGTTGCTGAAAACCAACGATTACCCGGGCGCGACGGCGACCGCCCCGGCGGTGCGGTGGCAACAGACTTGGAGACTTGGAACACGCGCCCTCCGCGCTGGTGGACAACTCGTCCGGGCGCCCCGCCGGAGCCGGCCGCGCCCGCCGCGCCCGCCGCCTCCTCCGGCCCCCTTGGTCCCTCGCAAGAAGGATAATAGAACGAGCTAAAAAGGAAAGATTATGTCGCACGCATCCGAAATACCAGTATTTACTACAGAACATTTTACCGCTGAACGCAAAAAATACGAAGAGAGCGCCAAAGAATTTGCGCGCAGAGCAGAACGGGGGGACTATCGCATGTTGCCTCCCAATGCTATGCCCCAAGGTGATATAGCGCAGGTCACTTTGAACTTAATACCCGGCGAAGGCG